>Ga0182741_1004643_pt1 | contig 13375 bp, 13 predicted proteins | sample eDN5th37CBELigOP_FD_128874 | JGI IMG/M metagenome (GOLD analysis project Ga0182741, IMG submission 128874) | Enriched Organic Plus compost microbial communities from Emeryville, California, USA - eDNA 5th pass 37_C BE-Lig OP (version 2) (version 2) ...
GCGAGGGAGGGCAGCAGCGCGGTCAGCGCCTCCTCCACCGCCTTGCTGTCGGGCAGCATGGTGATCACCACCTCGGCCTCGTGCGCCGCATCGCCGGCGGAAGCGGCCGGCCGCGCGCCGGAGGCCAGCGCGAAGGACATCGCCCGCCCCTCGGACGCGTCATAGGCGGCGACGTCGTGGCCCGCCTCGGCCAGGCGCGCGGCCATCGGCCATCCCATGCGGCCGATGCCGACAAACCCGACCCGCATCTATTCGGCCGCCTTCGCCGCCGGTAGCGCGCCTTCCTTCACCAGGACCTCATGCGCGGCCTTGAAGGCTTCGAGTCCCGCGGGGATGCCGGAATAGGCGGTGGCCTGGATCAGCACCTCCTTGATCTCGTCCACCGTCACGCCGTTGTTCAGCGCGCCCTTCACATGCAGCTTCAGCTCGTTCGGCATGTGCATCGCCGTCATCATGGCGAGGTTCAGCAGGCTGCGCGTCTTGCGGTCCAGCCCCTTGCGCGTCCACGCATAGCCCCAGCAGAGCTCCGTGGTCATGCGCTGGAGCGCCATCATGAAGTCGTCCGCCTTGGCGAGCGAGGCATCGACGTATTCGGGGCCCAGCACGGCGCGCCGCACCTCCAGCCCCTTGCGGAACAACGGCTCCAGCTCGCTTGCGTCGTCAGTCATCACCAGATCCTCCTGCGTGTGTCGTCTCGGGCTCCGTCGCCGGCAGCCAGACGGAAACGGTCGTACCCTGCCCCTCGGTGCTGTCGATAGCCAGCTGCCCGCGATGACGGTTCACGATGTGCTTGACGATGGCGAGGCCCAGCCCCGTGCCGCCCACGCCGCGCGAACGTCCCTTGTCCACGCGATAGAAGCGTTCGGTCAGGCGCGGCAGATGCTCGCGCGCGATGCCCGGCCCGTCATCGGCCACGGCGATCACCACGCCCGGCCGGCTGGGCCAGCGCCCGCCCGGTTCCGCGGGCGTGATGCTCAGGCGGACCAAGCCCTTCTCCCGTCCATACTTCATCGCGTTCTCCAGCAGGTTGGACAGGACCTGCATGAGCTGGTCGGGATCGCCGGGGACCGGGCGCAGCCCCGCATCCGGCACGCAATCCAGCGTGATCCCGCGATCGGCAACGCGGGGCTCGAACCCGGCCGCCGCGCGGCGCGCGAGGTCGGCCAGATCGGCCTGGGTGCGCGGGGCCTCATGCTCGCTCAGCTCGATCCGTGACAGCGACAGCAGATCGTCGATGAGCCGGTTCATCCGCGCCGCCTGTTCGGCCATGATGCCGAGGAAGCGCTTCTGCGCGTCCGGATCGTCCGCAGCCGGACCGCGCAGCGTGTCGATGAAGCCGATCAGGCTGGCCAGCGGCGTGCGCAGCTCATGGCTCGCATTGGTCACGAAATCGGCGCGCATGCGTTCCACGGCGCGCTCGCGCGTGCGGTCCGACAGCACCACGACGGCGCGGCCGCCATCGGCCAGCGGCGGGTCCATCGGGATCACCGACAGCGCCAGCTCGCGTTCCACCGGCACCGGCAGGTAGAGCGAAGCGGTCTGCGGTTCGCCGGTCTGGAAGGCGCGTTCGGTTGCACCGCGCAGCACCGGATGGCGCAGCACCGCCGCCATGTCGGTCCCGAACGTCGTGCGGGCGGCGCCGTTGGCGCGCAGGGGCGCGCGGTCCGCGCCGAGCACGATCAGCGGGTCGGGCAGGCGCTCCACGATGCCTGCATCCGCGCGCACCAGCCGGCCGACCAGCGCACCCCGCTCCCGCATCGCGACCGACAGGCGCTCGATGCCCCGCGCGATCTCCTCGACCGGCGGCAGCAGCGGGGGGGTCGGCGCCGGCGGATCGTCCGCAGCGACGCGCCGCAGCGTATCGGTCAGCCGCGCGAGGTCCGAGAGCCAGATCGCCGACAGCAGCATCGCGGCGGCGAGCACGCACAGCCCGGCCACCAGCACCCCGGAACCCGCGGCCGTGCCGCTGATCCACAGCCCCGCGAGCGCCAGCAGCGGCACGCCGGCCATGGCGGCCGCGCCAAGCAGCAACCGTCCAAGGGAAAAGCCGGGCAGCGGCCCGGTCGGCGGCATCAGAGTCCGGGCGCGGCCAGCGTCTCGGGCGCGGGCTCCACCAGGCTCGCGCCGCGCCGTTCCACCTGGAACAGTGCGAGACCGCGCCGCACGTCGCCATCGGGCCGCAGCGCGACAAGCCCGCTGGCGCCGGAGAATCCTTCCGGCGCGGTCAGCGCGGCGACGCTGTAGCCGCCGCCCTGCGCGACGACGCGGGCGATCGCGGCCGCGTCGAAGGCGATGTCCGCGATGCGCGGCGGGGCGCTGCCATATGTGGCCTGATAGGCATCGACGAATTCCGCCCGCGCCTGCGGGTCGGCTGCCGCGAACCAGGCGCCCACCAGCGCACCGTCCTGGCCGAGTGTGGCGGCCTGCCCTTCCCATGTGGCGGGCCCGAGCACCTGCACCGCGGGACGGTCGATGTCGTAGTAGGGCAGCAGGGAGGCGATCTCGCGCAGGCGGTTCCCTCCTTCGGCCAGCAGCAGCAGGTCGAAGTCGGGCGGCGGCACCGATCGGCGGGCCAGCTGCTGCGCTTCCCGCCGGCCGGCGGCATCGCCGCGGGCGCGCAGCGCGCGGATCTGCGCATCCAGCGGCCCCCGCCTGCCGCCGTAGTTGGACAGCGAACGCACAGCCTCGTTCACCGAATTGAAGTTGGCTCCATAGGTGACCTGGCGGGTGATCGACAGGCCGGATGCCGGGGCCGAGACTTCCAGCGCGCGGGCCATGGCGCGGCCCAGTTCGGTGCCGGGCAGCAGGGCGGCGACCCGCGAACGGCCCTGGGCGCGCCCCGCCTCCATCAGGCGGCGCACCTGCTGCTGCGGTGTGATGCCGAGCGGCCAGACGCCCGGCTGCGCCTGCGCCGGGTCGTTGGTGAAGGCCAGCACCGCCACGCCGCGCGCCGTCGTGATCGGGGCGACGGCCGCGGTCTCGCCGGAGGTGAGCGGGCCGAGGATCAGGTCCGCCCCGGCCTCCAGCGCGGCCTGCGCGGCCGCAGCGGCCCCGGCCGGCGTGCCGCCCGTGTCGCGGACATCGAGCGCGGGCTTCCCGCCATCGCCGAGCCCAAGCTCCGCAGCCTGCCGGAGGGCTGGACCAACGGCTGCGTTCGGTCCCGACAGCGGCACCAGCAGCGCCACGCGATTCGCCCCCCGGGCGGCCCCGAAGAACCCGCCGCCGCCGGAGGATGAAGAACCCCACCCACCTCCGCCACCTGCTTGCTGTCCGCCGGCGCAGGCGGCGAGTGCTAGTGTGGCGGCGAAGGATGCCGATGAAGCCAGCAGACGACGACGATGCACGTGCTACTCTCCCCGAACCCGATGCCGCCGGCACCGGCCTGACGCTGGTCGCGACCCCCATCGGCAATCTGGGGGACCTTTCGCCCCGCGCCCGCGACACGCTAGCTGGTGCGGACGCGGTGCTGTGCGAGGACAGCAGGGTAACGCTGCGGCTGCTTTCGGCCAACGGCATCGCCCGCCCTCTCTGGAAACTGCATGAGCACAACGAGGACGCGATGATCGCCCGCGCGCTTGCCGCGTTGCGGGAGGGCAAGCGCCTCGCCCTGGTTTCCGATGCCGGCACGCCGCTGGTCTCCGATCCCGGCTATCGCCTGGTGCGCGCGGCAATCGCGGCGGAGCTTCCGGTGACAGCCGTTCCCGGCCCGGCGGCATCGGTCATGGCGCTGACCCTGTCGGGCCTGCCGCCCCTGCCATTCCTGATGCTTGGCTTTCCGCCGGCCAGACAGGCGGCGCGGCGCGCGGCGTTCGGCACCCTGCGCGCGGCGGAGGCGGCAGGCCTGTCCGCGACGCTCATCTGGCACGAGGCGCCGCATCGTCTGGCGGAGACGCTTGCCGACCTCGCGGAGATGTTCGGCCCGCGTCCCGCCGCGGTCGCGCGCGAGCTGACCAAGCGGTTCGAGGAGGTGCGGCGCGGCGCGCTCGACACGCTGGCCGCGCACTACGCGACGGCGGAGGCGCGCGGCGAGATCACGCTGGTGGTCGGCCCACCCGATGCGGCCGTGGCGGATGACCTCGATGCGCGGCTGCGGGATGCGCTGGCGGCGCACAGCGTGCGCGACGCCGCCGCCCTGGTCGCCGCGGCATCCGGCCGGCCGCGCAAGGAGGTCTACGCCCGCGCGCTGGAACTGGCGCGCGGTGCGGAAGCGCGAGGATGACGCCCTCGCCGCTTGCCCGTGACTGTTTCGATGCTAGCGTCCCGCCCTGAACATCTGTCAGGGGGGATAGAGAATGAAACGCCGCACGCTGCTCGCCGCCACCGCCGCGAGCCTGGCCGCGCCGGCCATCGCACAGCCCGCGCGCGCGACCACGCTGCGCTTCGTGCCGCAGGCGAACCTCACCGCGCTGGATCCGATCTGGACCAGCGCCATCGTCACGCAGATGCACGGCTATCACGTTTACGACACGCTGTTCGCGGTGAACGGCGCCCAGCAGGCGAAGCCGCAGATGGCCGAGGGGGCCAGCACCAGCGACGATGGCCGCGTGTGGACCATCCGCCTGCGCGAAGGCCTCACCTTCCATGACGGCACGCCGGTGCGCGCGCAGGATGCGGCCGCGTCGCTGCAGCGGTGGTCGAAGCGCGATCCCTTCGGGCAGATCCTGGCGCGCAGCGTGGACCGCTGGACGGCCAAGGACGACCGCACGCTGGAGATCGGGCTGACACGCCCCTTCCCGCTGCTGCTGGACGCGCTGGCCAAGCCGGACGCCAACGTCGCCTTCATCATGCCGGAACGGCTGGCCAAGACCGATGCCAACACCCAGATCACCGAGGTGGTCGGCTCCGGCCCCTATCGCTTCGTGCAGGACGAATACGTGTCCGGCAGCCGCGCGGTCTATGCGAAGAACGAGGCCTACAAGCCGCGCAGCGAGCCGGGCGACTGGGCTTCGGGCGGCAAGATCGCGCATTTCCCGCGTGTCGAATGGCAGATCATCCCCGACCCCGCCACCGCGGCGGCTGCGTTGCAGAACGGAGAGATCGACTGGATCGACCAGCCGCTGTCCGACCTGATCCCCACGCTTCAGCGCAACCAGCAGATCGCGGTGGACGTGCTGAACCCGGCCGGGCTGATGAGCCTCATGCGGCTCAACCATCTGCAGCCGCCCTTCAACAACCTGAAGGTCCGCCAGGCCGTGGCGCTGGCGGTGAACCAGGAAGACTACATGCGCGCGACGCTGGGCGATGACCAGTCCGTCTGGCGCGAATGCCGGTCGCTGTTCCCCTGCGGCACGCCCTACGGCACCGAGGACCTGTCGGAGCTGGCGCGGCCGCCGCGCAGCCTCGATCGTGCCAAGGCAGCACTTGAGGCCAGCGGCTACAACAACGAGAAGGTGGTGATCATCAATCCCACCGACTTCCCGCTGATCGGCCCGCACGGCCAGATCACCGCGGACGTGCTGCGCCGTATCGGCATGAACGTGGAGCTTGCCGAGACCGACTGGGGCACGGTGGTCCAGCGCCGCGTGAGCAAGGAGCCGGTCGAGAAGGGCGGCTGGAGCATCTTTCACACCTTCGGCTCCTCGCTTGCCTACCTGAACCCCGCGGTCAGCTCGCTGGTGAAGGGCGAAGGCCAGACCGGCTGGTTCGGCTGGTATGGCAGCGAGCGCATGCAGGAGCTGGTGCAGGCCTGGTTCGACGCGACGGACGCGGCGAAGCAGAAATCGCTCGCGGACGAGATCAACAAGCTGGCGCAGGACGATGTGGCCACGATCCCGCTTGGCCAGTTCTTCGCCCGCACCGCTTATCGCAAGACGATCACGGACGTGCCCAAGGGGTCCATGACATACCCATGGGGCGTGCGGCCCGCGTAGGGCCGCCGTCCATCTGCAAAGGAGAGCTCCAGGATGAAGACCAACGGTTCGGCTGTCTGGCAGGGCGGGCTCAAGGACGGGAAGGGCGCGATCTCGACCCAGAGCGGTGCGCTTGCGGCATATCCCTATGGCTTCGCCAGCCGCTTCGAGGGCAAGCCGGGGACCAATCCGGAGGAGCTGATCGGCGCGGCGCATGCCGGCTGCTTCACCATGGCGCTCTCCCTGATCCTGAACGAGGCGGGGCTGACGGCGGAGCGGATGGAGACCCGCGCCGACGTCACGCTGGAGAAGGGCGCCGACGGGTTCGCGATCACCGCCGTGCACCTGACGCTGAAAGGCAAGGTGCCCGGCGCGGACCAGGCGAAGTTCGCGGAGCTCGCCGGCAAGGCGAAGGCGGGCTGCCCCGTCTCGAAGCTGCTCAAGGCCGAGATCACGCTGGACGTGACCCTGGAGGGCTGAGCCACGTCTGGACCGTGCCGCGCCGCGATGCTAGCGGCGCGGCATGGCGGACATCGAGACGACCGTCCGCGCCGAACGGCGCGGGCGTGTGGGCCGGATCGTGCTGGACCGGCCGAAGGCGCTGAACGCGCTGGATCACGCGATGATCCTGGCGATCGGCCGGGCGCTCGACTCATGGCGCGATGATCCTTCGGTTCACGCCGTCGTCATCGAAGGCGCGGGCGGACGCGCCTTCTGCGCGGGTGGCGATATCCGTGAGGGCCGGCGCATGGCGCTGGCCGGCGACAGGGATGCGATCGAAGCCTATTTCCGCGACGAATACGGGCTGAACGCCGCGATCGCCGCCTATCCCAAGCCCTATGTCGCGCTGATCGACGGCATCTGCATGGGTGGCGGGTGCGGCGTGTCGGTCCATGGCGCGTATCGTGTCGCGAGCGAGCAGGCGTTGTTCGCCATGCCGGAAACGGCGATCGGCCTGTTCCCCGATATCGGCGCCACGTTCTTCCTGCCGCGCCTGCCCGGCGCGATCGGGATGTGGATGGGGCTGACCGGCGCGCGGATACAGGGCGCGGATGCCGCGCATGCCGGCCTTGCCACGCATTACGTGCCGCGCGCGAAGCTGCCGGCCCTGTCCGAGGCGCTGGCCGCGGATGGCGCGGGCGTGCTGGCCGGGTTCGCGGAGCCGCTACCCCCCGCGGGCTACGCGCCGCACCGCGCGGCCATCGACCGCTGCTTCGGTGCGGACAGCGTGGATGCGATCCGCGCCGCCCTGACGGCCGAGGGCGGCGAATGGGCCGCGGCACAGCTTGCCGCGCTGGATGCGATGTCGCCTTCCTCGCTGCTGTGGACGTTCGAAATGCTGCGGGCCGGCCGCCATCGCACCCTGGCGCAGGCGCTGGCGGCGGAGCTGGCGCTGACACGGTCGGTGATGTTCCACCCCGACTTCGCCGAGGGCGTGCGCGCCATGGTGGTGGACAAGGATCGTGCGCCACGCTGGGTGCCGCCCGGGCACGAGGCCACGCGGGCAGTGCTGGCCGCGCTGCGGGCGGCGGCCTGACCGGCGCGGCGTATCAACCCAGCAGGTCGCACCGCAGCAGGGCTTCCAGCCAGTCCGCGAAGACCTGCACCCGGCGGGAGAGATGACGGCGGTGCGGATAGAGCAGCGTCATGCCCATGGGCCTGGCACGGTGCTCCGGCATCACCTCCACCAGCGCGCCCGCCGCCAGGTGGTGCCGGACGTCATAGGCCGGGATCTGGATCAGCCCCAGCCCGGCCAGGCAGCAGGCGATATACGCCTCCGCGCTGTTGACGGTGACACGGCCGCGCATCGCCAGACTGCGCACCGCGCCCTGTTCCACCCATTCCCAGTCCTCGACCCGGCCGCTCGACGGTGAGGCGTAGTGGACGGCCATGTGCGCGCCCAGTTCGGCCGGGCTGGCCGGCGTGCCGTGGCGCGCGAGATAGGCGGGGCTGGCGACGTTGATCAGCGGCAGGTCGCCGATGGATCGTGCGATGAGGCCGGATTCGCGCGGCGTGCCCACGCGCAGCACGCAATCGACCCCTTCCGCGACGAGATCGACCGTCCGGTCGCCCACGCCGAGCACGATGTCGATTTCCGGATAGCGGGCGAGGAAGTCCGGCAGCGCCGGCGCGATCACCTTGCGTCCGATGCGGCCCGGCACATCCGCCTTGATCCGCCCGCGCGGCCCGAGTGCCGTGGGCCGGAACAGGGTCTCCGTGTCCTCGATCTCGGCGACGAGGCGCAGGCAGCGTTCGTAGAAGACCGCGCCATCCTCGGTGGGCGAGACCTTGCGCGTGGTCCGGTGCAGCAGCCGCGCACCGATGCGCGCCTCCAGATCCCTGACGGCGGTGGAGACGGAGGAGCGCGGCAGGTGCAGCGTGTCGGCCGCGCGGGTGAAGCTGCCGCATTCCACGACGCGGACGAAGATGCGGAAAAGGTCGATCCGGTCCATGCGCCCGTGCCGATTGTTCGTCGATCCTGACAGGTCATGTGCGATCTGGCGGTCTTGTGGCAAGGCTGACAGGCGGCACTCTGCATTCAGTAGCAAACGCGGAGGACCCGGCCATGGCCGATCACAGCATCGCGGGAAAGACCGTCCTGATCGCGGGCGGGGCGAAGAACCTGGGCGGATTGCTGGCCCGCGACCTTGCCGCGCATGGGGCGAAGGCAGTGGCGATCCACTACAACAGCGCCGCCAGCCGGCAGGAGGCCGATGCGACCGCCGCCGCGATCCGCGCGGCGGGGGCCGAAGCGGTGGCCTTCCAGGCCGACCTGACCACGGCCGGCGCGATGGAGAAGCTGTTCGCCGACACCGTCGCCACGGTCGGCCGGCCGGACATCGCCATCAACACCGTGGGCAAGGTGCTGAAGAAGCCGATCGTCGAGATCAGCGAGGCCGAGTTCGACGAGATGAGCGCGGTCAACGCCAAGTCCGCCTTCTTCTTCCTGAAGGAGGCGGGCAAGGCGGTGAACGACAACGGCAAGGTGGTCACGCTGGTGACATCCCTGCTCGGCGCGTTCACCCCGTTCTACGCGGCCTATGCCGGGATGAAGGCGCCGGTCGAGCATTTCACCCGCGCGGCGGCCAAGGAATTCGGCGCCCGCGGCATCTCCGTGACCGCGATCGGCCCCGGACCCATGGACACGCCGTTCTTCTACCCGGCCGAGGGGGCCGACGCGGTCGCCTATCACAAGACGGCGGCGGCCCTGTCGGCGTTCACCCCGACCGGGCTGACGCATATCGAGGACATCGTGCCGTTCATCCGCTTCCTGGTCTCGGAAGGCTGGTGGATGACGGGCCAGACGATCCTGGTGAACGGCGGCTACACCACGAAGTAGCTCAGCGCGCGGGCAGCATGATGAACGCCACCGCCGCGACCAGGCAGGCCATGGCGGCGGCGTAGTTCCAGCGCAGCGGCTCGCCCAGGAACCACATGCTGAACCCCGCGAACACGGCCAGCGTGATCACCTCCTGCATGATCTTGAGCTGCTGGCCGGTATAGGCGCCGTAGCCGATGCGGTTGGCCGGCACGGCGAGGCAGTATTCGAACAGCGCGATGCCCCACGATGTCAGCACCGCGAGCCACATCGGCCAGGACGGGTGCTTGAGATGCCCGTACCACGCATAGGTCATGACGAGATTCGAGGCGATCAGGAGCAGCGGCGGCCAGATCAGGGCGTGGGTCATGCGGGGGTCATGCGGATCGGGAGAGGCGGGCAGCGTTGCATGTCTGTTGGCGCGCCGGCAGGGCCGTGTGCGGTCACAGGGTGTGGATTTTCGTCGCCAGGACGGCGCGATTTGACGATTTCGCCACAAGTTCATAAAATTTAGACAAGCCACCCCTTGCTTGTCCGGAAAGGGCGTGCATTGGAGTTGACCATGCCCCCTGCGCCGCATGTTTCCGTCGCCGTCTTCGCATACAATGAGGAAGACGGCATCATCGCGTGCCTGGACGCGATCGGCGCCTGCGCGGGTGAGGCCGAAGTGACGGTGCATGTCCTGATCAACGGCAGCACCGACGGCACGGAACGCCTGGTGCGGGGGTATCGCCCGAACGGGTTCGCGCTGCGTCCGGTGGTCATCAAGCGTGGCGACAAGGCGAATGCCTGGAATGTCTACACGCATGAGATCGCACCGGAGGACGCGGCGGTGCATGTGTTCACCGATGGTGACATGCAGATGGCCCCGGGTTCGATCGCCGGCTTCGTGGAGCGCTTCGCCGCCGAGCCCGAGGCCAATGGCTGCGCGGGACTGCCCATCACCGGGCGCAGCCGGGAACAGTTCCGGCGCAAACTGCGCGAGAAGCGGGAGATGGCGGGCAACCTCTATGCGTTGCGCGCGGGATGCGTGATGGCGTTCCGCCAGCGCGGCGTCCGGCTGCCGGTGGGCATGTTCGGCGAGGACGGGCTGGTGGCCACGCTGGTCAAGTACGACCTGGATACGCTCGGTCCCCGCCGGGACGAGCGTATTGCGCTGTCGGAACGCGGCGGGTTTGCCTATGCCTCGCTTTCGCCGCTGCGGCCGGCGGACTGGCGCATCTATCGCAACCGCCGCATGCGCTACGCGGTGCGCCGCCAGCAGGCCAACATGCTGTATCCGCTCCTGTTCTCGAAGGGCGTGCAGGCGATGCCGGCGCATGTTGTGGACCTGTACCGGCAGAACCATGCGCTGATGGAGTTTCGCTGGAACGGGATCGACACGTATTTCGACTGGGTGGCCTGCAAGCGCATCCGCCGCGACATCCTTGCCGCCGATCGTGCGAAAGAGGAGGAGCGGGCGCATATGTATAGCTGATCCGCAGTCGGTCCCGTTCAAAGCCCCGGCAAAGCAATGAATTCAGCGGAACTCACCATAAGCGTGGTCATGCCGGCGTATAACCGCGCGGATCTGATCTCGCGGTCTCTGGACTCCATTCTTGCGCAGACAAGGCCCGCCGATGAGATCATCGTCGTCGACGATGGGTCAAAGGATTCGACGCCGGACATCCTCCGTGCCTACGAGAAGCACGGCGTAACGACGAAGCGGATCGAGAATTCAGCAGACCTCGTCGCCAGGAATACCGGCCTGCGAATGGCCCGGGGCGATCTGGTCGCCTTCTGCGACAGCGATGATCTCTGGCGGCCCGGCCATCTCGCGCTGATCGATGGCCTGTGGCGTCAGTACCCGGACCTTCACGCCGCTTTCACGAACTTTGTCATCCGTCAGGGCGATACCGTGACTGCGGAGACGAAGTTTGCGTCGGCTCCGCTTGGGTTCTGGAAGAACCTGATCCGGGTGGATGAGCAATGGGGTCTGTTCCCGGAGAACTTCGTGGAAGAGATTGTTTCCTTTAATCCCTTCTTTCCATCCTGCATGGCGGCCCGACGCTCGTTCCTTCTAGGGATAGGTGGCTGGTACGAGGGCGTCGGGCGATCCGTGAGCAAGGATTTCGCCACGACGTTGCTGCTGGCGGAGCATCCGCCTCTCGGCGTGGTGTTCACACCGACCGTCGAGATCAGGAAGCATGATTCGAACTACTCCGGTGATGTGCAGGCGATGAACCTGGGAGAAGCCTTCATTCTGGAACACGTCCTGGAACGGAGGCCTTCCTTGGAAGCTTTTCGGCAGCAGATCGGGCAAAGCATTGCGCGACGCCGCAGGGACGCACTGGAGATCGCGTTTTCCCGACGGGACTTCGATGCGGTCCGCAAAATATATGAACTTCTGCCGAAATCCTCGACCAGCAAGAAGATATCCATCAAGCGGTTCGTCGCGGGGATGCCAAGCCCTGTCCGCGAAGGTGTGGCGCGCCTGCTGCTCGCAGCCGGATCGGCAAAGAGGTTGCATGGAACTGGGCAGCGTTTAGCCTCGGCAAGCGCTGGAGACGCTTCCGTCACAGATCCTCGTCCCGGATTGGCGCGTGACTGACGGACGCCTCGCTCTTCCCAAGAGCATATCCGAGGAACGATGATGTCAGGTGCCCGGGGCGGCATCCTCACCCGCATGGCGAAGGGCGCCGGCTGGGTTCTGGCCTGGCGCATGGCCACGCGCTCGCTGGGGCTGATCAGCACATTGGTGCTGGTGCGCCTGCTCGACAAATCCGATTTCGGCCTCATCACGCTCGCCTACGGCTTTTCCGCCGCGCTCGAAGCAAGTCTCGCGATCGGTGTCGAAACCCAGATCGTTCGCGCCCGCGACCCGAGCCGCGCGCTTTACGATACGGCCTTCACCCTCAACGTGATCCGCGGCGTGCTGCTGGCCATCCTGGTCGTTGCCGGCGCCGCGCCTGTCGCCCGGTTCTTCGGCGATGTGCGGCTGGAGAACGTGGTCTACGTCCTCGCCCTGCTGCCGCTCAGCGCCGGGTTCACCAATGTTGGTGTGATGGACTTCCAGCGGGCGCTGGATTTCGGCAAGGAATTCCGCCTGATCATCGTGCCCCGCCTGCTGCAGGTGATCGTGGCGATCGGGGCGGCCGTCGTGCTGCGCAGCTACTGGGCGCTGCTGCTCGGCATCGCCGTCGCGCGCGTCATGAACATGGCGATGAGCTATGTCATGCACCCGTTCCGCCCGCGCCCGTCCCTCGCCGCCTGGCGTGATCTGCTCGGCGTGTCGTTCTGGACCTGGACGGGCAACGTCGCCGCGGTCATCCGTGACCGGATGGACAGTTTCATCATCGGCCGGCTGCTCGGCCTGCCGCCGGTGGGCATCTATACGGTCAGCCTGGAGATCGCGACGCTTCCGGCCTCGGAACTCGTCACGCCGATCGGACGCGCCGGCATGGCCGGATTCGCGGCCACCAACCGCGCCGGCGCAACCGCGGTCGCCGAAACCTTCCTGCGCCTGATCGGATTCACCGCGCTGATCGCGATCCCGGCCGGGATCGGCGTCTCCCTCGTGGCCGGGCCGATTGTGGCGCTCGCGCTGGGACAGACCTGGGCGGAGGCGGCGGGGCTTATCCGGCTGCTCGGCTTCGTCTGCGTCTTCCTGTCGCTGGGCCTTGTCTGCAACGCGCTGCTCAACGCGCTGGCGATGATGCGCACGCTGTTCCTGATCTCGCTCGCCGGTGCGGCATTGAAGGGCCTGTTCCTGTTCGTGTTCGCACCGAGACTGGGGCTCACCGGCGTGGGGCTTGCCGTTGTGTTCGCCTCCGTGGCGGAGAACCTGACCCTTGTCCTGGTCGGGGCCAGGCGCGCCGGCGTCTCGTCCTGGGCCATCCTGCCCCGCCTCTGGCGTCCGCTTCTCGCCTCGCTGGTCATGGTGCTGGTCCTGCTGGCGGCCGGCCTTGGCTGGCAGCCGGTGCCGCAGACCGCGGTCCAGGGCGCGGTGGCCCTCGCCATCGGCGCGGCCCTGGGGGCGGCGGCCTATGCGGCGGCGCTGTCCGGCCTGTGGTGGTTCAGCGGCCGTCCGCCCGCGGCGGAGGCGGATGCGCTGGAACTTCTGCGCCGGACCCTGGGCGGGCTGCGGCAGCGTCTGGGCTGGGGCGGCTGATCCCTGCCCCGTCCTCCTGCGGCGGGAAACGTCGCAGCAGCACCAGCATCAGCAGCA
>Ga0182741_1004647_pt1 | contig 13357 bp, 13 predicted proteins | sample eDN5th37CBELigOP_FD_128874 | JGI IMG/M metagenome (GOLD analysis project Ga0182741, IMG submission 128874) | Enriched Organic Plus compost microbial communities from Emeryville, California, USA - eDNA 5th pass 37_C BE-Lig OP (version 2) (version 2) ...
GATAGCGAGAAGGTCACACCCGTTCCCATGCCGAACACGGAAGTTAAGCTTCTCAGCGCCGATGGTAGTTGGGGGTTTCCCCCTGTGAGAGTAGGACGTTGCCAGGCAAATGAAAAAACAGCTAAATTTCAGCTGTTTTTTTTTATTTAAGGAAAAAAAGGTTATTTTTCCTTAATGTTTTACTAGTTTACATACACTTTTTAAAGAAAATCAGTCAAAATGATTAAATTTTGCTTGGTTTTTATTCCCTGTAAGGGAATTAAGATAAAAGGTTCACCTTTTTTATTCCTATCCGGAGAATAAAAATAGCAAACAAACTAAGATATTCCCTCTTGGGGGAATATCCTAATGTAGTTTTACTAAAAAATAAATTATATTCCCCCAAAAACACCTTTTATTCCCCCTAAGAGACGTTATATTCCCTTATAAGGAATAACCAACCGTAAAGGATCTAGGAAATGATGTTATATTCCCTCTAAAGGGAATATAAAGCTATCCGAACTAGGATATATTCCCTCCGCGGGAATAAAAAACAACCGCATTAGGATCTATCACCCTACATGATATAACCAGCCTAAAGGAAACACCAAAATCAAGTGTTAACGCACCCTAATACCCTGTCTCCCAGCCTATTTTCCCTCCAAATACCGATAAATAAGATAAGGCCCTTTTTGTAAAGTAACTCCAAGGAATGACTCAATAAATGGATAGTCTTCATTTGGCATCATTTTAATCAATTCACTCCACCAGTCGATTTCGTAACGAGCTATCATTCCTAAATTGTAGAGAAGCAAATAGTGAAGCATAAGCTCTGGCATCATATATAATTCACCTCTGTTAAGAGGATAGGAGTAATGACAATCCACATAATTATATTTCAAAGGGATTGGTTCAATTACGGAATTAGGGTCCATCTTAAATACAAACTGGTTACTATTTTGCTCTTGAAAGTTTAATGGAACAAGGGATTTACTTTGAAGGTAATCCATAAAGCGATTTTCGGTCATATGATAAACGTCTAAAATACTTTTGGAAAGGGTATAGTGGTCATTGTTCTGGTCTATTTTTAGAAAGGTCGGTTTTCCAGTTACCTTTAAAAAGTGGAACGACAAATCGGGAATAAACCTAAGGACATCCCCCATTTTGACTTTTTCACCTTCCAATTGTTTCATGTGAAACAGTTTCCCTGCCATTAATGGAAACAACCCATGTTTCTGTAATTTAACTTCGTCATCCATAAAGGAATATTGTTGTTTCTTTCGCTTTCGAGTGGTTAATCCATGGGCGAGAACAGTCGTTGTTTCAGGGTAGTTGGGACAAACAGTTAAAATACAAGCCTTCACAAGGTGAACTAACCCATAAAAGAGAAGGATTGGTTGTATATGAATGGGAGAAACTGCTGCCTGTTGGTAATAAATTTTTCCATGTTCTAGGTAGTAAATAAAGGGATAGCAGTTTTCAAAGCTTTTTTGTTCTGCATTTTCTATCTGTAATTTTCTGTAGCGCTTACTTAAAAAGTCCCGTGAGTAATCTGCAGAGAAGTATAATGAAAAACTATTCCAGCCTTGATATTGAAAAGCCACAAATAAAACCTCCAGCTATTATCAGAAAAGTCGGACTTACCGTATCTTTCTTGACAGTATTTTGTCCAATTGGTAACCTTACTAATAATATTTTGTTCTAAAGGGGGTTATTTACAATGTGGGAAAGTAAGTTTGTTAAAGAAGGATTAACTTTTGATGATGTGTTGCTTGTACCTGCTAAATCAGAGGTATTGCCAAGAGACGTAAATCTCCAGGTAAGTTTAACAGAGAAAATTAAATTGAATATCCCAGTCATCAGTGCGGGTATGGACACGGTGACTGAAGCTGAAATGGCAATTAGCATGGCGAGACAAGGTGGACTAGGGATTATCCATAAGAATATGTCCATTGAACAGCAGGCGGAGCAAGTGGATAAGGTCAAGAGATCTGAAAGTGGCGTTATCACGGATCCCTTCTTTTTAACCCCAGAACACCAGGTTTTTGATGCAGAACATTTAATGGGGAAATACAGAATTTCTGGTGTTCCAATTGTGAACAATGAAGAAGAACAAAAATTAGTCGGTATTTTAACAAATCGCGATCTTCGGTTTATTCAAGACTACTCAATTCTAATCTCTGATGTGATGACGAAGGATGATCTAGTTACTGCACCTGTCGGAACAACTCTACAAGATGCTGAGAAAATTCTTCAGCGATATAAAATTGAGAAGCTCCCTCTCGTCAATGAAAATGGTATTTTAAAAGGTCTTATTACCATTAAGGACATTGAAAAGGTGATTGAGTTTCCAAACTCCTCAAAAGATGACCAAGGTCGTTTGCTTGCAGGTGCTGCTGTAGGTGTAACAGCAGATACAATGAAAAGGGTCGAAGCTCTAGTAAAAGCACAGGTTGATGTAATTGTTATCGATACGGCCCATGGGCATTCAAAAGGTGTTTTTGACACAGTACAGCAAATTCGACAAGCTTTCCCTGAACTTGCTATTATTGCTGGTAATGTGGCAACTGCTGAAGCAACAAATGCTCTAATTCAAGCAGGAGCAGATGTTATCAAGGTCGGAATAGGCCCAGGGTCTATTTGTACTACAAGGGTAGTGGCAGGGGTGGGTGTACCTCAAATCACTGCTGTATACGATTGTGCTACAGAGGCTCGTAAGCATGGAAAGGCGATTATTGCCGATGGTGGTATTAAGTACTCAGGGGATATTGTGAAGGCATTAGCAGCCGGTGGCCACGCGGTTATGCTCGGAAGCATGCTGGCAGGGACTACTGAAAGCCCTGGTGAGACAGAAATCTATCAAGGTAGACGATTTAAAGTTTATCGTGGGATGGGATCTGTTAGTGCAATGGAAAAAGGTTCAAAGGATCGATATTTCCAAGAAGATAATAAGAAATTTGTCCCAGAAGGTATCGAAGGTAGAGTGGCTTATAAAGGGCCTCTTGCAGATACAGTTTACCAGCTTATTGGAGGAATTCGTTCCGGAATGGGCTACTGTGGAGCAGCAAACCTTTTAGAACTAAGGGAAAACAGTCGATTTATTAAAATGACTGGAGCAGGACTGAGGGAAAGCCATCCTCACGATGTTCAAATTACAAAGGAATCTCCGAATTACTCAACAAGCTGAGCCTAAATTCCTAAATGCTATACCTTAAACTAGATAGAAAGAGTGCTTGCACTTTTCTTATTTCAGACAGGGGTTTTTCTCTGTCTGTTTTTTTAATTTTGTTTATGTTAAACTATACGGGTGTGTTTTTAAAAGGGGAAACTAGTAACATACAAATAGATTTATTTAATGAGCTGGAGGGAAATTTGCTTTGAAACGTTACAAACAGTTTTCAATTTATGTTGCCGTATTTATTTTATCTTTTACAACCCTGCTTTCAGGTTTTGCAGGAAATGCAAAAGCAGCAGAGGATCCACTTGGGCTAAGTGCGGAAGCAGCGATTCTCTTAGATGGCGATACTGGTAAAGTTTTATATGAAAAGAATGCAGATGTTGTTCTTGGTGTTGCTTCTATGTCGAAAATGATGACGGAGTATCTCGTACTTGAAGCCATCCATGATGGAAAAATCACTTGGGATCAACCTGTTAAAATCAATGAATTTATTCACCGTTTATCAGCAGCTCCAGGGTTATCGAATGTTGGACTAACTCAAGGAGAAGATTACACAGTAAAAGAACTTTATCAGGCAATGGCCATCCATTCTGGAAATGCTGCTACTGTAGCACTTGCAGAGCTTATTGGGGGCACAGAAAAGAACTTTGTTGAATTGATGAACAATAAGGCAGCCGAGTTAAAGCTAGAGGACTATAAATTTGTAAACTCTTCAGGTTTGAATAATAGCTCCTTATTGGGAAATCATCCAGCTGGTGCACCAGATGAAGAAAATGTGATGTCTGCTCGTGCTACAGCAAGGTTAGCTTACCGCTTGGTAACTGATTATCCGGAAGTACTGGAGACTGCTAGTCAGCCACGCTTGCCATTTAAAGACGGAAAAACGTATGATAATTTCAACTTCATGTTGCCGACGTTGGTCCATGAATATGATGGAATTGATGGATTGAAAACTGGTTCAACTGATTTTGCTGGTTATGGCTTTACAGCTACTGCGAAAAGAGGCGACCAAAGATATATCTCTGTGGTAATGAAGACAGACTCTATGGATACTCGTTTTGCAGAAACAGCTAAAATCATGAACTATGCATTTAGTAATTTCGGTAAAGAAAAGTTATTTGATGCAAACTATCAAATAAAAGGTCAAGAAACAATTCCTGTTACAAAGGGAAAAGAAAATAAGGTGAAGGTTCAAACTGCTAATGAACTCGTTCTTACTATTAAAAATGGAGAAAAAGACGAGTACGTACCAACCCTAGTCTTAAATAAAGACCTATTAAACGAAGACGGCGAATTAACAGCTCCAATTGAAAAAGGACAGCAGGTTGGGTATATGACAGTGGAACCAAAAAGTGGCGAAGAGGTTTCCTTCTTAACTAGTGAAGGTCAAAAATCTGTACAAGTTCCTGTTGTTGCAGCTGAAGATGTTGAAAAGGCAAATTGGTTCGTGCTTTCAATGAGAGGCATCGGTGGATTCTTTGGCGATTTATTTAGCAGCGTTGTTTCCGCAGTGAAAGGGTTATTTTAATTAGTATTGTATGAATAATATTTTAATAAAATAAAAAAGGAAGGATCCCTGTTGACAGGGGTCCTTTTTTGGTGTTTATTACCAGTATGGGAAATTTTAATATTCCGATTTATTTTGTCGGACTTTTGCTCTAAAATAGAGAAGTAGATTTAAAAAATTTGAAACTATTAAAATGGGGGATATAAAATGAGAACAGGTACAGATCGTGTTAAACGAGGAATGGCCGAAATGCAAAAAGGCGGCGTCATTATGGACGTTGTGAATGCAGAACAGGCTAAAATTGCAGAAGAGGCAGGCGCAGTAGCTGTTATGGCATTAGAAAGAGTGCCTTCTGATATTCGTGCGGCTGGCGGGGTAGCACGTATGGCTGATCCTACCATTATGGAAGAGGTAATGGCAGCTGTCACAATCCCAGTTATGGCAAAGGCTAGAATCGGTCATATTGTCGAGGCTAGAATTCTTGAGGCAATGGGCGTGGACTACATTGATGAAAGTGAAGTTTTAACTCCAGCTGATGAAGAATTCCATCTGTTAAAGAGTGAATATACAGTTCCATTTGTATGCGGCTGCCGTGACCTTGGAGAAGCAGCTAGACGTATTGGCGAAGGAGCAGCAATGCTTCGTACAAAAGGTGAGCCTGGAACAGGAAATATCGTTGAAGCGGTTCGCCATATGCGAAAGGTAAATGCCCAGGTTCGTAAGTTAGTTACAATGGATGATGCAGAGATTATGACGGAGGCAAAGCTTCTCGGAGCCCCTTTCGAAGTTCTACTTGAGATTAAACGACTTGGTCGCCTACCGGTTGTAAACTTTGCGGCTGGCGGAGTAGCAACTCCTGCAGACGCAGCGTTAATGATGCAACTAGGTGCAGACGGTGTATTTGTTGGTTCAGGTATTTTCAAATCAGAGAACCCTGCGAAATTTGCTCGTGCGATTGTAGAAGCTACTACTCACTATCAGGATTATGAGTTAATTGCTGAATTGTCTAAAGGGCTAGGAGGAGCAATGAAAGGCATTGAAATTTCATCCTTAGCTCCAGAAGCTCGTATGCAGGACCGCGGGTGGTAAGAGACATTATGGTGAAAATTGGTGTGCTAGGGCTACAAGGTGCAGTAAGAGAACATGTACGTGCCGTTGAAGCGAGTGGTGCGGAAGCTTTTATTATTAAATGGCCTGAAGAGTTAGAAGAGATGGACGGGCTGATCATTCCTGGTGGTGAGAGTACCACCATGAGAAAGTTGATCGATAAATATCAGTTTATGCCTAATTTAAAGCAATTTGCAGCTGACGGCAAACCGATGTTCGGAACATGTGCAGGGTTAATCTTATTAGCTAAGCATGTGGTTGGCTATAGTGAGCCACATATTGGGGTCATGGATGTGACAGTCGAACGAAATTCCTTTGGGCGTCAGCGAGAAAGCTTTGAAGCAGATCTTGCTATTAATGGTGTAGCGGAACAGTACCCTGCGGTGTTTATCCGAGCTCCCCATATTGTGGAAGCCGGTGAGAACGTAGAAGTGCTGGCAAAGCATAACGGGCGCATTGTTGCTGCCCGTGAAGGTCAATTTCTTGGCTGCTCATTTCATCCTGAACTAACAGAGGATAATCGACTAACAGCCTTCTTTGTACAAATGGTTACAGAGTCAAAGGCAAAATCAACACTAGTATAATTCAGTTGCAAGCTGGAAATAAATATAGTAAATTGATAATAATAAAACCTGATAGGAAAAAGCAATGACAGGAACTAGTAACTTGTCTTCATTTCTGTAGAGAGCCGGTGGTTGCTGCAAACCGGTGAATGAGACTTGTGAATCCATCCTCGAGCAAAGCATGGAAAGCCACGTGCAAGTATATGCTTTCGGCCACAGACCGTTATCTTTTGCAAAGAGGAAAGTGTCAATTAGTATGCTTTCAATCAGGGTGGCAACGCGGGTAACTCTCGTCCCTTTTTAGGGGACGGGAGTTTTTTGTGTTTTTATAGCTAGGCTTTGTTCTAACAGATTGTTGTTTATCAATGTCTTAGTGGATGAGAACTTTGGACAAAACCGGTTGATTGGAGCGGAAGGTGCTTGACTCCTACGGGAGCAGCGGGACAGGTGAGACCCCGCAGGAGCGCAGCGACGAGGAGGCTCACCGCACGCCCCGTGGAAAGCAAGCACCTGGAGCGGAAATCAACCTCTCCTTGTTCATCAGTTAAAGTTTGTGAAAACAGCCTATTGCTTATAAGCCAAAGGAATAAACTCTAGAGGAGGAATTACAAATGCTTGATGTAAAGTATTTACGAACAAATTTTGAAGAAGTAAAGCAGAAACTACAACATCGCGGAGAAGATTTAACGGACTTTGGTAAGTTTGAAGCTCTTGATGTGAAAAGACGAGAATTGCTTGTTGAAACTGAAACGCTTAAAGGAAAACGAAATGAGGTTTCTCAACAGATTGCTTTGTTAAAGAAAGAAAAAAAGGACGCAGATGAGTTAATTGCTGAGATGCGCGAAGTTGGAGATAAAATTAAGGCTTTGGATGAAGAATTAAGAGGTGTCGAAGAAACATTAGACAGTCTGTTAATGAGTATTCCAAACATCCCCCACGAAAGTGTTCCAGTAGGAGAGACAGAGGATGACAATGTTGAAATTCGTAAATGGGGCGAGCTTCCAGAGTTTTCTTTTGAAGCAAAGCCACATTGGGACATTGCGGATGACTTAAAGATTATTGATTTTGAACGTGCTGGCAAAGTAACAGGTAGTCGATTTGCCTTCTATAAAGGATTAGGGGCTCGCCTAGAACGTGCGCTTATTAGCTTTATGATGGATCTTCATTCCGATGAGCATGGCTATCATGAAGTTCTTCCACCATACATGGTTAACCGCGCTAGTATGACAGGGACAGGTCAATTGCCTAAATTTGAGGAAGATGCTTTTAAAGTTGCCGATACAGACTACTTCTTAATTCCTACATCAGAGGTTCCAGTTACAAACCTGCATCGTGATGAAATTTTAAGTAGTGAGCAACTTCCGATTAAGTATGTTGCCTACAGTGCAAACTTCCGCTCTGAGGCAGGGTCTGCGGGTCGCGATACACGTGGATTAATTCGACAACACCAGTTTAATAAAGTAGAGCTTGTTAAATTTGTTAAACCAGAAGACTCTTATGCTGAACTTGAAGCGTTAACGAATAATGCTGAAAAAGTTCTTCAGTTATTAGGTCTCCCTTATCGTGTGCTTAGCATGTGTACAGCAGACCTCGGCTTCACAGCAGCAAAGAAATATGATATTGAAGTTTGGATCCCTAGTTATGGTACGTACCGTGAAATTTCTTCTTGTAGTAATTTTGAAGCCTTCCAAGCAAGAAGAGCGAATATCCGTTTCCGCCGCGAACCTAAGGCGAAACCAGAACATGTACATACATTAAATGGTTCTGGCCTTGCAGTCGGCCGTACGGTAGCCGCTATCCTTGAGAATTATCAGCAAGAAGATGGAAGTGTTGTGATTCCTGAAGCATTGCGTCCATATATGCGTAATGTCGAAGTAATTCGACCTCAAAATTAACATTTATGGGCGGATTCTTTTCCGCCCATAAAAAAATATCATTACTATGTTGACACGGTTTATGTAATATGATAAATTAATTCTTGTCGATACGGAGGAATACCCAAGTCCGGCTGAAGGGATCGGTCTTGAAAACCGACAGGCGAGTCAAATCGCGCAGGGGTTCGAATCCCCTTTCCTCCTCCATTATATTGATACTTAATATTTGCGCATAAATATTGGAGATTAGAAAACCTGTTACCACTTGGTAACAGGTTTTTTGTTGTTTATTTGAACCACACGTGGCCGGGGGTAGAGTTCCCAATTTTAATGCCAAATATAAAAGACCAGTCACACTTGTACTGGTCTTTTACTCTTTATTTGCTTTTTAATAATTGTGTCTGGTGAATGAAAGAACCGATTCGCTCCACAATTGGCTCAATGGTGGACTTATCGCTCACGATATCATAATCGTTGATATTTAATCTTAGCACCGGGCAGGCATTGAAGTTGTTGATCCAATCTTCGTAGCGTCCGTGCATTTCCTTCCAATAATCAATCGGAGTTTGCTGTTCCATTGGACGACCACGTAACCGAATCCGGTCTAGGATATCATCAATGCTTCCCTCAAGATAAATCAATAAATCAGGATGCGGGAAATAAGGAGTCATCACCATCGCATCAAATAAGCTTTTATAGGTTTCATAATCAACTGGTGACATTGTTCCTTTTTCGTAATGCATTTTTGCAAATATTCCAGTATCCTCATAAATCGAGCGGTCTTGAATGAATCCTCCGCCATATTCAAAAATTCTCTTTTGCTCCTTAAAGCGCTCAGCTAGGAAGTAAACCTGAAGATGGAAGCTCCAACGATCAAAATCAGCATAGAATTTATCAAGATAGGGGTTGGTATCGACCTTTTCAAAGGAAGTGCGGAATTTCAAAGCTTCAGCAAGGGCGTTTGTCATCGTGGATTTCCCGACTCCTACGGTACCAGCAACAGTGATGACTGCATTATGTGGGATGTCATATTTCGTTCGTAGATTCATTGTTGTACGCTCCTTTTTGTCAATGATGCTGAAAGCTGTGAGATAATCTTTTGTAAGTCTTGTTCATTTTTCACAAAATCTAGTTCGTCGCCATTAAAGCGTAAAACAGGGATATGCGGATACTGTACTTCAAATGTATTCATCGCTTCCTCATAATCTAGAGAAAGCTGTTGCAGATAAGCCGAACTGATGTTTTTCTCTACTTCCCTACCACGCATCTCAATCCGTTCCAACAAGGTATCAAGACTGGCATGTAAATAGACAATCACATTTGGAGTTGGTGTATCCTGTGTCAAAATATCATATATTTTATAGTATTTTTCGTACTCCTGATGGTTTAATGTACGTTGAGCAAAAATTAAGTTCTTAAAGATATGATAGTCTGCCACCACAGGTTGACTTTGACTGATGAAATTTTTATTAATATCCCCTAATTGTTTGTATCGGTTGCAGAGAAAAAACATTTCTGTTTGAAAACTCCACTCTTCGATGTTGTCATAAAACTTTCCGAGAAATGGATTTTCATCTACAATTTCCTTTAATAAGGTATATTGGAATTGTTCAGAAATGGCTTTCGCTAAAGATGTTTTGCCGACGCCAATCGGCCCTTCAACCGTGATAAAAGGTGTTTCCCCCACAGTTTGTCCTCCTTTTCAATCCGGTTATCTATTTTAATGTACGTTTACGATAATAAAAAAACACAAAATTTATTTTAACATACTATCTGTAGGAAGTAACATGGAATATTTAGCTTAAAAGCGAGAAAAAAGACAGCCGAAAGTGGCTGTCTTTTCTCTTCACTAGTCCATATAAGAGCTGATACCGTGACCTGGGACTTTATTAATCAAGATGAAATAACGGAACTTATGCACCATTTTGTTTGACAACATTGAAGTTGTTTGTGATTAATAGCCAGTTTTGAGGGAAGCTGAGTCCTAGTTTCCAGTAGCTGATTCCTCTTAGATTCAATTCTTTGATTAAATCAAATTTTGCTTGGATTGAACGGGCATCCTCAAACCAAACTTCATGACGTTTCCCTTCTGCATCCCAGTAATGGAAAAACGGTGCTTGTGCCTTTTCGTCATACTGGATGGCGACATTGTTTGTAGCAGCTAGCTGGATGGCTTGTTGCGGGCTAACCGCTTTAGCAATGCTACCTTCGACAAAAGGGAGGGTCCAATCGTATCCATATAAGTTCTGTCCCATCATTATTTTAGTAGAAGGCATCTCGGTAATGGCATATTCAAGTACCTCGCGAACAGGTCCAATTGGTGAGACAGCCATCGCTGGTCCACCACTATATCCCCATTCATAGGTCATAATTACAACAAAATCGACAATTTCCCCATGGGCCCGATAGTCATGAGCTGTGTACCAAGCTCCTTCCTGCTGAGCACTTGTTTTTGGTGCAAGTGCAGTGGAGATCAACCAACCTTCTTGTTTAAATCGGTCCCTTGCCTTTCGTAAAAAGTTATTATAAGCTTCTCGGTCTGCGGGTCGTAGAAATTCAAAGTCGAAGTGAATGTCGCGAAAACCGACTCTTTTTGCAGTCGTAACAATATTATTTAAAAAACGATCCTGAATGGCCATGTCATTTAAGAGAATCCGGCCAAGCTCATCACTAAACTGATCATTCTCCTGATTGGTTATGACCATCATTAAAGTATTGTTATTAACACGGGCTATCGCTGGAAAGTTATTTAATAACGGCTCTTTTAATGAGCCATCCCTTAAGGCTTGGTAGCTAAAGGGAGCTAAGTAGGTTAAATAAGGTGCAGCCTCGCGTGCGGCTGTTTCCAATTCAGGTGCTACCGTATTCCCCCTTGGCTCCACATAAGCATTGGTCTCTGTCTGTGTCTTGGGTCTTTGTGGAATGTAAAGCCGGAACCCAACTTGTAGTGGCCGATCAACAGGTATAGCATTGATGCGGGCTAATTCTTGATAGGTGGTGCCAAATCTTCTCGCAATGGAAAAAAGATTATCACCAGGTTGAACCCAATAAAAATTTCCGATAATAGGAATTACGATGGTTTGGCCGACTACAAGTTGATTTGGGTTAGGTATCTCATTGGCTTCAACAATGTCAGTAACAGTTGACCCGTACGCACGGGCTATGGCTGTTAGCGAATCACCAGGTTGAATGACATGAATTTGCATGCTCTTCCCTCCTAATTAGCGGATAACGCTACAAACATCTTATGAGGGAAGGAGGTTGGCCTATGAACTTACTGTTCATAAAAAATTTTTGAAGGTTCTATATTCGCTTTCAGAACTTCTTTCATCATGGTTAAAGCATTGCTATTATCCTGGTCATTATTTGAGGCAATACAATCTTGTGGCACGAATAACGAGTATTCACGCATATAAGCATCATTTGCGGTAAACAGCACACAAATATTCCCGGCAATCCCAGTCAATACGAGAACATCTACCTTTAATTCTTGAAGTAGTGATTCTAATGCCGTACCATAAAAAGCTGAATGCTTTGGTTTAATAAGAAAATAATCTTCTTTACGAGGAGCAATCTTTTCAATGATGTGTTTACTACGTTCATTTGAACAATGTTGGATAAGTCTTTCTAAATCGGCTTTCCATAACTTATAATGATCATTAATGTAAATAATCGGCCATTTATTTTGATAAAAATAATCCTTCACATTAAGGATTGAGTGCATAATCGTTGAGGCTTTTTGAGAAAGGATTTCACCGTGGGCAAAATTAAAATCATTAATCATGTCTATAATGAGTAAAGCGGGTTTACAATCCTTTATCATAACATCATCCTCTCCTTTTGCTTATCCTTTGAATAAGAGATGGATATTAAACGTTTTTAGGAGAAATGAGGGAATGTTCGAGTGGAAGTAAGTCAAGATGAATTCTATATGAATGAGGCAATCATAGAGGCTAAAAAAGCAGCAGAAGCTGGTGAAGTTCCAATTGGAGCAATTATTGTCTTAAATGGTGACATTATTGCTAGGGCACATAATTTACGGGAAACGGAACAAAGTTCAATTGCACATGCTGAAGTGCTTGCAATCAATGATGCTTGTAAAAAGTTAGGTACATGGAGACTTGAGGAGGCAGAGCTTTATGTGACACTTGAGCCTTGTCCGATGTGTGCTGGAGCAATTATGTTATCGAGGATTAAACGTGTTGTATATGGAGCAGTAGACCCTAAAGGCGGTTGCGCCGGGACTTTTATGAATTTATTACAAGATGAACGGTTTAATCACCAGAGTGAAGTTGTAACAGGAATCCTTAAAGAAGAGTGTGGTTCCTTGTTGTCGGAGTTCTTTCGCGAACTTAGAGAGCGGAAGAAACAACAGAGAAAGATGAAGAATCTGGTGGAGTAAATAATTGACAGGTGGAAAACGTTGCAATTTCACCTCAGAGTTAGTATACTAATTATGCGTCACAAACGACGCAACTCTTTGCCGTGCTAGTCGGGGAGGTAGCGGTGCCCTGTACCCGCAATCCGCTCTAGCGGGGATGAATCCCTTCCTGAGGCTGATTGACTGTAGGGTCTGCCTCAAGTAAGTGGTGTTGACGCTCGGGTCCTGCGCAATGGGAATCCATGAACTATGTCAGGTCCGGAAGGAAGCAGCATTAAGTGGACGCTCCCATGTGCCGCAGGGCAACCTGGGCCGAGCTAACTGCTTGAGTAACGCTTATGGTCGTCAGTCGAGGGAAGGTGCACGGCTGATACATAAGAAAATCACCCATCTCTTTACTGAGGTGGGTTTTTTATTACACTTAAAAGGTTAAAATAATTTGTTGTCCCTCATTCTAAATGATTAAGGGGCAATCCTTTTACAACAAGATAGTTTTGTTTTTCTAGATACGTTATAATAAAAGAAATAATATACATAGAAGGGAGCGGTGTCTTTGGCTTATCAAGCGTTATATCGTGTCTGGCGGCCACAACAGTTTTTTGATGTCGTCGGGCAAGAACATGTTACAACGACACTGCAAAATGCTCTGCTTCAAGAAAAAATTTCGCATGCCTATCTTTTTTCAGGTCCACGTGGAACAGGAAAGACAAGTGCCGCCAAAATTCTTGCGAAAGCGGTGAACTGTGAAAGGGCACCTGTTAGTGAGCC
>Ga0182741_1004650_pt1 | contig 13352 bp, 10 predicted proteins | sample eDN5th37CBELigOP_FD_128874 | JGI IMG/M metagenome (GOLD analysis project Ga0182741, IMG submission 128874) | Enriched Organic Plus compost microbial communities from Emeryville, California, USA - eDNA 5th pass 37_C BE-Lig OP (version 2) (version 2) ...
GGCCGGCCAGGTGGCCGACGCCCTCACTGCGGCCCGCTCAGGCTGAGACGCCGAGGGCCCGCTGGGCGGTCTCGACCGCCCAGCGGTGGTCGACCTTGCCGGCCGGGCTGCGGACCACCTCCGGCACGAGCACGAGGTGCTTCGGGACCTTGTAGCCGGCGAGGTGCCGGTGGCAGTGCTCGTACAGCTCGTCGTAGGTGAGCGAGGCACCCGGGCGCAGCTGCACCACCGCGGTGACGGCGCTCCCCCACCGCTCGTCGGGCACGCCGACGACGACCACGTCGGCCACGGCGGGGTGTCCGTGCAGCACGCCCTCGACCTCTTCGGGGTGCACCTTCTCGCCGCCCGTGTTGATCGACGTGGCGCCCCGGCCGAGGAGCTCGATCGTGCCGTCCTCGGCGACGGTGGCCAGGTCGCCGGTGATGAGCCAGCGCTCGCCGTCGAGGTGCACGATCGTGGCCGCCGTGCGCGCTGGGTCCTTGTAGTAGCCGAGCGGCAGGTGCCCGCCGGTGACGATCCGGCCCACCACCCCGGAGCCGGGGGCCACGGGGCGGTCGTCGTCGTCGAGCACCCGGAGGGGCTTCGACCCCGGGTCGAAGCGGATGGGGCCGCCCGGGTGCAAGACGTCGGCGGCGGTGACCCGGGACGACCCCTGGATCCCGGCCTCCGAGGAGCCGAACCCGTCGGTCACCATCACCGACGGGAGCGCGGCGAGGATGCGGGCCTTGGCCCCCGCCGACATCGGCGCGCCCCCGTTCGAGATGGCGAACAGCGAGGAGGCGTCCCACCGGGTCGGCTCGGCCTCCCAGGCGTCGAGCAGCGGCTTGACCACCGCGTCGCCGACCACCGTCATCAGGTTCGGACGCTCCCGCTCGACGGTGTCCCACACCCGCTCCGGGTCGAGGTGGCCGTCGAGGAGGACGACCGTGCCGCCGGCGAAGAGCCACATGAACGAGGTCCACTGGGCAGCCGCGTGCATGAGCGGGGCGAGGGTGAAGTAGGTGGGCCCGCCGTCGCCGATGCGCTCGACGAGCTCGGCGGGGCTCGACACCTCGCCCTGGACGCGCATCGGGTCGCCGCCGCCGAGGCAGCCGAAGAAGGCGTCGCCCTGGCGCCAGACGACGCCCTTGGGCAGGCCGGTGGTGCCGCCGGTGTAGATGACGTAGCGGTCGTCGTCGCCTCGGCCGGCGGCGTCGGGGCGCTCCGGGGACGAGCCGGCCAGGGCGGCCTCGTAGGGCTCGCCGGTGCAGAGCCTCCAGCCCACGCCGGGCAGGTCGGGGAGCACCTCCGCGACGACCGCCTCGTGCTTCGGGCCGTGGAGGACGCCGACGCTGTCGCTGTCGGCGAGCAGGTGGTGCAGCTCGCCGGCCACGTACCGGTGGTTCACGTTGATCGGGACGGCCCGGATCTTGAAGCACGCCAGCATCGCCTCGAGGTACTCGGCGCAGTTCTCGAGGTAGAGCCCGACGTGCTGCCCCGTTCCCACCCCCAGGCCCCGCAGGTGGTGGGCGAGGCGGTTGGCCCGCTCCTCGAGCTGGCCGTAGGTGCGCCGCTGGGCGCCGCACACGAGCGCCTCGCGGTCCCAGCAGGCATCGGCGGCCATCTCCCAGACGTCCGCGAAGCTGAAGCTCTTCGGTGGCGCGACCGTGGCCATGCCGTCCCCCCCTGGTGTCGTTGCCGGTCTGGTCGTCGGATCGGTGGTGGTGCCGGGCGAGCGGCCTCGCCCGGCGGCTCAGGTGATGGCGACCGGGTTCGTCGGGGCCCCCACCCCGCCGGTCACCGGCTCCGGGTTGGCGACGAGCAGCACCTCGTGGCGGCCCGTCGCCGCGCAGTGCTCGGCGAGCGCCTCGAGGTCGAAGTTCTGGCCCTGGGTGAGGCCCATGTCCCGCAGGTGCAGGAGGTGGACCGGGAAGAGCACGGCCGGGTCCTCGCAGGGGTACACCTCGAGGGCGAGCGTGTCGGTGGCGACGGCGGCCACGTCGTGGCGCCGGAACCAGCGCACGGTGCCGACGGTCAGGCCGGGCTGCGGGCCGAGCGTGTAGGCCTGACGGTCCCTCGCCCGCAGGTGCTGCATGTGCCCGGTGCGGACGAGGACGACGTCGCCCGGCTCGAGCGCGACGCCGGCGAGGTCGAGGGCGGCGTCGAGGTCCTCCTCGGAGATCGGGTGGCCGGCGGGCAGCCGGTCCTGCCCCCGGGCCCGGGCGACGTCGAGCAGCACGCCCCGGCTGACGAGCGTGGCCACCCGGTGGATGCCGCAGCGGGTGGCACCCCGCTCGGCGGTGACCGAGGACGCCGGGTGCCCGTTGTAGAGGAGCCCGTCGTAGGACACGTGGGCGAGGGCGTCCCAGTGGGTGCAGGCCTGCAGCCCCATCGTGATGACGTCGTCGCTGCAGCAGAAGTCGCCCGGGTCGCCGGTGTAGGCGGTGTTGACCGCCACCATCGCGTGGAGCGGGTTGATGCGCCCCGGGATCGTGCCCAGCTGGGGTCCGTCGGCGTCGAGCGGGATGGCGAGGGAGAACCGCTGCCCGGTGCGGGCGGCGGCCAGGCCCCGGCGGACGGCCGCGTCGTCGACCAGGTTGAGGGTCCCCAGCTCGTCGTCCGGTCCCCACCGCCCCCAGTTCGACACCTCGGCGCCCAGCGCCCGCAGGTCGGCCGGCAGGGACATGGCCGGACGGTACCACGAACGAGAACCTGTTCTAGTCGGTGACGAGGGTTCTTGGTCCGCGGCCACGGTCGGGGCACGCTGACGGGATGGGCCACCGACCGAAGCACCTCGCCACCCCCCGCCGCCGCGGTCGGCGGCTCGCCGTGGTGCTCGTCGTCGTGGCGCTGGCGGCCGGTGCCGTCGCGGCGGCGGTGTGGGCCCAGCGCAGCGAGGGCGGCGAGGGCGCCGGCTCGTCGGCCACCACGGAGGCACCCGCGACCACCGACCCTGGCGCGACGACCACCGAGTCAACGACCACCACGACCGAGCCGCCTCGCCGCACGGCGACGATCGCGTTCGGCGGCGACGTGCTGATCCACGAGCCGGTGTGGGAGGCCGCCGCGGTGGACGGCGGGTACGACTTCGGACCGATGCTGGCCCCGATCCGACCGATCCTGGCCGCCGCGGACCTGGCCCTCTGCCACCTCGAGGTGACCCTGGCCCGGGAGGGCCAGGCACCTACCGGCTACCCCCGGTTCCGGGCCCCCGGCCAGCTGGCGGACGCGCTGGCCGGCGCCGGGTTCGCCGGCTGCTCGGTCGCCTCGAACCACAGCCTCGACCACGGCGAGGCCGGCGTGGCGGCCACGCTCGACGCTCTCGACGCAGCGGGGCTCGGGCACGTCGGCACCGCCCGGACCCCCGAGGAGGACCGCGCGCCGCGCCTCTACGACGCCGGCGGGATCGCCGTCGGGCACCTCTCCTACTCGTACGGGTTCAACGGCCTCCGCCCACCGGCGGGCAAGGAGTGGCTGGTCGACGCCATCGACCCGGCCCGCATCCTCGAGGACGCGGCGGCGCTGCGGGCGGCCGGGGCGGAGCTCGTCGTCGTGTCCCTGCACTGGGGCAACGAGTACGCGCACGGGATCACCGCGGCGCAGCGGGAGGTCGCCGAGGCGCTCGCCGCCGTGCCCGGCGCGGTCGACCTCGTGGTCGGCCACCACGCCCACGTGGTGCAGCCGATCTCGAAGGTCGGCGACCTGTGGGTGGTGTGGGGGCTCGGCAACCTGCTGTCGAACAACTCGCCGCGGTGCTGCACGGTGGTGGCCACCGACGGCCTCGTGGTCACCGCCCGGATCGGCGACCGCGAGGACGGCACCGGCGTGGAGGTGCAGGCGATCACCTACACGCCGACCTGGAACGAGCGCGACGGGTTCCGGGTGCTCCCCGCCGCGGAGACGCTGCTCGGCGACGTCGAGCCGACCCTGGCGGAGGCGCTGCGGTCCTCCTGGCAGCGCACCCACGAGCTCGTCCAGTCCCTGAACCCCGACGGGGCGCTGCCGATCCACCCCTCGGCCACGCCCTGACCGCGGCGCGACCAGCGCCGCCCTAGACCGCGAGGACGCCGCGGTTGAGCGTGCCGGCGTGGAGGTCCTCGAGGGCCTGCGACACGTCGGCCAGGTCGTAGACCCGGCTCACCATCTCGTCGAGCTGGAGCCGGCCGTCGAGGTAGAAGCCGAGGTAGCGAGGGATGTCGTGGTGGGGGCGGGTGGCGCCGTAGCGGCACCCGAGGATCGACTTGTCGTTGTAGAGGCTGCTCACGACGAAGCTGGCCTCGGTGCCCATCGTGGGGACGCCGAGCAGCACGCACTGCCCGCCGACGTCGAGCAGGTCCACGGCCGCGCGGATGAGGGCGGGGTGGCCGACGCACTCGAAGGCGTGGTCGACCCCGTCGGCCAGGCCGAGGTCTCGCACGGCGGCGACGGTGTCGTCGACCGCGGACGCGTCGACGAAGTCGGTGGCGCCGAAGCGCCGGGCGACGGCCTCCTTGGCCGGGTTGGCGTCGACCACCACGATCCGCGACGCCGCGGCGAGCCGGGCCCCCTGGATCACGGACTGGCCGATGCCGCCGGCGCCGATCACGAGCACCGTGTCGCCCGGCTGCACCCGAGCCCGGTTGAGGACGGCGCCGACGCCGGTCACCACGGCGCAGCCGACCAGGCAGGCCACCGGCAGTGGCACCTCGGGCGGGATGACCACCGCCTGGCTCTCGGCCACGACGGTGCGCTCGGTGAACACGCCGGCGTTGGCGAACTGGAACGCTGGCTCGCCGCCGACGGTGAACGGGCGGTGGAGCCTGCCGATCGTGTCCCGGCAGTGGGTGGGGTGCCCCCGGTCGCAGGCCCCGCACTGCCCGCAGGACCCGAGGGTGGTGAGCACGACGTGGTCGCCCACCTGCACCTTGCGCACGGCGTCGCCGACGGCCTCCACCACCCCGGCCCCCTCGTGGCCGAGCACCGTCGGCGTGGGGAACGGGATCGTGCCGTCGAGGACCGACACGTCGGAGTGGCAGAGCCCGGCGTTGGCCACCCGCACCACCACCTCGTGGGGGCGGGGGTCCCGGACCTCGACGTCGTCTCGGACCTCGAGCTGGCCCGTCCAGACGAGGCCCCTCACGCCGGGACCGCCACCGGCGCCTGCGGGCGGAGCACCAGGCCGGGGAGGCCGGCGTCGGGCTGCAGCTCGCCGTCGAGCACGATCGGCACCCCGTTCACGATCGTGGCCTTCACGCCCTTGGGCCGCGAGGTCCACCGGGCGGCGCCGTTCGGGAAGTCGTGGGCCAGCCACTTCCGGTCGGGGCCGACGGTGTCCGGGTCGAAGATCATGATGTCGGCGGCGCAGCCGACGAGGAGCAAGCCGCGGTCGGTGAGGCCGCAGAGCGCGGCGGGGATGGCGGTGATCTGCCGGACCCCCTCCTCGAGGGTGAAGCCGCCCCACTCCCGCACCCAGTGCTGGAGGAACCAGGTGTGGGCCTCGGCGCCGTCGTCCCGGTCGAGGTGGGCACCGCCGTCGGACGTGCCGACGAGCAGGTGCGGGTCGGCCTGCGCGACGCGGGTGCCCTCGATCCACTCGGGGGTCTGGGTCCGCCACACGAACTCGACGGCGAGGTCCTCGGAGGCGGCGACGTCGAGGAACGCGTCGGTGGGGTGCACGCCCCGCTCGGCGGCGATGTCGGTGAGCGAGCGCCCGACGAGCGGCTCGTTCTCCGGCCGGGTCACCCGGTTGACGTGGAGGACGTCCCAGGCCGGCGGCGGGAGGGTGGGCCCCTTGGCCGGATCGCGGTTGTAGCGCTCGACCGAGTGCCGCACGGCGTCGCGGAAGGCGGGGTCGGCGATGAGGGCGAGCCGCTCGGCGACGGTGGTGGCCTCGGTGAAGAGGCGGTTGAGCTCGAGCGCCCCCTCGTAGAGCCTCGTGCCGTCGGCCAGGTTGAAGGTGCGGTCGAACGGCTTCGACATGACGAGCGAGTAGACGGCGGCACCGGCCTCGGTGGCCTCGTCGACGAAGCGCTTGGCGGCCTCCCATCCGGCGGTGGGCGCGTCGACCTTGGAGCGGGCGCCCAAGCCCTGGATGATCACGGGCATGCGGGCCCGAAGGGAGAGGTCGATGAGCAGCTGCTCGTCTTCGGAGGTGATGCCACCCACGGCCGAGGCGGGCAGGTAGGCGATGGAGCCCCCGCCGCTGCGGCCGGCCGCCTCGCAGAGGGCCCGCAGCTCGTCGAGGCTGGCCAGGCGCGACGGGACCGGGCGGTCGGCCGAGTCGAAGTGCGTCGGCGAGTGGGTGGAGGAGAAGCCCGCGGCGCCGGCGGCCATCGCCTCGCGCACGAGGTCCGCCATCTGCTCGACCTCCTCCGGCGTGGCCGCTCGGGTCTGGGCGTCCTCCCCCATCACGTAGCGGCGCAGCGCGCAGTGCCCGACGTAGAAGGCGGCGTTGACGCCGATGCGGCCCCGCATCGCCTCCAGGAACTCCGGGAACGTCTCGAACCCGTCGACGGGGATGCCGGCGAGGGCGGAGGGGTCCATCCCCTCGACCCGGGCGAAGAGCTGGATCATCCAGGGGGCGTCGCCGGGGCGCAGCGGCGCGACCGAGAACCCGCAGTTGCCGGCGACGACGGTGGTGACGCCGTGGTAGCAGCTCGAGGTGGCGTACGGCTCGAAGGTGAGCTGGGGGTCGTAGTGGGTGTGGGGGTCGACGATCCCCGGCGCCACGACCATCCCGTCGGCGTCGATCGTGCGCGCCCCCTCGGCCGGGTCGATGAAGCCGATGTGCGCGATGCGCCCGTCGCGCACGCCGACGTCGGCCCGCCGGCGCGGCAGCCCGGTGCCGTCGACGACGAGGCCGTTCACGATGACCAGGTCGTAGGTCGCCATGCGCCCGACACTAGAACAGGTTCTAGTCCGGTGCTACGGCCGGAACGGCTGCTCCCGCCGAGATGCGCAGAACGTGCCCGTTCGCGGGGGCTTGTGCTGGACTCGCCCCACCCGGCACCCGCCGGGCGAGGCAGGAGGCGCGCGTGCTCGACGACCTGACGACGTCGATCGTGGTCGGGATCCCCCTGATCACGGCCTTCATCGGCTACGTGACGAACTGGGCGGCGGTGAAGATGATCTTCCACCCCACCCGCTTCGTCGGGGTGGGCAGGCTCGGCTGGCAGGGCGTGATCCCGGCGCACAACGCGCGCTTCGCCGCGGACATCGCCACCCGGGTCGGGCAGGTGCTCTCGCCGCGCGACCTGGCCGCGGGGTTCGACCCCGACGAGATCGAGCCGCTGCTCGCCGACCGCCTCGACGCCGAGATGCCGGCGGTCGTCGCCGAGGCGGCGGAGATCATCCGGCCGGGCTCGTGGGACGAGCTGGCCCCGGAGGCCCAGCAGGTGGTCGTCGCGCAGCTCCGGGCCGAGGGGTCCGCGCTGGCCCGGGAGGTCGCCGGGGACCTGACCGAGCTCTCCGACGAGCTGCTCGACCTCGAGGCCCTCGTCGTCGACCTGCTCTCCGGCGAGCACGCCGACCGCCTGACCCGCCTGTTCCGGCGGCTCGGCCGCAGGGAGCTGCGGTTCATCGAGGTCTACGGCGGGGTGTTCGGCTTCCTCGTCGGCTGCGGGCAGGTGCTGCTCTACGGCGTGTTCGGCGAGTGGTGGACGATGCCGGTGGTCGGCGCGGCCGTGGGCCTCGGCACCAACTGGCTGGCCATCCAGATGATCTTCCGGCCCCTCGAGCCCCGCCGCTACCTCGGGCTCGTCACCTACCAGGGCATGTTCCCGCGGCGGCAGGCCGAGATCGCCCGGGACTTCGGCGCCGTCGCCGAGGAGGAGATCTTCACCCCGGCCAACCTGCTCCGGGTCCTGACCGAGGGCGAGGCCGGCACCCGCATCGCCCGCGTCGTGCTGCAGCGGGTGTCCGAGCGCATCGACCAGCAGCGCCCGATGCTCGAGCTGCTGGCCCAGCAGCCGATCACCGACGAGCAGGTCGCGGCGGTGAAGGCGCTCGTCGTCGCCCGGGTCGCCGAGCGGCTGCCCGAGGTCCGAGCCGACCTGGACCCGTACCTGCGCGAGCAGCTCGGCGTGGCCCGGACGGTCGAGTCCCGCATGGCGGTGATGACCAAGCCCGAGCTCGAACGGCTCCTGCGGGGCATCTTCGAGGAGGACGAGGCCACCCTCGTCCTGATCGGCGGGGTGCTCGGCGGCCTCGTCGGCGCGCTCCAGGCGGCGATCGTCCTGGCGTGACCCGACCCTGGGACCCGAGCGGGCGCCCGGGGGTTGAGCGGCGCCCCCCGGGGGTAGCCGTGCGCCATGGACACGACCCTCGTCATCATCATCGCCATCGCCATCGTGGTCGCCGTCGTCGTCGCCGTGCTGGTGGCTCGACGCCGCCAGGAGGAGCGCCTCGTCGAGCAGCGCCAGCAGGCTCGGGAGCACCGGGCCATCGCCGACGCCTCCCGGGTGGAGGCGGACCGGCAGGCCGCCGAGGCCGAGGCCCGCGCCGCCCAGGCCCGCAGCGAGCAGCTGGCTGCGGAGCAGCAGCGGCTCGAGGCCGAGGCCCAGCGCCAGGAGGCCGAGCGGATCCGAGCCGAGGCCGACCGCCTCGACCCCGACGGCCATGACGACCACGGCGACACCATCGTCACGGAGCGGGCAGACGTCGACGGCGACGTGGTGGTCGAGCGTCCCGGCGCCCACGAGCGCCGGATCTGATCGTCTGGCCGGGTCAGCCCGGCCAGACGATGCTCTGCAGCTCGCTGTAGGCGTGGAGCCCGAAGCTCCCGCCGTCGCGACCGACCCCGCTCATCTTGAAGCCCCCGAAGGGGGCCTCGTGGTTGCGCTGGGCGGTGTTGATCCCGACGTTGCCGGTGCGCAGCCGACGGGCCAGGCGCAGCGCTCGGGCGGCGTCGGCGCTGAACACGTAGTCGTACAGCCCGTACTCGGTGCCGTTGGCGATCTCGACGGCCTCGTCGTCGTCGCCGTCGAAGGGCACCACCGACACGACCGGACCGAAGAACTCCTGCTGCACCGCCGGGTTGTCGGGCTCGCACCCGGCGAGCAGCGTCGGCGCCACGTAGAACCCCCGCTCCAGCGGGGGCCGCTCGCCCCCGACGACCACCTCGGCACCGGCGGCGACGCCAGCCTCGAGCAGCGCCTCCACCCGGCCCCGCTGGGCGGCGGAGATCACCGGCCCGACGACGGTGGCCGGGTCCCGCGGGTCGCCGACGGCCATCCGGCTCGCCGCCGCCGCCAGCGCGGCGACGAGCTCGTCGTAGCGGCTGCGGTGGACGACCACCCGGGTGGGCGCGGTGCAGATCTGGCCGCTGTGGAACGCCCAGACCGACGAGATCGTGGCGACGGCCGTGGGCAGGTCGGCGTCGGCGAGCACGATCGCGGCGCCCTTGCCGCCGAGCTCGAGGAGCAGGCGCTTCATGTCCCGCCCGGCCACCTCCCCGATGGCCCGGCCCACGGGCGTGGACCCGGTGAAGCTCACCATGTCGACGTGGGGTGAGGCGACGAGCGCGGCGCCCACCTCGGCCGACGAGCCGGTGACCACGTTGACCACCCCGGGTGGGAAGCCGGCCTCGTGCAGGATCTCGGCGACGACGGTGACGGCCAGCGGGTCCTGGGGCGCGGGTTTCACGACGACGGTGTTGCCCATCGCCAGGGCCGGCCCGACCTTGCCGGCCAGGTTGACGATCGGGAAGTTGTACGGCGTGATGCAGGCCACCACGCCCACCGGCTGGCGCAGCGCGACCGCGCCGATGATCCCGCCGGGGGCCAGCGCGGTGGCCGGCATCTCCGCCGGCGGAAGCGGGATCGCGCCCGGCTCGAGGGCGCCGCGGGCGTAGCGGCGGAGCCGCTCGACGCAGGTGGGCACCTGCATCGTCTTCGCCACCCGCATCGTGGCGCCGGTCTCGGCCTGCACGAGCGGGACGAGCTCGTCGATGCGAGCGCGCAGCAGGTCAGCGGCGCGGTCGAGGAGGGCGGCCCGCTCCTGCGGCGAGGTCCGGCTCCACGCCGGGAAGGCGTCGGCCGCGGCCGCCGCGGCGGCTTCGACCTGGGCGAGCGACGCCTCGGGGGCCTCGCCGACCACCTCCTCGGTGGCGGGGTCGAGGACCTCGTAGGCCCCCTCGTCGCCGGCCACCCGCTCGCCGCCGATGAGGAGGCGGAACCCCTGCGCAGCCATGCCCCGACAGTAGAACACGTTCTACCGATCGGGCGGCGAGCCAGCACCGGCGTCCCGGGGAGATGTCCCGGCTGGTCGGGACGCCGTCCCCATGCGCCCGGGACGCCGGGCGTCGGAGGGTGTGGGCGTCGACGACGACCCAGATGGAGGAACCGTGCAGCACCGCACCCGAGCCCGCCGAGTCGCGGCGGGGATCACCCTCGCCCTCGCGATCACCACCACCGCCGCCGCCTGCGGCGACGACGAGACCAGCGCCGCCGGCGAGGAGCCGGCCGCGCCCGACGACGGCGGCCACCACGCCGGTGGCGGCGGCACCGTGCCGGTCGAGGCGTGCGACGCCTACGTCGCCCTCTCGGGCGTGCTCAGCGGCGACCCCAGCCAGGCCGAGCCCGTGCTCGAGGCCTTCGTCGAGACCGCCCCCGAGGACCTCGCCGACGCCGCCCGGACGATGGCCGACGGCTATCGCCGCCTCTTCGAGTCCGAGGACCCCGGGGCGCTGTCCGAGGACGACTACGTCCTCGCCGCGTCCGACGTCGCCACCGCCTACCTCACCGGCTGCTCGACGGTCGAGGTGCTCGACGTGAGGGGCGTCGACTACGGCTTCGAGGGCCTCCCCGAGGTGGTCCCCGCCGGCCGGGTCGGCATCCGCTTCACCAACGCCACCGAGCACGACGAACCCCACGAGATGGTCCTCGCCAAGCGGGGCGAGGGCGTGACCGAGCGCGTGGAGGAGCTCCTGGCCCTCCCCGAGGAGGAGGCCTTCTCGAAGCTCGAGGTGGTCGGCGTCGTCTTCGCCGACATGGCCGACCAGGAGGTCGACGCCATGTTCGACCTCGAGCCCGGCTCGTACATCGCCGTCTGCTTCATCCCGATCGGGGGCGGCGAGGAGGGCCCGCCGCACTTCACCGGCGGCATGGTCGCCGAGTTCGACGTGGTCGCCTGACCCGCCACCCCACACCAGAGGAGGAACCTGCGATGGCAGCGACCATCACCACCCCGGCCGAGGCCCGCTCCGTCCCGGCCCCCACCACGGGCGAGCGCCGCGGCTGGGCCTGGGCCGGTGCCGTGGCCGGCCTCGCCGGCATCGCCATGATCGTGGCCTCGATGTCCCTGGCGGTGAGCGACGACTCGATGGCCGACAGCGCGCTCGTGCTGCAGGAGATCCTCGACGAGGACGCCGCGGTGTGGGCGTTCCAGGTGGCCTGCAGCCTCGCCGCCCTGTGCGCCACGCTGTTCGCCGCCGGGCTCCGGCGCCGGCTCGCCGCCCAGGCCCCGGCCGAGAGCCTCCTGCCCACGCTGGCCGCAGCCGGGCTCGCCTCCGTGGCGATCATGCTGCTCGTCGGCGGCGGGATCTCGACCGAGCTGTTCTGGGCGCTCGTGCAGGACCACGGCGAGGTCGACCCCGACATCGTGGCCGCCAACCTCGGCATCTTCGACACGATGGCGTGGGTGTGGGCCGGCATCGGGCTGACCTCCGGCTCGCTGGCCGTGGCCGGCATCCGGCACGGCTCGCTCCCCCGCTGGCTGCGCTGGCTCTCGGCCGCGGTCACCGGGCTGATCGTGCTGACGCAGCTCCTGCCCGTGCAGTACCTGGCCGCCTTCGTCGGGGCCCCCTGGCTGGTCGTGGCCGGCGCCGGGCTGGCCCGCGCCGACCGCGCCTGAGCATCCCGGCCGCGCCGACCCCGGATCGGGGAGGATCTCGGCACCATGGAGACCGCCACCACCCGGTCGGGCACCGACGCGTCGCGGCGGCGCTCGTGGTCACCGGCATCGTGCGGCCGGTCTGGAACGTCAACCAGTGGTTCTTCGCCGTCGACGCCGTCGACGCCGTCGTCTACGGGGCGGTGGGGTGGCTCCTGCTGAGCCGGACCCGTCACCCCGTGTCGTGGATCCTCGCGGTCACGTCCGTGGGCGGCGGGCTGGCCGCCCTCGGCGTGCAGTGGACGCTGCTCTGGTACGAGCGCCCCGACCTCCCCCAGCTGCGGGGCCTTGCAGCTCATGCAGAGCGTGGCCTGGGTGCCCGGCACGCTGGCGCTCATCGTCGTCGTCCCGTGGCTGCTGCGAGACGGGCCCCTCGACCACACCGCCAAGGTCCTCGTCGGGCTCGGGGTCGCCCTCGTCGCGTGGACCGTCCTCCTGCGGGTCACCGACCCCTTCGGCCCCGACGGCGACCCGCTGTCCCCGCTCGCCATCCGCAACGAGTCGTGGGAGGAGCGCATCAGCCGCGCCGCGAAGTGGGAGAACGGCGCGCTCGTGACCCTCGGGCTCGTGGCCACGGCCGACGTGTGGCGCCGTCGGGGGCGCACCACCGACGGCGGAGCTCGTCGAGCCCTCACCTGGCTCGCCGTGTCGGTGGCGGTGCTGTCGCTGTCGTTCCTGCCGCTCGCCCTCCCCGACGCCTGGTCGGCGGAGCTGCCGATGGCCTTCACGCCGCTCGTGCACCTCGTGTCCCAGGCCCTCTACCCCGCCGCCATCTTGGGCGTCGTCCTCCGCCAGCGCCTCTGGGGCCTCGACCTGGCCGTGCGCCGCACCCTCACCTGGTGGCTGCTCACCGCCGGGCTCGTCGTCGCCTACGTCACCGTGGTGGCGGCGCTCGGCGCGGTCCTGCCCGGCGACGACGACGGCTTCACCCGGGTCCTTGCGACGGCGCTGGTGGCCGCGGGGTTCCAGCCCGCCCACGCGTGGGTGCAGCGCGGCGTCGACGCGCTCGTCCACGGCGACGCCCGCCGGCCGACCGCCATCGCCCGGCGGGTCGGCACCACGCTCGGCGGCGCCCGCGACGTCGACGAGCTCATCCACGGCGTGCTCGACGGGCTGGTGACGTCGCTGCGCCTGGGTGGCGCCCGCATCGACACCGACGACGAGGTGGGTCGCCCTCGACCGCTCGCCGCCATCGGGGAGGTCGACCCGGCCCGCGCCATCGAGGTGCCCCTCCTGCACCGCGGCGCGCCGATCGGCGTCCTTCGCGTCGCGCCCCGCCCCAACGAGCGGCTCGACGGCCGCTCGCTGGCGACGGTCGAGGAGCTGGCGCCGGTCATCGCCGCCACGGTCGCCCTGGCATCGACCACCGGCGAGCTGCGCCGCTCGCGGGCCCGCCTCGCCGAGGCCCGCGACGAGGAGCGTCGCACGCTGCGGCGCGAGCTCCACGACGGGCTGGGCCCAGCGCTCGCCGGCATCGGGCTGGGCCTCCAGGCGGCCCGCAACAC
>Ga0182741_1004652_pt1 | contig 13344 bp, 16 predicted proteins | sample eDN5th37CBELigOP_FD_128874 | JGI IMG/M metagenome (GOLD analysis project Ga0182741, IMG submission 128874) | Enriched Organic Plus compost microbial communities from Emeryville, California, USA - eDNA 5th pass 37_C BE-Lig OP (version 2) (version 2) ...
GACATCGCTGTTAAGCTGAATGTCGCCGTCGACAAGGTCTCCAGCTCCGCGGAGCAGAAGATCGTCGCTGCGGGCGGCTCGGTCAAGTGACGCCCGCCCGGCCGTCTCGGCCGGGCCGACGGGTGGCCGGGGGTGCCAGCCCCCGGCGCCCGCAGCACCCCTGAAGTAACGGAGGCCAGGTGTTCTCAGCGATCGGAAGGATCTTCAGCACGCCTGACCTCAGGCGGAAGATCGGCTTCACGCTCCTGATCGTCGCGCTCTTCCGCCTCGGATCGCAGATCCCCGCGCCGTTCGTCGACTACCAGAACGTCCAGCTGTGCCTCGCGTCCGGCTCCGCGACGGGCGGCCTCTACGACCTCATCAACCTGTTCAGCGGCGGCGCGCTCCTGTCGCTGTCGATCTTCGCGCTCGGCATCATGCCGTACATCACGGCGTCGATCATCGTGCAGCTCCTGCGCGTCGTCATCCCGCACTTCGAGACGCTCTACAAGGAGGGTCAGGCCGGCCAGGCGAAGCTCACGCAGTACACGCGCTACCTGACGATCGGGCTCGGCCTCATCCAGTCGACGACGCTCATCACGGTCGCGCGCAACGGGCAGCTCTTCCCCTCCGGCGTCGCGGAGTGCACCGAGCTGCTCGCGTTCGGCGAGGTCGCGGACTGGGCGGCGATGCTGCTCATGGTCATCACGATGACCGCGGGCACGGGCCTCATCATGTGGCTCGGCGAGCTCATCACCGAGCGCGGCATCGGCAACGGCATGTCGCTCCTCATCTTCACGTCGATCTCGGCGACGTTCCCGAGCGCGCTGTGGGCCATCCAGGTCTCGCGCGGCTGGGAGATCTTCCTCCTCGTCCTCGCGGTCGGCATCGTCATCGTCGGCGCGGTCGTCTTCGTCGAGCAGTCGCAGCGGCGCATTCCCGTGCAGTACGCGAAGCGGATGGTCGGCCGGCGGACGTACGGCGGCAACAACACGTACATCCCGATCAAGGTCAACATGGCGGGTGTCGTCCCGGTCATCTTCGCCTCGTCGCTCCTGTACCTCCCGGCGCTCATCGCGCAGTTCAACCAGCCGGCGGCGGGCGAGGCCCCCGCGGACTGGGTCGTGTGGATCCAGAACAACCTCGTCTCGGGGGACAGCTGGGTCTACATGCTCGTCTTCTTCTTCCTCATCATCGGCTTCACGTACTTCTACGTCGCGATCACCTTCAACCCGGAGGAAGTGGCCGACAACATGAAGAAGTACGGCGGGTTCATCCCCGGCATCCGCGCGGGCCGCCCGACCGCCGAGTACCTCGACTACGTGCTGACGCGAGTGACGCTCCCGGGCTCGCTCTACCTCGGCGTCGTCGCGCTCATCCCGCTCGCGGCGCTCGCGACGATCGGCGCGAACCAGAACTTCCCCTTCGGCGGTACGAGCCTCCTCATCATCGTCGGCGTCGGGCTCGAGACCGTGAAGCAGATCGACTCGCAGCTCCAGCAGCGCCACTATGAGGGCCTGCTGCGATGACGGATGTGACGACCGGAACGCTCTCGATTCGCCTGCTCATCGTCGGACCTCCCGGCTCCGGCAAGGGCACGCAGTCGGCGCGCATCGCGGAGGCGTTCGGCGTCCCCGCGATCTCGACGGGCGACATCTTCCGGGCGAACATCGCGGACGGCACCCCGCTCGGCCGCCGCGTCAAGGCGATCGTCGACGCGGGCGACTACGTCCCCGACTCGCTCACGAACGACCTCGTCGCCGACCGGCTCGCGCAGCCCGACGCCGAGCGCGGATTCCTCCTCGACGGGTACCCGCGCACGGAGGAGCAGGTGCGGTTCCTCGACGGAATGCTCGCCCGGCAGGGCGAGCGCCTCGACGCCGTCATCCGCCTCGTCGCCGACGAGGACGAGGTCGTCCGGAGGCTGCGCAAGCGCGCGATCGAGCTCGGCCGCAGCGACGACACGGAGGAGGCGATCCGCCACCGCCAGGAGGTCTACGCGCGCGAGACCGCGCCGATCGTGTCCGAGTTCGCGGGGCGCGGCATCCTCATCGAGGTCGACGGCCTCGGCGACGTCGACGTCGTCACCGAGCGCATCCTGACGGGGCTCGCCGAGCGCGGCTTCGTGGCGCCGCAAGTCTGATCAGTCGGCGCTCCCGGGCGCACAAGTGGTCAAGCCCCAGCGCCGGAGTGCGTCCGGCGACCGCGGTGGCGGGGCCCAGCCGAATGGGCTAAGCTATCCCCTTGGTGTTTCCGGGCGCTTCCGCGTGCCCGGCGAGTCGCGAGGTCCTCGAGGACCGCGAGAGTCGGCACCCCCCGCAGATCAGCGGGGTCACGCATGTAACGAATGAGGATATGGCCAAGAAGGACGGCGTCATCGAGATCGAGGGCTCGGTCATCGAAGCCCTGCCCAACGCGATGTTCCGAGTCGAGTTGAGCAACGGTCACAAGGTGCTCGCCCACATCTCCGGCAAGATGCGGCAGAACTACATCCGCATCCTCCCGGAGGACCGCGTCGTCGTCGAGCTCAGCCCGTACGACCTGACGCGGGGCCGCATCACCTACCGCTACAAGTGACCCCCCGCTGAGAAGTAACGGCGGCATTCGACCGAATGCGCAGCCGAGGACGGCGAGAGAGAGTACGACATGAAGGTCAACCCGAGCGTCAAGAAGATCTGCGACAAGTGCAAGGTGATCCGCCGGCACGGTCGCGTCATGGTCATCTGCGAGAACCCCCGGCATAAGCAGCGCCAGGGCTGACAGAGGCCATTTCTGGCCTCTGTCCTGGCGCTGCCGCGGACCGTCTCGGGCCGCGGCGCCGGAAGCCGACGTACGGACAAACGCAACAAAACTGAACAGATAGCAGGCGAATCCAAGACCCGCGCAAGCGGTGACACCCGGGGCACGGAGGCCCCGGCACCGGATCCGCTCCACACCTCCGCAACCCACCAGGAGAAGCCGACATGGCACGTCTCGCCGGCGTCGACATCCCGCGCGACAAGCGCGTGGAGATCGCACTGACGTACATCTACGGAGTCGGGCGCACCCGATCCATCCAGACCCTCACCGCGACGGGCATCGACAAGGACACGCGCGTCAAGGACCTCACCGACGCCCAGCTCCTCGCGCTCCGCGACTACATCGAGGGCAACTTCAAGGTCGAGGGCGACCTCCGCCGCGAGGTGCAGGCCGACATCCGCCGCAAGGTCGAGATCGGCTCGTACGAGGGCCTCCGCCACCGCCGCGGGCTGCCCGTCCACGGTCAGCGCACGAAGACGAATGCGCGCACCCGTAAGGGCCCGAAGCGCACGGTCGCCGGCAAGAAGAAGCCGGGCCGCAAGTAGTTCTCGCGCGAGCGACCGGTTCGCTCGCCCGATCCCGATTCACTCGTAGAGAGAGACAGCATTCATGGCAGCACCGAAGGCGGCCGCGGGACGCAAGCCCCGTCGCAAGGACAAGAAGAACATCGCCGTGGGCCAGGCCCACATCAAGAGCACGTTCAACAACACGATCGTGTCGATCACCGACCCGAGCGGCGCGGTCATCAGCTGGGCCTCGTCCGGCGGCGTCGGCTTCAAGGGCTCGCGCAAGTCGACGCCGTTCGCCGCGCAGCTCGCGGCCGAGTCGGCCGCGCGCCAGGCGCAGGAGCACGGCATGAAGAAGGTCGACGTCTTCGTCAAGGGCCCCGGCTCCGGTCGGGAGACGGCGATCCGCTCGCTCCAGGCCGCTGGCCTCGAGGTCGGCTCGATCAACGACGTGACGCCCCAGGCGCACAACGGGTGCCGCCCCCCGAAGCGCCGCCGCGTCTGACCTCCCAGAACTCCACACAGACCACGACGGACTAGCCACCCGTCGCCTCTCCAGCGAGCGTCATATGGCGGACGCTCAGCCGAAAGGAACACCACGTGCTCATCGCGCAGCGCCCCACCCTCACCGAGGAGCCCATCTCCGAGTTCCGCTCGAGGTTCGTCATCGAGCCGCTCGAGCCGGGCTTCGGCTACACCCTCGGCAATTCGCTCCGTCGCACCCTGCTGTCATCGATCCCCGGCGCGGCGGTGACGAGCATTCGCATCGACGGAGTCTCGCACCAGTTCTCGACCGTCCCCGGCGTCAAGGAGGATGTCGTCGAGATCATCCTCAACCTCAAGAACCTCGTCGTCTCGAGCGAGCACGACGAGCCCGTCGCCGCGTACCTGCGCAAGCAAGGCGCCGGTGAGGTGACGGCGGCGGACATCTCGGTGCCCGCGGGCGTCGAGATCCACAACCCGGAGCTCGTCATCGCGACCCTCAACGAGAAGGCGAAGTTCGAGCTCGAGCTCACGATCGAGCGGGGCCGCGGCTACGTCTCGGCCGTGCAGAACCGGAGCGAGTTCAGCGAGGTCGGGCAGATCCCGATCGACTCGATCTACTCGCCCGTCCTCAAGGTGACGTACCGCGTGGAGGCGACACGTGCCGGTGAGCGCACCGACTTCGACCGCCTCGTCGTCGACGTCGAGACGAAGCCGGCGATCACGCCGCGCGACGCGGTCGCCTCGGCGGGCCGCACGCTCGTCGAGCTGTTCGGTCTCGCGCGCGAGCTCAACACGGCCGCCGAGGGCGTCGAGATCGGCCCGGCGCCGGTCGACGCGGTCCTCTCGAGCGAGCTGTCGATGCCGATCGAGGACCTCGACCTCTCCGTCCGCTCGTACAACTGCCTCAAGCGCGAGGGCATCAACACGGTGAGCGAGCTCGTCGCGCTCAGCGAGGTGCAGCTCATGAACATCCGCAACTTCGGGCAGAAGTCGGTCGACGAGGTCAAGGAGAAGCTCACCGAGCTCGGGCTCTCGCTCAAGGACTCGGTCCCGGGCTTCGACGGCGCGCACCTGTACACCTCGTACGACGACGACGCGCTCTGAGCCATCAGCGACTACCGGAAAGACTGAACCAGCATGCCTACCCCCACGAAGGGCCCGCGCCTCGGCGGCGGTCCCGCTCACGAGCGCCTGCTTCTCGCGAACCTCGCCGCCGCGCTCTTCACGCACAAGTCGATCAAGACGACCGAGGCGAAGGCGAAGCGCCTCCGTCCCCTCGCCGAGCGCCTCATCACGTTTGCGAAGCGCGGCGACCTGCACGCGCGCCGTCGCGTGCTCTCCGTGATCGGCGACAAGGAGGTCGTGCACGTCCTCTTCACCGAGATCGCGCCGCTCGTCGCCGAGCGCGAGGGCGGGTACACGCGCATCACGAAGCTCGGGCCGCGCAAGGGCGACAACGCCCCGATGGCGCAGATCGAGCTCGTGCTCGAGCCGGTCGTGAAGCGGCCCTCGGCGAAGAAGGCCGCCGCCGCTCCGGCGAGCGCGCCCGCGGCGGCCCCCGCCGAGGAGACCCCCGCCGAGGAGACCCCGGCCGAGGAGACCGCGGCCGAGGAGAGCCCGGCCGAGGAGTCGACCGTGGAGGAGGAGACCGCGGCCGAGGAGACCGCGGCCGAGGAGTCGACCGTGGAGGACACCGCTCCGGAAGCCGCCGCCGAGGAGGCCCCCGCTGCGGCGTCGACTCCGGCCGAGTCCGCCCCGGAGGAGGCCGCCGAGGCGCCGTCGTCCGAGGAGTCCTCGGCGGAGAAGCCCGAGTAGCCCTCGCATGCATCGAATGGGGGTCCGGCCGGAAGGCCGGGCCCCCATTACGCTTTCCGGGTGAGCCTCGCCCCGCTTCGCCACCGCGTGCAGGCGCCCGCCGAGCTGCGACTCCCGAGCGCCCCCGGCGGCATCCGCTGGCGCGCGGCGACGCTCGACGACGTCGACCTCGCCGTGCGCGTGTACGAGGCGATCGCCGCGGTCGACCATCCCGAGTGGGCGGAGTCGGCGGAGGAGGTCGCCGAGGAGTTCCGCCACTCGTGGGTCGACGTCACGCGCGACGCCGTCTTCGCGTTCGACGGCGACGAGCCGGTCGCGTTCGGCCACGTGTACGCCCCCGACGGCGTCGACGCGATCTACCGGGTCTTCGCGTTCGGCGGCGTCGTCCCCGCCCGACGGGGGCGCGGGATCGGCCGCGCGCTGCTCGACTGGCAGATCGCGCGCGGACGTCAGATCCTCGCGGCGAGCGAGCGGCGCATTCCGGGCTGGATCCTCGCGAGCTCGACCGACACGGCCCCCGAGACCGCGCGACTGCTCGAACGATCCGGAATGCGGCCGGCGCGCTGGTTCCAGCAGATGCGTCGCGAGCTCGCCGAGCCGATCCCCGATACCCCGCTCCCGGCGGGGCTGCGCCTCGAGCACCTCGACGAGGCGCGATGGGAGGCGGCCCGGATCGCGAAGAACGACGCGTTCCGCGACCACTGGGGCACGCAGCCGATGACCGAGGAGCAGTGGACCGGGTTCATGCGGCAGGACGCGATGCGCGAGGAGCTCTCCTTCCTCGCCGTCGACGACTCCGGCGCGATCGCGGGGATGGCGATCACGTTCGTGCACCCGGAGGACTTCGCTCGACAGGGGTACATCGGCGGGTACATCCAGTTCGTCTCGGTCGGGCGCCCCTGGCGCGGCCGCGGCGTCGCGAAGGCGCTGCTCGGTGCCGCGCTGCACGCGTCCCGCGCCGCAGGGCACGAGGCCGTCGCGCTCGACGTCGACGCCGAGAGCCCCACGGGCGCCGACCGCCTCTACACCGCCATGGGGTTCCGGACGGTGGCGCGCTCGGTCCAGCACGTCCTGGAGTTCGCGTGAGCGAGCCGGTCGAGCCGACGGACGCCGGCGTCCGCGTCCGCCTCGACCTCGCCTACGACGGGAGCGCGTTCCGCGGCTGGGCGAAGCAGCGCGATGCGCGCACGGTCCAGGGCGTCCTCGAGGACGCGCTCGCCGTCGTCCTCGGCCCCGAGTCGCCCGCGCCGCGTCTCGTCGTCGCCGGGCGGACGGATGCCGGCGTGCATGCGCGAGGTCAGGTCGCGCACCTCGACCTCGCCGCGAGGCACGTCGACCACCTCGAGCGCGTCGGTCACGGCGACGCGACCGGTGCGCTCGTCCGGAAGCTCAACGGCATCGCGGGACGCGAGCGGGATGTGCGGGTGCGCGCGGCCCGGATCGCGCCCGCGGGCTTCGATGCGCGGTTCTCCGCCGTGTGGCGGCGCTACGAGTACCGGATCGCCGACGCGCTCGCCGAGCGCGACCCGCTCGACCGCGCCTTCACGGTGTGGCACCCCCGGGCGCTCGACGCCGCGACGATGCAAGCGGCGGCGGCCTCGCTCACCGGGCTCCACGACTGGGCGGCGTACTGCCGACCCCGGCCCGGCTCGACGACGATCCGCGACCTCCAGGCCTTCTCGTGGGAGCGCGACGCGCGCGGCGTCCTCGTCGCGCGACTCCAGGCCGACGCGTTCTGCCACTCGATGGTCCGCGCGCTCGTCGGCGCGACGGTCGCCGCCGGCGAGCGGATCCTCGACGCGCGCGCCCCGGCCGTCCTCCGCGACGCGCGAAAGCGGACGGCGGCGTTCAAGGTCATGCCCGCCGCCGGGCTCACGCTCGTCGAGGTCGGCTACCCGCCGGACGACGAGCTCGCCGAGCGCGCGGCGCGGACCCGGGGACTGCGGTCGCTGCCCGACGACGGCTAGGGTGGCCGCGTGGGGAAGACGGGGGACCGCGCGATGCGGCCGATCGGGCGCGGCGAGATCATCGGGCTCTGGGTGCTGCTCGGCGTGTCGTACGCCGCGGCGCTCGTGCCCGCGGGCGTGCCCGGCGTGCTCGGGCTCCTGCTCGGCTGGGTGCCGGTCGCGTTCGCGTTCTGGCACTTCGCGAGGTGGGCGGGGACGGCGACCGCGCTCCTGTCGTTCGTCGTCATCGTCGCCGTGAGCTTCACGGCGGAGGCGATCGGCGTCGCGACCGGCCTCGTCTTCGGCGAGTACTACTACGCGGACGGTCCGCTCGGGCCGCTCGTGCTCGGCGTCCCGCCGCTCATCCTCCTCCAGTACTTCGCGATGGGCTACGCGAGCCTCTTCGTCGCCCGCTCGATCGCGGGCATGCTCGGCGGCGGCCGCGGCGCGACCGCGATCGCGCTCTCCGCGCTCATGTCGGCCTTCGCGATCACCGTCCTCGACCTCGCGACCGACCCGTGGCAGAGCACGCACCTCGGGTACTGGGTGTGGCCCGACGGCGGCTCCTACTTCGGCGTGCCCGTGCACAATTTCGTCGGCTGGTTCGCGGAGGCGCTCGTCTTCTTCGCGATCGTCGCCGCGCTCCTCGCCCGCCCGGCTGCGGTCGAGCACCTCGCTCGTCCGCGCCCCGCGGCATTCGACCTCCAGGGCGTCCTCCTGTACGGCACGTTCCCCTTCGCGATCCTCGTGCGGCCCGTCGTCGTCGGATCGAGCGAGATCGCGGACGCGCTCGCCGGCGTCGCCGCGTTCGCCGTGCTCCCCGTGCTCCTCGCCGGTCTCCTCGCGCTGCGATCGCGAGTTGGCCGGGCCGCGGCGATCGGGTAGCATAGATCCTCGGCTCGCGCCGCGGGCCAGATCGCGGAGCCCTCCACCGGCCGAGTTACGGCCTCGTTCTCGAGGCACGAACCGCCACGGAGCGGGATTCACGAACACCTCACCGATCGAAAGCGCATCACTGTGACTCGCACGTTCACGCCCAAGGCAGACAGCATCAGACGCGAGTGGCTCGTCATCGACGCCACCGACGTCGTGCTCGGCCGTCTCGCCAGCCACGCCGCCGCCCTCCTGCGCGGCAAGCACAAGCCGACCTTCGCGAACCACGTCGACACGGGTGACTTCGTCATCATCGTCAACGCCGACAAGGTCGCCCTCACGGGCGCGAAGCTCGCCCAGAAGAAGGCGTACCGCCACTCGGGCTTCCCGGGCGGCCTCCGTGCGACCGGCTACGCCGAGCTCCTCGAGACGAAGCCCGAGCGCGTCGTCGAGAAGGCGATCCGCGGGATGCTCCCGAAGAACTCGCTCGGTCGCGCGCAGTTCGGGAAGCTCAAGGTCTACGCAGGCCCCGAGCACCCGCACGCCGCGCAGCAGCCGAAGCCCTACGTCATCTCCCAGGTCGCGCAGTAGTCGCGCCGAATCGACACGAAGAGGAATTCCCAAGTGGCCAAGATCGACACCACCATCGACGAGGGCGTGTCCGGCGACTACTCGACCGAGTCGCCCGCCGCGGCGGCGCCGAGCGCCCCGCGCACCATCCTCAACGTCTCCGGCTCGGCCGTCGGCCGGCGCAAGGAGGCCATCGCCCGAGTCCGGCTCACCCCGGGCAGCGGCACGGCGACCGTCAACGGTCGCCCGCTCGAGGCGTACTTCCCGAACAAGCTCCACCAGCAGCTCGTCAACGCCCCGTTCAAGCTCCTCGACCTCGTCGGGGCGTACGACGTCAACGCCCGCATCACGGGCGGCGGCCCGTCCGGGCAGGCCGGGGCGCTGCGCCTCGCGATCGCTCGAGCGCTCAACGAGATCGACCGCGAGAACAACCGCCCCGCCCTCAAGAAGGCCGGATTCCTCACTCGCGACGCGCGCGTCATCGAGCGCAAGAAGGCCGGTCTCAAGAAGGCGCGCAAGGCCTCGCAGTACTCGAAGCGCTGACCCGGCTCGAGAGAGCGCCATGGGACGGCTCTTCGGGACCGACGGCGTCCGGGGACTCGCGAACAGCGGCCTGACGGTCGAGCTCGCCCTCTCGCTCGCGCAGGCCGCGGCCGTCGTGCTCGGCAAGGGGCGCGTCGCGGACGGTCGACGCGCATCGGGCCGCCGGCCCGTCGCCGTCGTCGCGAGGGACCCGCGCGTGTCGGGCGAGTTCCTCTCGGCAGCCGTCATGGCGGGGCTCGCGAGCTCGGGCATGGACGTGTTCGACGCGGGCGTGCTGCCGACGCCCGCGCTCGCCTTCCTCGTCGCCGACCTCCCGGCGGACGTCGGCGTCATGATCTCCGCCTCGCACAATCCAGCGCCCGACAACGGCATCAAGCTCTTCGCGCAAGGCGGGACGAAACTCCCCGACGAGGTCGAGGATCGCATCGAGGCCGCGCTCGACGCCCCGAAGCTCGCGCCCACGGGCGTCGAGGTCGGGCGGATCCGCCGATTCGCGGACGCCGAGGATCGGTACCTCTTCCATCTCCTCGCGAGCCTGCCGAATCGCCTCGACGGCCTCCACATCGTCATCGACTGCGCGAACGGCGCCGCGTCGGGCGTGTCGCCGCGGGCATTCGCCGACGCGGGGGCCCGCGTCACCGCCATCGGTGCCGAGCCCGACGGCCTCAACATCAATGACGGCGTCGGCTCGACGCACCTCGATCCGCTCCGCGCCGCCGTCGTCGAGCACGGCGCCGACCTCGGGATCGCGCACGACGGCGACGCCGATCGCTGCCTCGCGGTCGATGCGCAGGGGAACGTCGTCGACGGCGACCAGATCATGGCCATCCTCGCGATCGCGAGGGCCGAGCGCGGCGCCCTCAAGGACCGCACGCTCGTCGCGACCGTCATGAGCAACCTCGGGCTCGGGAAGGCGATGGCCGAGCACGGCATCCAGGTCGAGTACACCGCGGTCGGCGACCGGTATGTGCTCGAGGCGCTCAACGCGAAGGGGCTCAGCCTCGGGGGCGAGCAGTCGGGCCACGTCATCATGACCGACTACGCGACGACGGGCGACGGGATCCTCACCGGCCTGCACCTCGCGGCCGAGGTCGCGCGCACCGGCAAGCCGCTCGCCGAGCTCGCCTCCGTCATGACGGTCTACCCGCAAGTGCTCCTCAACGTCCGCGACGTCGACCGCGCGCGCCTCGGCGGCGACGAGGGCGTCGCGGCGGCGGTCCGTGCGGAGGAGGAGCGTCTCGGCGACACCGGCCGCATCCTGCTGCGCCCGAGCGGCACCGAGTCCGTCGTCCGCGTCATGGTCGAGGCGCGCTCCGAGGACGAGGCGCGCGAAGCGGCGGAACGGCTCGCCGGCGTCGTCAAGGAGCGGCTCGGGACGTGACCCCGGTCGCGAACGACCGAGGCACGTCGCAGGCGGCCGACCGGCCGCGCGTGCGCATCGCGGGAGCCGCCGACGCCGCGGTCGTCGCCCGCCTCGTCGAGGCCTACCTCCGAGCGACGGAGCGCGAGAAGGCGGAGCGGCTGGACGGGAGGCCGCTCCCGGTCGACGCCGAGCTCCCGCCGCACTACCTCGACGAGGTCGAGCATCCCGAGCGCGCGTACGCCGACGCGGCGGTCCACGTCGCCGAGATCGGGTCGGACGTCGTCGGCGTCGTGATCGCGAAGCCCCTGCCGACCGGGATCGAGGTCAAGCGCTTGTGGGTCGACCCGCGGGCGCGCGGCCTCGGCGTCGGATCGGCCCTCCTCGACGCGGTCCTCGCGGCGCATTCCACCGTCCGGCTCTCGGTCTGGGAGTGGCGCACGGACGCGATCCGCCTCTACGAGTCTCGCGGCTTCGAGCGCGCGGCCTCGTGGGACCCCCGACCGGGACTCGTGTGCATGACCCGATCGGCTACGTCGGCTCGACGACGATCTTCCCCCGCACCCCGCCCGCGATGAGCGCCTCGAAGCCCTCGCGCACGCGCTCGAGCGGCACGACGCGGTCGATGCGAGGCCGAACGCCCGTTCGGCCGAGGAACTCGATGAGCGACTCGAGCTCGCCGCGCGTCGACATCGTCGACCCGACGACCGAGAGCTGCTGGTAGAACACCCGCGCGAGATCCGCCGCGGCGTCCGGCCCGCTCGTCGCGCCGGCGATCACGACGACGCCGCCGGGGCGCAGCGACTTGAGCGAATGCGCCCACGTCGCCTTCCCGACCGTCTCGATGACGACGTCGACGCGCTCCGGAAGGCGCGCCCCCGGCTCGAAGACCGACTCGGCGCCGAGCTCGAACGCGAAGGCGCGCCCTTCCTCGCTCCGACTCGTCGCCCACACGCGCACGCCCGCCGCCGCGGCGATCGCGATCGCCGCGCTCGCGACGCCGCCGAGCGCGCCCTGCACGAGGACCGTGTCGCCCGCCGAGACGCGGGCGCGCGTGAAGAGCATGCGGTACGCGGTCGCCCACGCGACGCCGATCGAGGCGGCGTCGGCGAACGACAGCCAGTCCGGGATCGGCACGATGTTCGCCTCCGGCACGACGACGATCTCGGCGAGTCCGCCCTGGTGGATCTCGGAGAGGATCGAGCGCTGCGGATCGAACGTCTCGTCCCCGTGCCCGCGCTCCGCCGAGCCGAAGACCGGGTGCACCATGACGCGCCGCCCGTCCGCCGTCATGCCCGCGGCCTCGCAACCGAGGATCATCGGCAACCGCTCCGCGGGGTGCCCGACGCCGCGGAGCGTCCACACGTCGTGGAGGTTGAGCGAGGAGGCGGCGACGCGCACGGGGGCCCAGCCGTCCGGCGCCTCGGGGTCGGGCACATCGCGGACCTCGAGACCGGCGAGCGGGTCGTGCGGGTCCTGGGCGACGGCGAGCGCGGCGAGCATTCCGACCTCAGATCTTCCGGAGGAGCACGGAGCGCACGGCGTGATCGGCGTCCTTGCGCAGGACGAGCCGAGCGCGCTCGCGCGTCGGGAGGATGTTCTCGACGAGATTGCGGCCGTTGATCCGCTCCCAGATGCCGCGCGCCGTCTCGCGCGCCTCGTCCTCGGAGAGCGAGGCGTATCGGTGGAAGTACGAGCCGGGGTCCTTGAACGCGCCCCGCTGCAGCCGCAGGAAGCGCTCCTCGTACCATCGCGCGACGTCCGCCGCGTCCGCATCGACGTAGATCGTGAAGTCGAACAGGTCGGAGAGCGCGAGCGCCTGCCCCTGGGGTGCCGGCTGGAGCACGTTGAGCCCCTCGACGATGAGGACGTCCGGGCGCCGCACCGTCACCGAGGCGCTCGGGACGATGTCGTACGACAGGTGCGAGTACACGGGCGCCGTCACTGAGGGCGCGCCGGACTTGATCGCCGAGACGAAGGCGAGGAGCGCGCGCCGGTCATAGGACTCGGGGAAGCCCTTGCGGTCCATGAGCCCGCGGCGCTCGAGCTCCGCGTTCGGATAGAGGAAGCCGTCGGTCGTGACGAGCTCGACGCGGGGCGTGTCGGTCCAGTGGGAGAGGAGCTCGCGCAGGAGGCGCGCGATCGTCGACTTCCCGACCGCGACCGAGCCGGCGACGCCGATGACGAAAGGCGTGAGCCCCGGCGAATGCCGCCCCGCCCCGTCGAGGAATCGCTGCGTGTCCTGGTAGAGCCGCTGCGATCCGGCCGCGTAGAGCGAGAGGAGCCGACTGAGCGGGAGGTAGACCTCCTGCACCTCCGTCAGGTCGAGCTCGTCCCCGAGCCCGCGGATCGCGCGGATCTCATCCGGCGTGAGCGGCGAGCGCATGCCGTCGGCGAGCGCCGCCCATTCCGCTCGGAGGATCTCCTGGAAGACGGACGCGCTCCTCGTCGCCGCCGTGTCGCTCAC
>Ga0182741_1004654_pt1 | contig 13336 bp, 10 predicted proteins | sample eDN5th37CBELigOP_FD_128874 | JGI IMG/M metagenome (GOLD analysis project Ga0182741, IMG submission 128874) | Enriched Organic Plus compost microbial communities from Emeryville, California, USA - eDNA 5th pass 37_C BE-Lig OP (version 2) (version 2) ...
CTTGATCTGCACGAGCGCGGCCGGCGGCTCCATCGGCGACTGGGCCAGATGGGGGATGTAGTACTCGGCCTCCACCCGCTTGGCCGCCTTGGCCATGGCGGCGTCGACATCGCCCTGGCTGCGCACCACCTTGGCCGGCTTGCGTGCCGCGGCCTCAAGTTCGGCGCGGTAGGCATCTGAGTTGTAGCTCGCATGCGGGCCATCGTCCCAGACGATTTTCAGCTTGTCGCGCCCCTGCATGGCAGCCCAGGTATTGCGTGCGACGACAGCCACCCCGCCCAACGGCTGAAACTCGGACGGGATGTCGGGTGGCGCGATCTGTACGACCTTGACCACCCCAGGAACCTGCAACGTCCCGGCATCATCGACACTCTTGACCCGGCCGCCGAAAACAGGGGGTCGTGCGACGACTGCATAGAGCATCCCGTCGGCGCGGGCGTCGATCCCATACACGGCCTTGCCGGTCGTGATATCCTGGTTGTCTATCAAGCCGATCCGGTCCTTGCCGATGTAGCGGAAGGCGGAAGGATCCTTGAGCTTGAGCGTCTCACGCACTGGAACCGGTTGAGAGGCGGCAGCGGTCGCGAGTGCGCCGAAGTCGACGCTTCGGCCGCTTCCCTCGTGCAGCACCGCGTGCTCCCGTGTGCGGACCTCCTGGACCGGAACACCCCATTGTGCTGCCGCCGCCTGCTCGAGCATCGTACGGGCAGCGGCACCGGCGCGCCGCATCGGCATGAAGAAATGACGCAGCGAGCGCGAGCCGTCCGTATCCTGGTTGCCGAATCGCGCCTCGTCGGCCTGTGCTTGCACCACACGGACCCTGGCCCAATCGGCGTCCAGCTCATCTGCCACTACCATGGCAATCGAGGTCCGGACCCCCTGGCCCATCTCCTGACGATGGCAAGTGACGGTCACAAGACCGTCCGGGCTGATCGAGATGAAGACCTTCGGATCGTCACGCCACCCGTTCGGCATGCCGTCGGCCCCGAATCTTTGCTCCTGCGCGTCGGCAGCCAGCGGCGAGCCGATGGCAAGCACCAGCGATCCCGCAGCAATTCCGGTCAGAAAGCCACGGCGGCTGACATTCGTGACCGCCAATTCGGATTCAGCGTAGTCTGTCATAGCCGGCCTCCCGTGCTGGCCTGCTTGATGGCAGCGCGAATGCGCGGATATGTTCCGCAGCGGCAGATGTTGCCGCTCATCATGCTGTCGATGTCTTCGTCGCTCGGGGTGGGATTGTCCTTGAGGAGCGACGCGGCCTGCATGATCTGGCCGGGCTGACAATAGCCGCACTGGGATACGTTCAGGTCTCTCCAGGCGACCTGGACGGGATGGTTGCCGTCTGGCGAGAGACCTTCGATCGTCGTCACCGTGGCGCCCAAGGCGGCTGCCATCGGAGTCACGCAAGCCCGAACCGCGGTGCCATCGAGATGGACGGTGCAGGCCCCGCACTGGGCGACACCGCATCCAAACTTCGTCCCGGTCAGACCCAACTCATCCCGCAGGTACCATAGGAGCGGCATGTTCTCGTCGCCGTCGAATGTCCTCTCGGCGCCGTTCACGACCAGTGTCGCCATGGTCTCCTCCTCTGTCAAAATGGAAAACGTATCGATACAGCGACGCACCAACCGCCTCAGGCTGCCATGGACCAAACAGCCTGGTACACAAGCCGCTCACAGGAGCGCTGGTGGTGCTCACCGGTGTCCCCGCGGCGGAGCTTTGACAGGCAAGATAGGGCAGTCCGGACGTTCGACGAGCCTACTGAGCCGGCCCGAGTTCGCGCTGTGCCTCCTCGACGGCAACAGAGCATTCCGAGGCATTGCCCTCGCGATCAAGAGCCTGTGCTCGACTGAGAGCCGCCCGTGCTTTCAGCGCATTATCGCCACCGGCAAGCGGCGTTGCCGCATTGGTCGCCCCTACGTCGTGTTCCGGAAGCCTTTGCACCGATGTACCAGGCGCCGTCGGCTGTTTGTCGGCCTGCATGGCTTGGGATTCGCGAGAAGCGGCAACCCCCTGCCCGCCAGAGGACAAGGCCACGCTTTTCGAAACAGCCTCGTCGACCCGGGGCTCCAGTGCACGGATCGCATCGCCGCAGGGCGATGCCAAAATCGGCGTAGGCATGATGACGCTGAAAAGGATGGGCACAATTAGGCTTGGCTGTTTCATGGCTGTTGTCCATCTGGTCGCCAAGGGAAACTTCGCTGGAGCCTGAACAGTTTCGTCGCACTCGTCGAAATGAGAGTTCGCGCTCTGAATGTTCTTCCTCGGCCAGTTCAGGTTTTGGTCCTGTAAAGGAGGGATGTGCCTTCTGCCGGTTCACACACAAGATGAGGAGGAATCACTGCACATCGGCTTCCTTCCGTGAAATGCCAGAACTGCCAATCGGGCCTTGACGCTGAGGCGTGCGGAACGGGTTCTGCTGAAGATTGGAGCGTCGGCAAAATCTTCCCTTCCGACGCGGCAAGAGTAGGCTTCGAAGCGGTAGACTGGACCAGCGATGGAGCGCAGGCTGGTGACCATCCTGTGTGCCGATGTGGCGGGCTACTCGCGGCTGATCGGGCTGGAGTACCGTAGCAAGTCAAGGCACGTCCTGGGCAGTCAAATTTTCACCTTCCGCCTGCTCTACGAAGGTCGGCTCTTGAGTGATGACGCCGGCCAGGGTCTTAAGCCTTGATGGGATGGCGTTGCCGTTGCGCAGGGTCGAGCCTTGACAGGCCCAGCCAAATCATCGTCGGGAGCCCTTGGAACGAGTTTCCTACGCCCTTCCGACATCGCAACCCCCGGTGGGACATGCCATGCCCGATCAGCGGATCCTTGACCTCGATGTCTCCAAAGTCGCCACCTGGCTGGTGGGGACGGCGCGCGTGGCTCTCTCCCCTGTCGAGATCGTTGCTCAATTCTGTGATCGTCTCGTAGAGATCGGGATTCCGCTCTGGCGGGTTCGGGTCGGGCAGCGGCTGATCAATCCTCTGCTCGGGGCTTGGGGAGTGACCTGGATGCGCGAGACCGGAGCCGACGAGTAGACAGTCCCCCGCTCTGTCCTGGCGACAAGCGCATTTACCGGCAGCCCCTTCGAACATGTGATTAAAACGCGGACGTGCCTCTACCGCTCCCTGCGCGATTTGGACCCAGTCCATGACCATCCGGTCCTCTTCGAGCTTGCTGAGGATGGCAGCACCGACTATCTGGCCTTGCCGATCATTTATGGGGACAACTCGGTCCAAGGAGCTGCGTTCACGACCGATGCACCCAGCGGCTTTGCTCAGGAGGCCGTCGCGCTGCTTGAGAAGCTGAGTCCGTTCCTGGCAGCTGCGCTTGAGCCGGCTGCGATGCGTCGCTCAGCCGAGAGCCTCCTGCGAACCTACCTGGGCGATGGTCCAGCCCAACGCATTGCTGCCGGTGCCATTCGCCGTGGGGACCAAATTACAATCGAAGCCGCCGTGCTGCTGACAGATCTACGCGGGTACACCCTTCTTTCGGAGCAATTGCCTCCCAATGAACTCCTGGAGCGCCTGGGCCAATACCAGGAACTGGTGGTCACTGCAGTGCAGTCCGAGGGCGGGGACGTGCTGAAGTTCATCGGCGACGGTATATTGTCCATCTTTCCCGTTGAGGACGGTGGACGGGAGATGGCGAGCACCCGCGCGCGTCGGGCCCTGGAAGCAGCCCTCCTCAATGCCGGGTCGATCGCCGGGATACACTTTGTCGGCTGCCTGCACGTGGGTCATGTGATCTACGGCAACATCGGCAGCCTGGATCGGCTGGACTTCACGGTCGTGGGACCTACGGTCAACTTTCTCAGTCGACTGGAGGCGATCGCCAAGGGCACGGACTCCACCGCGGTGTGTTCCCGGGAGGTCGCAGCCTGCTTTCCTCCCGGCGCCACCCGGCAGCTTGGAATCTTCACGCTGCCGGGGATCCCGGACAAGCAGACCATCTTCGAACTGGTCGTACCCGGAAGAGGTCTTCGGCAGGGAGACGGAGGGTCCCGGCGATGAAGCCCGGCGCGGAGCCACGACGATGGCTAGATTGACAGTGGAGCTCCCGAAGGTATCGCGAATGGAGCCGGCAGAGAAACCGGTTATGCCGCGCTAGGTCTTCCCGAGTTGCCACAAAGCGCTTGTTCGGCTGCATCTCATGCCGCCGACCCTTTGATCGTGCCCCTCTTCCCTAGATGCTTGTGTTGGTGACAGCAGACACAGCGTCGAATCCGGTTCGCGCACTCACTCGGCGGCGGACACGACCGGGGCAGCCTCAGGAGCCTCCTTCTGTGGCAGTGCTGGCACCTCACAGCCGGTGGCGCAGCAACGACCCGGCTGCTTGGAGACACGCTGGCCCTGGTCGAGTACGCCGCGGTCGAGCAGGCTCTCGACGAGTTCGACCTTCTCCATGACTGGATAATTGCGCCAGATCTCCCGCTTCATCGCCTCCGGAGAACCGCCGCCGTGCAGAGAAATGAGAGAATACCACCCACCCTGGTGCGAAACCGTGAGATCCTCAATGAAGCGGGCCACCTCCATGCGTTGCTCCATCGGAATATCGGGCCGGCCGCCGAGCACTGCGGACAGCGAGGCCGCGGTCTCCGGGTTGTGATCCTCGTCCGGTCCCGGCAAGGCCACGATCAAGCCACCCGACACATAATGCGCGATCTTGTGCATTTCGTAGATCTTGGTCGCGAGCAGCAGTTTACCGATGTTGGAGAACACCGGGTCCGGCATCACGGATCCAGCTGGATCCTTCGTGCAGTAGACCGAAGACGCGACGCCGCAAGCGTAGAAGCTCTCGGTGATGGTGATCAGATCGACCATCTGCTCGCGGATGTGCCCATGGCGGTCCGGATCTAGCCCATTCGCTTCGATCATCAGTGCGCCCGCGCCGATAAGGAGATCGCCGAAGCCCGCCCGCGCGCCGATGCAGGAGTGCCGGTGGTGGGTGGCATAGGACGTGGTGAGAAAGCCTCCCTCCTCATACTCGCCCGCCAGAAACACGCGGTCGTGCGGCACGAACACGTCATCGAAGATCACGACGCCGGTGGACTGGCCGTATTTGGCCGAAAATTTCGCTGCGGCCTCGCCCGGCCGGCCTGCAGGCCTCGCCACGATCGTCACGCCGGGTGCATCCACGGGGACGGCACAGCACACGGCGAAGTCCGCATCCTCCTTGGTGTGCGTTCGGCAAGGCATGACGAGGAACTCGTGCATATAGGGCGCCCCCGTGACGATGGCCTTCGTGCCACGGATGACGACGCCATCCGGGCGACGCTCCTTGATGTGGACATAGACGTCCGGGTTCGCCTGCTGACCGGGCCGTTTGGAGCGGTCGCCCTTGGCGTCCGTCATCGCGACGCCAAGGGTGAGATCCTTGTCCTGCACCTCGTGCAGGTAGTTCAGGAAGCGCTGGTGATAGTCGGTGCCGTGCGCATCATCCGTGCGCTTCGTGGCCTGGAAGATGCCGTTAACGGCATCGTGAGTGAGATAGCGCTGGGCGCAGCCTGAGACCTTACAGACGAGGCGGACCGCCTCGAGCTTGTACAGCAGGTCCGTTGAAGTCTCATTGATGTGCAGCATCCGGTTGACGATCTTGCCCGATGTGCCCTGCCGCGCCGTCATGATGGCTTGGTGCTCAGGATAGTGCGCGAAGTCATAGGTCACGCCGACGCCGTTGATGCCAGGAGTCAGGAGCGGCTCGTCGGCGACACGCTCAACTCTCTGTCCATTGATGAACACGCGTGGATTGTAAGCACGCAGGGACTCCCGGTAAGCGGCAGCGTCCATCAGCATGGCTTCCTCCTCAAGGGTTGTTCCGGCATTTTACGCTTCCAGAGTCGCTCGAACTTGAACACTGTTAGAATTTCTGTCAACTGTTTCGAACCAGGAGGTTTCGACATGGCGGTTCGGCGGGCGGAACGGCGGCAGGCGGTGAGCGATCACAAGCGCGCGCTCATCCTGGAGGCGGCCCGGGAGGTCTTCGCCGCCGAGGGCCTGGAGGGGGCGAGCCTGCGCGCCATCGCGGCGCGGGCCGGCTACACCCCGGCGGCTCTGTACTTCCACTTCGACTCCAAAGAGGCGATCTATGCTGAGGTGTTGCAGGGATCCCTGGCGGCGCTCGGACAAGCTGTCGACAACGCTGTCGTAAAGACCTGGGAGCCCGAGGCCAAGTTGAGGGCAGCCGCGATGGCGTTCTTCCGCTTCTATGCCCAAAACCCGCGCGACCTCGACCTCGGCTTCTATCTCTTTCGCGGCGGCATGAAGCCCAAGGGGCTTGGCCGTGAGCGCGACGTATCCCTGAACGAAAGCCTCGAAGCGGCCCTGAGGCCGATCGCCGACGCCGCAGAGGCATTGGGCTCTCCTCGCACGGACGCCAACCTCCTCATGGTCGATGCCTTCGCCCATGCCACGGGGCTCCTGCTGCTGCTCCATACGGGGAGAATCCGGATGTTCGGCGCATCCGCAGCCGAGCGCATGGAGGCCTATGTCGACGAGCGCATCAGACTTCTCAAACAGGAGGTACGGTAATGCCGGTTCTCGATCGCGATCGCTCCATTCTCCTCGTCATCGACATCCAGGGCAGGCTTATGCCGGCCATCGAGGATGGGCCCGCTGTCATCGCCAACGCGAAGCGCCTTGTCGATGCGGCGGCGCTCCTGGAGGTCCCGGTCCTGTTTACGGAGCAGAACCCGATCAAGCTGGGTGCGACGGTGCCGGAACTGACGCCGTTCGGCCCTGTCGTCCATAAGATGACCTTCGACGCCGTGCGCTCGCCGGGCTTCCTGGACAGGTTGCCGGGAGAGCGGGCGCTCGTGGTCGCCGGATGCGAGGCGCATGTCTGCGTGTTGCAGACGGTGCTCGGTCTTCTGGCGCAGGGCAGGCAGGTCTTCGTGGTCCGGGATGCCCTCGGATCACGGCGTGGCGAGAGCAAGGAAACGGCCGTTCGCCGCATGGAGCGGCATGGCGCCGAGATTGTCACAACCGAGATGGTGACCTTCGAATGGCTCGCCACCTGCGAACACCCCCGGTTCCGGGAGGTCACCAGGCTCATCAAGTGAACACGGGAAGCGGATATCGACGGGATCGCGACCCTATTGGCTCGATTGAGCGCCTCCCGGGACGACCGACGTAGGATGAGATCTATCGATCTTGCGGCACAACTCGAGCCGAGTGGATGCGATCTGATGATACGAACTCTCAGGAGGCTTTCATGAGCGCGGATTTCCCGTCCGAAGTGGCGGCCGACCGCTACGGCACGCACAAGGTTCTCAATCAGGCCCAGCCTGCCATCGGGTTCAATGCCTTTACCGGTGACGCCGTCCTCAGGAGCGCCATCGAGCGCGAGGCGCCCTGGGCTGCGGATCGCTGTGAGGTGCTTGGAGCGCTCGCGGGCGATGAGCACGTGCAGGAGCTGGCGCGCCTTGCGAACCGCCACGCGCCCGAGCTGAAGACGCACGACCGCTTCGGCAACCGCATCGACTGGGTCGATTTCCACCCAAGCTGGCATGAGCTGATGTCCTTGGCATGGAAGCACGAGGTCCCCAACCTCGCCTGGCGCACGAACCAGAAGAACGGCCACTACGCCCGGGCGGTGCTGTCCTACGTCTGGAACCAGGTCGAGCATGGAACGGCCTGCCCGACGGGCATGGCCTATGCCTCCTATGCCGGGTTCGCGGCTGAGCCGGCGCTCGCCATCTGGGCGGAAAAGGTCAAGGGAACCGAATACGAGTTCAGCCGCAGGGAAGTGGGCGAGAAATCATCCGTCGTCATCGGCTACGCGATGACGGAAAAGCAGGGCGGGTCGGACTTGCGTGAGACACAGACCACCGCGCGTTTTTTGCAATCCGCCGACTATCATGGGAAAACTGCCTATTGGTATGAGCTGACCGGCCACAAGTGGTTCTGCTCGGTGCCGCAATCCGATGGCTTCTTCACCTTGGCCAAGGTCGACGGCGAGGTAACCTGCTTCTTCTTGCCGCGCACGCTGCCGGATGGGAGATACAACCGCTTCCACGTGCAGCGGCTCAAGGACAAGGCGGGCAACAGGTCCAACGCGTCGAGCGAAGTGGAATATGCCGGTACGCTGGCTATTCGTGTCGGCGAGGAGGGCAAAGGCATCCGGGAGATCCTGTCGCACGCGCACCTGACCCGGCTGGACTTCGCTGTCGGCTCGGCCGGTCTCATGCGCCAGTCGCTGACTCTCGCCCTGAACCATACGACGACGCGGAACGCCTTCGGCACGCCGATCGCGGATCAGCCGATGATGACCAATGTTCTGGCCGACATGGCCGTGGAGGTCGAGGCGGCGACGCTAATGGCACTGCGCGTGGCCCGTGCCACCGATGACCTGGATGCCATCGAGCATGAGCGACTGCTTGCCCGGGTGGCGACACCTGCCGCCAAGTTCTTCAACTGCTCGCGGGCGCCGTCCATCGCCTATGAGGCGCTGCAATGTCATGGCGGGAACGGCTTCATCGAGGAAAACCCGATGGCGAGGCTGTATCGTGAAGCCCCGCTCAACAGCATCTGGGAAGGCACTGCCAACATGATGTGCATGGACGTGCGTCGCGCGATGATCAGGGACCCACGCACCATCGAAGCGCTGTTCGGTGAAGTCAGGTCGCTGACAGGTCAGGATGCGCGTTTCGACGCGATGGTCCGCCACACCGAGTTTTTGGTTCGTGGGGCGTTGGAAGATGAATTCCTCGCCCGCCCGATGACGGAGGCGGTGGCTCGAGTTCTTCAAGGAGCTGAATTGCTGCGGCACAGCACCCAGGAGGTCATCGACGTCTTCCTCAGTACGCGCAACTCCGGCGTATCGGGCGCGTGGGGCTCCCACTACGGAACACTGGCCATGACCGTCACCCGGTCGAACGCCAAGACCATCATGGAACGCGCCATGATCTCCGATTGACCTCAATCGGTAGGAGCCTGGGTCTGCTGGCGCGACCGTCGTTACGGTCGGACTTCACTTGATCAGAGCAACCACTTGACTGAAGCATGAAGGCATCTCCACTCGAGGGGAACATTCGCTGTCGTGGCGAGCGCGGAACACCGAATCCCGAACCGTTGATCCGGGAGCGCAGGTCGAGCTGAACCTCGAGCTGCGGGCCAACCGCTTTCTCCAGGATCTCGCCGAACTCAGCAATCAAGGTGTTCAGGTTCGCCGGCTTGCTCGTCAGGCGGGTCTTGCGGGCGAACCTGCACCAAACATGGTCCGCCAGCATCCGGCGGCATCAAACGCCTGGTCCGTCCGTTGCATCAAGAGGGGCGTCGACAATGCAGATAACCCCTGCCGACGAGAACCGGATCTCCGCCCGTCCGTTCAGGTCATGAGCCAGGCTGCGCTCGATCAGCCGGGTTCCGAATCCTCGACGTCTGGGCCCTAGAACAGGCGGCCCACCCTCCTCCGTCCAGGTCAGATGCAGACGCGCGGTGTCCTTCCGGGCGACACGCCACCGGATGTCGACCGTCCCGGTCGCGTTGGAGAGGGCTCCATACTTGACCGCATTGGTCGCCAGCTCCTGCAGGGCCATGGCAAGCGCCAGGGCCATGCGCGGAGGAACCCGAGCCTCAGGTCCCTGCACATGGAGCCTCCTCTCGCGCTCATGGCGGTAGGGAGCCATCGCCTCAGCGACCACATCCCGAAGGCTGGCGCTCTCCCAGTTCTCCCGGGTGAGCACATCATGAGCCCGGGACAAAGCGAACAGGCGGGATTCGAGGGCGGAACGGGCCTCCTCCATCGTGCTCGCGTTGCGCAGCGTCTGCGAAGTGATGGACTGTACGGTGGCAAGGGTATTCTTCACCCGATGGTTCAACTCGTTGATCAGCAGCTCCTGGTGCTGCTCGGCCTTCTTCTCCTGGTCTATGTCCACCACTGCCACGACAGAAGCGACCACCTGCCCCTCGTCGTTGCGGATCGGAGCGGCCGCAAGCCTGATCCAGATCAGGCCTCCATCGCCGCGGCGGTAGAGGTACTCTTCCGGCTCGGTCGCCTCTCCCGTCAGGAGGGCCCGGGCGACGGGGTACTCGTGCGGCCGGGCGGGGCTTCCGTCAGGATGGTGGAGGCGCCATTGCCCATAGGCGTCGAAGTTGGGCGTCTCGAGGATCGGATGCCGGAAGATGCGCTCCGCATGCGGGTTTCCCGTCACCACCCGACCGGAGGGCGCCTCGGTGATGATAATCCCGACTGGCACGTTCTCCAGCACGGCTTTCAGCCGAGCCTCGCTCGCGCTCAAGGCCTCGGCGGCTTCCCGCCTTTCGGTGACGTTACGGAAGAAGGCGGCGACGCCGCTTCCCTCAACCGGAAAGATCCGCAGCTCCAGCCAGACGCTGCGCCCGTCGAAGTCATAGTGATGCTCGATGGTCGTCGGCACCCGCTCGACCATGGCCCGGCGGTAGGCGTCGTCCACGGACGTCCCGGCCGAGGCGGGCCAGACCTCCCAGTGCGAGCGGCCCACGATCTCGCTCTCCGGACGACCATCGATCCTCAAGCCCTCCCGGTTGATCTGGAGCACCCGGAAGTCCAGGTCGAGCAGCACGAAGCCTTCCGTCATGCCTTCCAGGATACCTCTGATCCGCGCCTCGCTGGCCCTCAGCCCTTCCTCGGACAGCTTCGCCTCTGTAACGTCGCTGCCTTCGGCGAAGATGCCGAAGACACGGCCATGGCTGTCCTTGATCGGCTGATACACGAAGTTGATAAAACGTCTCTCGGGCTCTCCATTCGGCTCTCGCTGGAGCATGACGGAAATGCCGTTCCCGACGAACGCCTCGCCTGTCGCATAGACCCTGTCGAGGATTTCCAGAAATCCTTGGCCCGCAATCTCAGGCAGAGCTTCGGATGCCGGCTTTCCGAGAATGTCTCGGTGGCCCACGACCTGATAATAGGAAGCGTTGACCATCTCGAAGGTATGCTGCGGACCTGTGAGCATGGCCATGAAGCCCGGGGCTTGATGGAACAGCTCACGCAACCGCTCACGTTCGGTGCCGATCTGTCGCTCGGCGAGAACCTTGTTCGTCGTCTCCGTGCAGGCGCAGAACATGCCCGCTATGGCGCCGCTATCATCCCACACGGGGTTGTAGGAAAAGCTGAACCAGGTGTCCTCGCGGTAGCCGTTCCGCTCCATTGGGATGAGCAGGTCCTCCTGCCAGACGGCGCGTCCTGACAGGGTCCGGTCGACCAAGGGCTCGATCTGCTCCCAGATGTCGGACCAGATCTCGGCGAAAGGGAGACCCAGGACGTGCGGATGCTTGGCTCCAAAAACCGGGGCGTAGTCGTCATTGTAGAGAAAGGCGAGCTCAGGTCCCCAGGCAATGAACATGGGCTGCCTGGCATTGAGCATCAGGCGCACAAGCGTGCGAAGGGACTGGGGCCAGGACTCCGGATTGCCCAAGGGCGACGTGGACCAGTCATGCGTCCGCATTCGCGCTCCCATCTCGCCACCCCCTGACAGGAAGTCAGGGACGGCGGAGGCCGCCTCGGTGGGCCAACTATCGAGCATCAGGGCTCTCCCGAGAGGGTTGCAGCCGCCGCTCCATGCGCCGCTCGCGCTCATCGAGAAGCCGCAGGGCCGCGCGCACGACCTCGCTGGCGCTGCGGTAGCGGCCGGATGCGACCTTGCTGTCGACGAGGGCCTCGAGCTCGGGGGTGAGCGAGACGTTGCGGGTCTTGCGGGTTTTCATGAGAAGCGGGGAAGGCTCGGTCTGAGCGGGTGTCAATGTGTGCCATCTGAACTAGCCTTCGGCTTCGCCCAAACAAGGGGGCAGCCATGGACACTTCGCCTCAGGCGCTATGAGCATCAACTGGTTGGATAGCCGCCCGATGGGAAGCCAATCCATTTCTGGAGGAGATCGAAGCTGAAGGTCGGCTCGCCGCCTCGCGACTGGACCAAAACGCTTCTTCAGAAAGGCACCAGGATGCGCAACCCGCTACATCTCACGTTTCCGCCTCCGCCCAGGTCAAGGCCGAAGGTGCGCTTGAAGGTATGACCGGACGCGCTTTGCGAACCTGGTCCATATTGTGAATGCTTGTTATGACCTATGGCGAAAGGATACATGCTTTCACTGCCTTGTAATGCCGGATTACCCTACGTAACCTCGGGAATGACGGGGCGCCCGAAGGCTGCCGTTCTCACACATGGTCAGATGGCTTTCGTGATCACAAATCATCCGAAACGGGTGTTCTTCTAGGATGCTCTCCCGAAAACCGCCTATGGCAAAATCACGAAGAAGAACATTCGGGCGGAACTGGAGGCCCGCGGCTGCCTGACGATCGAGCAGCCGCTCGAGCCATCACCCTGATCGCCCGACGAAGAGCGTGAGGGCCGATAGCAGACCGCGCACGCAGCCTCATAAGGCCGATCCCACGAGGGAGGAAGGCGCCTTATGGCTGAGCAGTGCGGGCCGCGTCAGCCGCATATCTGCGGCAGAGGGAGCATTCGTCCGTCCGGAGCTCGCGCTCCCAAACTTTATCTCTCGTGGCGCTGCGCTTCGGCTTCGACGGCCCTGATGACGAGTTCGAAGGTGACACAGACCGGGTTGTCTCCGCGCGCAAGCTCTCCCTCGTAGATCTCTCCGTCGATATCGACCGCAGCGACATTGAGGCGGACTTCCGGCCGCCCTGAGGTCCTCTCCAGCCGCCCCTCCTGGATCAGGATCTCGGTCGCAAGAGAAGCAACGCGGCGTCCGTCGGCAAACCGCACTTCGTTGAGGCTGCCTATTCCGTAGATATCGGCTGTCTCGATTCCATGTGTGGAGCAGATCTTTTCGATCGCGAGGTCGATATCCTCGTTCGGGCGGACGCGAGCAAGCAGCACACCATGGTCATGGGTCAAGGGTGAATTGTCATTGCCCAATCGAACGGGTTCGAACAATCTGAAATTCGTTTCGATGTCTTCCAGAGAATCGAAGGTTGCACCTCTCAGTCCGATTCCAGTCACCTCGATCGGCTCGGCCACCTTTGTGTCGGATGCCAGCAGGTGGCCCATGCGTCGCCCATCGATGGTGTCCCAGATGCCGTGGCAGTGAATGAACGGTCTGCCGTCGCGCCGTCCGATCACGGCGCAGGCCTTTCGCATCCAAACGGAGCCCACCGGCTCGAAGGTCTTGCTGTACCACGCGGCATGAGAGGAATCAGGCGAAAGGGCTGGCATGACATAGCGAACCGGATCGCAGCGGCCGCTTTCGAACATGACGAATCCACCATCGCAGCCTGCGGCGGAAAATCCCGTGGCGATGGCCTCATCAACGGTATCGCCCGGTGTCAATGTAAACCTCAGTGCGACGGGGACACCTGCGACTGCGCTCAAGCGTTGTTGCGCGACAGGGCCCGGATGAACGATCGCTCTCAA
>Ga0182741_1004657_pt1 | contig 13330 bp, 7 predicted proteins | sample eDN5th37CBELigOP_FD_128874 | JGI IMG/M metagenome (GOLD analysis project Ga0182741, IMG submission 128874) | Enriched Organic Plus compost microbial communities from Emeryville, California, USA - eDNA 5th pass 37_C BE-Lig OP (version 2) (version 2) ...
CTGAAGAGACGCCGCAGACACCCTCCTCTTCGCGCCTACTATCGTCAACCACAGCTGCCAAGTGGAATGGTCTACTTCTTCATGTCCGAAGTGGGGTCGACGATACGTGGGGGGCCTCAGAGGACGTTAGATCGAAGTATCGCATAACCCTTTGTGTCACGGCTGACATGACGCGCGTTATTAATACCGATCTCCGTGATTCGATGGCGATGCGATATGGGAGTCACACGCTGCAGCAGCAGACGTCTAAGAACCGTTTATCCCACCTCGGACGGATGTTGGTAAGAACGCTAATCCCACGTGCAGTACCTATGTTGTATGACGAAAACGTGCAGTACGTCGAAACTACATCCCACGACTTAGCCAAGTACGTTCAACGCTCCATAGTCGCCCTCAACGTCTACCAACTCTTTGTGCTACTTGGATTCAGGTTTCTGGCGATATGCCACGAATTATCGGATGCCATCATAGTGCGATCGAGTCGAGACGTTTATTGCCCACAACAACCTCGAGAGCAGCCCTCAGACGAGGCCAAGAACAAGAATCATAACAACGTGAACAAGTCCGAGGGGGGCAGGATTGTCAGAACCGTAGATGAGATCTTCTTAGGGCTCGGTGCTTCACCCAGGCCTCAAAAAATAAGATTCGACACAGCGAATCTCGCAGATAAGGGTGATACGACAGGGGAAGCCATCAATTCCACTTCACATCACGCCTGGGCCGTCGCAAGACGAGTACTCGTGGCATTCTTTGAAGCGATTGAGTTCTTCGTCGGTGCTCTCGCTTCAAAACTAAGCATCGCAGGGGACTCGAACAACCGCCATCCACCACGCTCGACGCTTAGAGTGGCGAAACTGGGACATTGCCCATTGACAAAGCCACAGCTCCGATTCCTTGGATTGAGGGCTTTGCGTGATGTTCTGCTTCAGCTCAGTCCCAGTGGAACCTTATTGCAGAAGAACATCGCCAACATCCCAGGAACCACTCTAGCGTGGTCTCTGATCCTCTCATCCATTGAGGTCATCACAGCGCCCGTACCTCCGGTAAGATATCTCATTCACGGGACTGGATACTTGAAGGCGGATGTGTTAGCACGTAGTATTCTTGCGAGTCTCGATAAGCATCAGCGAAACAGAGTCCTGCTTCGTATTCGTCGAAGCCGGCCTAAATCGTCTTCCAGTCAGGGCGTAGTATCACCCTCCACCACCTCTACCATCTCCGGGTCGAAGATGTTAACTCCGTCGCCCCTGGGGACAAAGCGGTCGCGTGCAACGACTCCAGACGCACGAACAGGTGCTCGACCAAAGCTGGATAGAGTCGCTGCCACAGCTCACGGAACGCGCCAGCAAGAACCATTAGTTCAGACACTGGGTGAAACTCTGCTTGAAGTCTGCGCACTGTTGCCTAAGCTGCGCAAGGAAAGTGCCCTTCTATTTGAAACAATCAGATACTGACCAATCGGCTTACTGCCCAATCAAGCGAAGTGGAATCAATGATGAAATTGTGTAGCTTTGGTGTTTATGAGAATAGAGGTTATATAAGTTTAGACATAACGTAAGCAATAGTAGAGATGAACTACTCCAAGGAGCCAGGGCTAGAGTTACATAGGTCCTCGTAACCGCAGAGCATCACAGGTGCGATACCTCAGGTCTCCCTGCAATATATTCGTCGTCTCCACGTCCTATTGTATATTCTATCCATCGATTGCGTGCGTGCGCGGGTGTATGTGCGGACGTCTTTGAGTTCAGTTCGCGCTGTCGCACTGCTCTCTGGTATCTCAAGTCGAAGTGATCGCATCTGAGGCCGCCCATCATCCTTTCCTGTCAGATCAATTTTCTTCGTTTTAGTCATGTACAGCATTAGTCTTACGTTCGATTGATCTTCGAGAGAGGGGACAGCTAAGATGCCGGTATCGGCTAGGCTACAGAAAGCGGTTACGCAGCGAAAGTCACTTCCATTCGCTGCAGACAAGAAGCGGTGCCCAAGGTTGATCTGGTTGGTCACTCTCCACGCCTTATCCTTTTGTCATACTGTGTTCTTTCTGTGTCTTCTCCTTGTGTGGTTACGGATGTTCTCGCTGTCATGCTGCGTCGTTGCAGCCATAGCGACAGTCACAGCGAGTCCACCCCGCCAGTCCTGTTAACACGAGTCCTTTGTCTCAACGAAGTCGAGGTCACGAGCACTCGTTTTGTCGCTGAAGAGGTAGCATAGGATGAGAGGGCTCACTGACACTTTGTCCTCATCCTATAACGGCTGTTCACTTAGCTTGCCATCACGTTGTGCTTAGTGGTGGTGAGCATCGGCCTTCTTGCGGTAACGGAGACCGCAGTACTTGCACGTCTCAGGAGTGTTTTGCTTAGACTTGTTGAGCTGAATGTACTCACGGGGATGACCGAGGGCACCATCACCACCATCGCAGATGGCAACGTTACCATCGACCTCGATGATAGGCACCTCTGCGATGAACTCCTGTGCTGTCTTGGTGTGGAACAGGGGCTTCTTCTCAGGGGCGATCGCTTTGAGCTTCTCTACGACTGGCTGGGAATGTGTAGGGTGCGGAGGAGGTGCATAGAACAGCGTGAAAGTGCGAATACCCTCGGCTGCCGTAGCCATGTGCCCACTTGCAGCTGCGCCCACGCCGCGCTGCACCCGCTGTGCAGCCTGAACAAGGATCCTGCTCGTTGCCCGAAGCATCTAAACAAGGATGTTCCGGAGGATGTAAAGGTTTTGTGAGCCGATGATGAGACGAAACAATCGATTACAAACGCCTTCATAGAATGGCGCACGAAGTATCGCTACCACAGCAGTATCACCCCTCGCTTGCGCTGTAAGACAGACTCAGAGGACGAGTGCCATTCGCACTCATCAGGCAAAAGGCATGAATATCGCGGTAACTACGAGACTTTCACAACACATCCAGATAATATATCGATTCCAGGATAGACCACGCATAGTCTCGTGAGAAGAATATCCCGCGAGCACCGACCCAACCGCGTAAATTGCGCTCCAAACCTGTCCCGTTTCCGTGTTGAATTCGTGCTGTTTCGTCCCTCTGCAGCTAGTCTCGGGGGTGAGAAAATATTATCGCTCCCTCCTCCGACTTGACATGACTCACGAGGTACCGAGTCAGCCTTGGGAAGACAGTCCGACCGAAACTCACACTGTCCGTCCAGGGGCTATCCGTCCTGGCCCAAATCAATCAGCGATGATATCAAGCTTGCTTGCTGCTAGACTCAGGCTGTGTGCAGCGCGGGTGTGACACCTGTGCGCGACTCGGATGCAAGCCAGGACGAAGGATCCAACCCGGGCGCACCGCGTGGTGAGTAAGGATCCGAGCCAGCCCGTCCATCCAGTGCGTATACACCGTCAGAGTAACTCGCGTTGGAGTGGAGTGGACTGAACATGACTCCATGACTGGAGGAATGAGCAGGTGAGTGATGAGACTGGCCAGAATCGTTGGTCAGACGACAGGTATGCGAGTATACGTGTGCTTCTCCCTCTGATGGGATGTGTGCGTGGATGTGTGCGTGTGCACTGTAACTGTTGAGGAGACTTCACTCACCCAGCCAGCCTGATCACGAGGTCGATGATTCTCTCGGCTAGCTCACTCCTAGCATACCGCGCACCCACGTGCTTTCTCGCCCCTCCCCCAGACAGCTGATTAAACTGGAAGATAGAACAAGGAGCTGAATATCATAGAAGTGGGGGTCAACCCATCGCGAGAGATTTTGGAATCGACCTCGTGCGCGCTTTCGTTATACCGTCATACGAACGCAGGTAAGCAGGTGTCAGCAGTGGACACACGAGCCAGAGCCCGCGACAAGCCCTCTAACGCCCCTCAAAGAGCTTCGTGCAACCCGGAAAGCAATTACACGCCGAATTCGAGTCGCATTCAACAAGGATGGACGGCAGCAACAAGGCTGGTGATGCAGCCAGCAGTGCAGACCTAAACAAGCAGCTCGCCCGGCTCTTCGTGACCTACACCCAATGGCTTAGTACGGGCCCAATCGATGATCCCGACTGGCTAAGAGTCGAAACCAGCGAGCCGAAGCTCTCGGCGACAGAAAAGGCGCAACTCTTCAAACTGTTCACTCGCTTCAAGTTGCACAACCAAGCCCACGTGTTCAAGGGATGGCCTCAACTTGATCCTCACCAGAGGCAGCGACTCACGGAGCAGCTTAATGAGATTGATGTACAAAGCCTCGTGAACAAGTACAACATCTTTACCAAGCCTCGGCCTGAGGAAGAGATTGAACCCTTCAGTGGGTCGGTGTTTGATCCAAGCACGGACACGAAGCAAAGGAAAGCCTGGAGGGCGGAAGGACTCAGATTGCTCGCAGACGGCAAGATTGCCGTAATCCTACTCGCTGGAGGCCAGGGTACACGCCTCGGAAGCTCGAGACCCAAGGGGATGTATGACATCGGGTTACCTTCCAAGAAGTCGCTGTTCCATGTCATGGCGGAGCGCCTCGTACGACTTCGTAAGTTGGCATCGGCTCTTGCCCTTGATCCTAGCAGTGTGTCTATCCCCTGGTACATCATGACGAGCGAATCCACGATGAAACCAACAGCAGAGTTCTTCAAAGAGCATAACTACTTCGGTTTGCCTGAGACGGACGTCATATTCTTTGAGCAAGGGCAACTGCCTGCATTAGAAATGAAAACTGGCGCAATTATCATGGACTCACCCGGTAGTGTGGCTATGTCACCAAATGGGAACGGAGGACTGTATGCAGCGCTGCGGGACTCCAAAGTTATTGACGACATGCGACGTCGAGGAATTCAGTACGTGCATGTTCACGGTGTCGACAACGTATTGGTAAAACCTGGCGATCCTACCATGATGGGGTGCCTCGCAACCAATCAACTGGAAGTATTGAACAAATGCATCGAGAAGCGTGATGCATCCGAACGAACAGGTGTAATGTGTATTCGAAAGCAAGGTGATCATCGGCTTGCGAGCATTGTAGAATACTCAGAACTCAGTCCGAGCCGTGCCAGCCAACGCCACCCACACACCAACGAGCTACTCTACAACATGGCCAATATTGCCAACCATGCTTTCACCTTCGATTTTGTAGAGAGGTGCGTTGCGCGTTGTGAAGAGCTGCCTTGGCACGTTGCCAAGAAGAAAGTGGCTTGGTATGACTTCAAGACTAAGGAGTTGATCCAGCCCAAGACTGAGAATGCGTTCAAGCAGGAGATGTTCGTATTCGATGTGTTCCACTGGGCAAGCGATCCGTCCAAAGTTGCGGTATTCGTTACTCAAAGATGGGAAGAATTCGCCCCGGTCAAGAATGCAGATGGGTTCCGTGTTGCCGATTCCCCTCAAACAGCGCGTTGGATTTCAAGCGAACTCGCACGACAGCGACTTCTTGCTGCCGGGGCACAGCTGTATCGAATCAAGACGAAGAAAGAGGAACAGCTCAACCCCAAGGCTGCAGAGGAAGCGGAGAAAGCGAAGAAATACTTGAAAAGGGAGTCCGCTGAGTTGAACGCGCTGATGAAGCAGGATCCAGCAATTCCTGAAGATAAGCTTCGTGAACTCGGCGAGGCTGCGTCACGGTTGGTCCCTGTGGTAGATTCGCATCTGCCTTCCATTGACGACGCAGAGATAGATATCGAGATTCGGGAATCCTGCCTAGCGGAGATCTCGCCGCTTCTGGCCTATGACGGTGAGGGCCTTGAAATGGCTGTCAGTGGAAAGGCCTTTATTCTCCCGTGCAACGTCGATGTCAGTGATGCTAACGGTATCTGAAAGCCCGTACAAGTCGCAGTTCAATACAAACACTCTAACTTGTCTACATGCACTCAGAGCTGGTTGCGACTGGGTTCTATAGGTTCTGAGCATGGTGCATGCGTACATGCAACAACTACTACTGGCATTATCAAGGGCACGTCCACAGGGGTATATCCGCCTGAGAATCCAGTTCGACACTGATCTCGTCAGAATTTTTCTCAAATCCCACCTCACCGTCAACTCTACCTTTGCCCTGCTTCGATGGCCAAACTGGATACATCTGTCCAGTTTAGCCAGTAACGGCCAAAACCGAGGGAGAAATCAGCGAATTGGTGCGAAGCTTTGCAAACGTATATGTCGACGTGCCGCGGGTTACGGTCGTGTGTGACTGCACATATCGGTGTGGAACGACTTGTACAGCACGCGAGACCTATAATGTCTGCAAACACCTACTCGCTGCGAGAGAAAAAGGGGTACGTTTCCTATCATCACTTCGCGCGCTTTGCTCTTAACGCATACTTGTGCGCATCGAGTCCCATCGCAGGCTCGATTTGATGCTCCTACGTAAGCAGACCAACCACAAAGACGAACCAGTGCGTATGATGGAGATAAAAGCTTATCCATTCTATTATCGGTGCAGTATCAGAGAGGCCCTGGGATGCGGGCGCAGCTCGGCCAAGTTTTTTGGAGAGCAGTGCCACGCCTGGGTGCGGACCTGGTCGGGTCTCGTGTGCGCTTCGTTGCTTGTTGGATGGCTTGCCGTTTGGCATTGCCCTGGTGAGAAAGAGGTATTCTCTTCCTCGCCCAAACAGCTCCTCTGCGGCACGGGGTCTTTATCACCATGCTCAATGCTTGGTTCTGACTCTCTGTTCGCTCTTTGCTCGGTGTTTGGTTGCCCTTGAAACCGCTTGAGGCGATGGCCTAAGCGCGTGGCTGTACGTGTCAAGCATGCCCTGATGTTGTTTACTTGTCCACTCCTCCGTCCTATCTAGGCCGCGTGCTTTTGAGTGCTTCTGATTCGAGTGTGCACTAGTATTTGTGATGAAGTTAGAATTTCTGGCGCCATAATACATCATCTTGACATCTTTTTATTAATAGGGCAAACTCAGTCGGCTTACTTTACAATCGCTCCTTGGGGAACCAGCCTAGCCATCAGTCGCACGGCGTTGTCGCGGAGTTCAGGGGTTGGGTTGCATTTCAACACCTTCTCCAGTTGCCTCAGCAACCACTCTCGATCTGCAGTCGGAATGGTCTTGCTCACGGATGACAGTTTGCGGAGACGACATAGGGCAAGGTTCCAATATACTTCGGCACTGCCTCCTTGGTCCTCAAGAGACGCCAGGCAGCATTCCTCGGCGAGCTCAATCACATCCAGTGAGAGAGCCAATCGGGCGGTTTCAAAGAACAAGTCCACGGTGGGTTCCTGTCCGCCCGCTCCAGCCTTGCGATGCCCTCTGAAGTAGAGCTTTAGTGATTCTGCAGCCGCATTCAGTATGCGATCTACTGTGGACGGACTTAACCGCCCTTCGCATTGATCAATCAGCTGAATCAGGCCGGGCACAATTGCAGCATAGGAGCTAGGGTCATATCGAGCTGTGGCAAGCAAGCTGACATAATCATCAACGATCTGATCAACATCGGCGATCGGTGCAGCGGCTGCGGCGACTGATGTCAACAAAGTGTTAAGCGTACCGTGGAGTCGCATCACGTTGGCGAGGGCCGACTCTCGCGAGTCTTCGTGGAGCGAAAAGGCCTCCTCAAAGCACGTGTAGAGACTGCTGTCTTGGCCAATGTCTCGACAGTCATTAAGGGTCTCCGATCCAGCAGCTGGTGTGGCTGCGGAAGATGGCCCAGCGCCAAGACCTTCATTTCCTCCACCGACTATTTGCGCTCTGAAGCTTCTGACCGATGCCAGCAAATTCGACGCGCCTGCGGTGCGTAAGGACTCTACAACCTGCGTCGATGAACCCGCCGGCAGTCCTCCCTGTGGAGCTCCGCTTCTGTGAATACTAGCTGACCTCAAAATCTCTTGATGGACGAGAGATGCGCGCCGTTGTGCAGGTGTGAGCACCTTCATCGTTGGATCGTCTGTAATGGTACTCGCCGTGGTGCTAGGAGTCGGTCGTGACTGTGGAGTTTGCTGAAGCTCGGCTGAGGCGACTCGTGAACGGTCGATTGAAGGTGACTTGATCTCACTCGTAACAGGATGCTTTGCAGTGGACGGGTAAGAGTCAGCGGTATTGTTTGCAGTTTGTAGTGTTCCACCAAACACCATTCCGCAGGTCGAGAATGGAGGCAGTGTGGGCTTCGCTTTAACACCTTCGATGATGGTTCCATCCGCAAGCAGCTGCTTCAGTTCATCATCGCCGCTAAGTGACAAGGGTGTGTAGAATTTCCCGCCTCTCAGCTCGCAGTAGAGCTTTAACAGCGCCGTGTTGACTGGGAAAGAAATGCATCCATGATACGACAATGGAACTCGGCTCGAGCGTGCTGTTGTTAAATTCGAGTAGCTTGAACGCGAGCACTTGTCTCCAAACAGCACCATGAGTAATGGCTCCTTCATAAACCCGCTTTCCGGTTCCCCACTAGCAGCAAAGCTGCTGAAGCGCTTTGGCGCCAGAGCACGAAGACACTCAATGCATTTGAGTGCACCAGTCGGAATCAAAGCGAGTCGTGGCTTACTGAGTTTCGTTGCCAGCCGAGCTGCTGCGACTGGATCGTGCTTTGTGTTCTGCTCTGTGCGCATGGAAACGTCATACATGACAGCTGCTGATGACACAATATCATCAAGTATCTCGTTCACGAGCGATAAGTTCCCGGTGTAGTACATAAAACTCGACCTTGATGGGTGAGCCGAGTTGTCTAGGCATTGCGGGGAACTGCCCGGTGTTCGCAGCTTTTTGAGCTCTGCGAGCTGCGCCTTACGTTGCTTCCTAGCAAACTTAGTATAGGCAGCAAGCGGTATCGCATCCCAGCTGATACTGCATGATTTCAGTTGGTCGTCTGCCGAGGGGTCCAGCCTCTCTATACTGTCATCCAGGTTTTCGGGCCTCTGCCAAAGAGTAGGGCGAACTTCTTCGAGAGCTCCACTGGATGTGACCCTAAACGCATCCTGCGGAAGGATGGAAAAGAGATACGTTGCAATCGCAATGAGCGGACGTGTAATCACCTGTGTCCTGGTTTTCGACAGGGCATGTGGATCCGGAACCAGCATTCCAACCTCAGTGTTTGTGCTTGCAGCAATCATCTCGAGATGCGTCACCTCCGTATCTCCTCCGTGCTTTGTCGATGCCATGTTATTCTCACTGGTCAGAATGAGGTTCCGCTCCAGCAGATGGACGGATGTGAAGTTCTCGGCGTCAACCTGAGCAAAGTCAAGGATGCCCTTCTGGACCAGCGTCGCCAGCTGGGGTGACCTTCGGTAGCTTTCAACCGCAGATGCAGAACTATCTGTCAGGACATAGCAAATCAGGGAAGAAAGATTCGCAGGAGCAGCAGTTTGGGTCTCCTCAGACGACATTCTCATGTGTAAATCAAGTAGTCTGTACTGCTTCGCAAGCGAAATAAATTGGTTGAGGAACATCCATGCAAAAGAGCCCGAACCGGCACCCAACTCAACAATGTAAAATGGTTGTTGTGAGCCAGCTTGCTCGGGCGAGGCCATTCCAGAAGCAAGCATGTCTCGGATGTAAGCTGCCACGAGTCGGGCATACTCGTGAGCCAAGACAGCATTCGAGGAGGCCAGTGTGGGACGACGCCCCACTTCCCGACTCGTAGCAGGGAGCACGAACGAAGTCGTGGCAGTCGCTTGCTCAAAGTATGCCCGTTGCCATTCCCAGAGCTTGCTCAGCGAGAGACGAGTTGCGGTGTCAATAACGCGCTCGATACCAGACGCCGAGGCTGATTGAACACCCAACTCAGACCCTGCCAGTGGTTGCTTCTCAGAAAGTGGGATGGGCTCAACGCGCTCGTCAGCCTCATCGGAGGAGCCCTCTTCTTCAAGCTCGAGTTCGACATCTTCGGGGATGCTACCTGCCAGTCCGTCGTGAAGGTCTGCGCTTTGGCCCACCACACTTTCCTCATGATCCGATGCATCCGCACCCGAGTCTGTTCGCTTCCTGCGTTTGTTGCAGATTTCAGCTGTAGCCACACTCTTGAGTTTGTCTAGGTCGGTGTAGTTCACTCGCACCTCCTCGGTGCGAACTTGAACGTGGAAGGATGAGTTGGGGTCATCTCCAGCGATGAGGGCATTGGCCTGGCCGTTTCCATCGGTCAGTGGGTTGTCAATCGAGGCAGGATCAGGCAAGGAACCTCCAACACCACCAGCAGTCGTACGGAGATGCTCGCCCGAAGCCAGTGACTGTTGATCCTGCGACTGTTCTGACTGCTGTGATTGCTGTGATTGCTGTGACTGGGGTGATGTCGGTGGGGCGAGCTTTCTGAGGAACCAGGTGATCATGTTGTTGCGGGAGAGTAGTTTGTCCGTGCTCTTGCGACGCAGCGCCGTGTGGTTCAGCGTATGGATGGGTGGGTGGATGGGTGGGTGGGTGCGAGGTTCGTTCTCGTCTCCTGCCCAGTGTGTCTCGTGTATCGAGACAAATGTATGTGGCTGGCCTCACACACTCGACAACGAACGAACGCAATCGAGTCAATGAGAATACGAGATATGAAGATCCAGCGATGCAGCAGGTGGATCTAATGCGGAGGGCGCTACAGTGTGTCTCAACTAATGTGTCTGACTCGACTTGGGTGGTATCGCAGTTCGCACCGTGTTGCCCGGGGCGCGTGAATTTCACCTCAGTCGCTGCCTCAGTCTCTGAAACTGACCGTTAGCTGGAGGACAGAAGGGGTGACACACAGACACAAATTTACGCCCTCGAAAAAATTCCCACTAACCAACCAGCCAACCCAACCCAACCTAGCTAGCTAGCTCGAAATTCGAGCAAAAAGGGCAAGTTTTAAAGCCAAAATAATGCATAGTCGAGCAATTGCACAACTTGGCAAGGCACTTTCTCGCAATGGTACGTTTATCTAGTTTATATTTCTTTGGGTTATATGTCTATGTCGTATCGGCAAGGTGTGTATTTTCCTCGCAAATGCTTCCCTACAAGCGGGTTAACACGCTTGGAGACCCTAGGTTTCCGACGCCTCTCGGTATTTTCGACGAGACTCCGCGCGGTTTTGGCATTATGTACCGCAGCGATCGATGTATCTAGATGTGTTCTATCGCCTCGCGAGATGCATCCCGCAGATACCCAGTGTCCTCTTCACAATGCGTACGAAAACAACCCGACTCACCGACGTGCCTTCCGCGTCTCGGCACGCTTTCACCCCCTGTTATCTCCCCTGTTTAGCCTCAAAGGCTGTCGAAAACAGCCGCACGATGAGTACATCGCAGGTGCGCGTCGGTCTACGCGCGAACGTCTCGGGTGTCGTCGCCACTGTCTTCGGCTCCACGGGCCACTTGGGCTACTTGACCTGCGATCGATTGGGTTCGATGGGTTCACAGCTGGTGGTGCCCTACCGTGACGATGGTCTCTCGGTGCGTATCAACAAGGTTTCAGGTGATCCTGGCCAGGTTGTTCCCATGCCCTACGACTTCAAGGACGAGACCTCGGTCCTGAGAACGATGGAGAAGTCCAACCTCGTCGTCAACTTGATTGGCGCAAGCAAGAGCACGATGCACTACTCGCTTCATGACGCTAACGTTAAGACTGCGTATCGAATTGCCAAGTTCGCCAAGCAGGCTGGTGTTGAACGTTTTATTCACGTCTCCGCATTCGGCGCCGATCCTAACGCACAGAGCGAATTCCTTCGCACCAAGTACGAGTCCGAGGAGGCTGTCAAATACTTCTTCCCCAAGGCCACGATCGTCCGACCCACCATCATGTACGGCCAGAACGATCCCTACCTCAACCGCTTCGCGATGACTGTCCGCAACAAGCTCTTGCCCATCATCTGGTCCTCGGATGCCAAGGTTCAGCTCGTCGCTGCGCGTGATGTCGCTGTAGCGCTTCAGCAGCTCGTGGCCCATCCCGAACTTGACGGTAAGATCTGGGAGCTTCTTGGCCCTGAGGTCACCACACGTGGTGAGCTCGCTGAGAAGTGCATGCGCATCATCGGTCTCCAGCGCCACCTGATTCACGTCTCCTCGGAGGAGTCCATGTTCTTTGCCAAGACTGCCAAGGCTCTTTGCCTTCCCAACAAGCTCTTGCCATACGACCTTGAGCAGGCTGAGCTTGACCAGGCCAACATGGTCCTCCAGCAGGCTTCTCAGACCAACGGTCTCGAGGCCTTGGGTATTAAGCCTGCTAACTTCGAGATGGGTCTTGTCTTGACGATGAAGACATGGATGACCAAGGATGCACCCGCACGTCAGGGCTGGTTCCAGAAGCCCACCGAGTGGCGCCCCTACTAAGTTGACGATGGAAAACCCATCTCTTTTGTTATTTTAGTTTGCGAATGCTGCAAAACCCAAGTTATATAGCTTCCGCAATCAATAACTAGGAAGAACAATGACGACTACGGCTACGACTAGCTCGTCCGTAGGTACGTACCACCGTCCTTTGTTAATTCTATGTACATTTTGCCGCTTGTGCTACATATTGCTGAGAGTGTGTAGCGCCGCCATCCATGGATATTCCCCCCTGGATCTCAGTAGCACTCGGGGTCGGACTTTGGGCTCCGACTCGAAGGAAAATTGCGTGAAGTGAGATGGGGTGGCGTTCACACCCCCCATTTCCTCGCAATCTCCCCGCTTTCACACAGCCTGGGGAGCGTGTTTATTATCTCCACACAAGACTATTCTAGCGTAGTGAGCAATGGAGGTCATTTCAACCATCCTACGCTCGTGTGACGTAGCAATGCGTTTATACTTATTATAAACCAATACAAACCACCTCAAACACATTAGGTAAGCTTTACCAAAAGGATTTTTGTTGGGATTGCAGTAAGGTGTAAGTTAGCAGTACCGTGACGGTTGATTTATTGAGAATACACGGGGGCCATGCCTTTGCTCTTACTTGCTCTTGCCCTCAGCAGCAGCAGTGGTGGCAAGAATCTTGTTCTTAAAGTAGTTGACAACGAAGAGAGGTGCGATGAGCCAGATACCGTTGGGGATAATGAAATAAGCGAGCAAGTCGGGGAGGGGGTTGTGGCGGACGTGTGCGAAGCCGGCGTAGCCATCGTGCTGTAAGAGAGTGGTTAAGCAGACGAGAATGGGTTGATAGAGGGGTGGTCGTGAGTCGAGCATGTTGGAGTGGAGCAGAGTCTTATCACTGACAGAAGCAATACATGCACAGTGAACCAGCAGTTAAGCACGCAGACAAAGCAGCACACAGCGTGGAGTACGTACGAGCCAATAGAAAACGGACTTGCCCCACTGAATGGTGCAAGCAAGCATGACGAGGAGATCGGAGGCCTGGATAAACTTGTGGCTGGTCGCCTTCTTCTGCTCCTTGGGGTGGAGGATGAACATAGCAATCACAAGAAGGAGATTCTCGAAGACGCACATAGTGGAGGTAGCCCAACCAAAGGGGATGGTGGGATCACCGTAAACCTTGTCGACTTCCATGTACTTTGCGAATGGGA
>Ga0182741_1004658_pt1 | contig 13329 bp, 11 predicted proteins | sample eDN5th37CBELigOP_FD_128874 | JGI IMG/M metagenome (GOLD analysis project Ga0182741, IMG submission 128874) | Enriched Organic Plus compost microbial communities from Emeryville, California, USA - eDNA 5th pass 37_C BE-Lig OP (version 2) (version 2) ...
CCAGATCGGCAGCGACCTGCTGGGCCTGATCTACCAGATCGCGGTGGCGACCCGGATCTTCCTGTAACGGCAGTGCCCCCGCCCGCTGCGCTGGCCCGGGTCAGACCCGGACCAGCCGCGGCAGGGCAGCACGCTCGAGCCAGTCCAGGCGCGCCAGGACATCGTCCGGGCGGCATGCCATGACGCTGCGGACACCGACGCCGACGACCCTGAGGTCGGGCGTTGGCTCGCCGCCAAGCCTCACGCCGGCGGCGCAATCGAACTCGATCGCTCCCTCCCCGCCTCCGGCCTCGGGCAGGTCGAGCACGCAGACCAATCGCTCTCCCGCCCCGACCTCGATCAGGCGGAAGGGTGTCACAGGCCCGCCCGGCAGGCTGGCGCGCAGCCCGAAGCGGACGGGCTGCGGCGGACCGACCAGGTCGAGATGCACCTTGAGCGGCCCCTCGGTCCCCGGTGGCACGGGCAGGCGCAACCGCGCCGTGCCCGGTACGGTCCAGACGCCCCAGGGCTCCAGCACCGACCAGCCCGCCCCCTCGCGCAACATGTCCGCGACCACCATGGAGAGGCTGGGCTCGGGCCCGGGCAGCAGGCTCAGCGGATGGATGGTGCCGAGCGCCGGAGCAAGCTGCGGCGCCGATACAGGAACCGCCTCCGGCGCCACGAGCCGCAGCAACTCCGCGGTGAGATCCTGCCAGCTCCGCAGCCGCACCTCGCGGCCGATCACCGTCTCCTGCGCCGTACGGAAGGAGGCGTCGTGCATGAGGCGCTCGAGCTTGGCGACCAGATCCGGCTCGCTCTGCGGCTCGAAATAGACCGCGCCCGCACCTCCCGACTCCCGCAGCGCCGAGTGGTCCGGGACCAGCGGCACCTTGCCATGCGCCAGGCTTTCGGTGACCGGAAGACCCCAACCTTCGTAGTAGCTGTTGTACACGGTGAAGAGGCAGCCGCGGTACAGTGCCTCCAGCGCCTGGTCGGCGATGCCGTGCAGCAGGTGCACCTTCTCGCGCAAGGCCGGCGAGTTGGCATGGAGCGTCAGCGCCGCATCCGCCAGCCAGCCGCGCTTGCCGACGCAGACGAGGTCCGGCACCGCCTCCGCCCCGTGGCGGCGCAACAGCGCCAGCCAGGCATTGAACACCATCAGGTGGTTCTTGCGTGACTCGATCGTGCCGACGAAGAGCACGAAGGGCCGGCCGGAGCGCAGCGACAGGGGCAGCACCCGCTCGACTGCCGGCGCTTCGGGATCGGGTGCCGTCACGGCATCGAGCCGCAACACCGCGGTCGGGATGGCGTGCTCGGGCATCAGGCGGCGCTGCAGGCGGTGGAAATCCGCCTCGGTGGAGGCGGAGTTGCACAGCACCATGTCGGCCAGCAGGCAAACGCCGGCGAACCAGCGGGCGAATTCATCCACCAGCGCCGCGGCGCAGTGCTCCGGCACCACCAGCGGAATGCAGTCATGCAGGAAGGGAACGTAGCGCAGGCCGAAGCGCGCTTTCGCCTCCCGCACGCGGCGCAGGTAATCGGGCAGCCACCAGGAGGTGCCGAGATTCACCAGCCGGCTGCCCGGCACGAAGGCCAGGGGCGGTGCCTGCAGCAACTGGCTGACGGCACCGGCGACGGCGCCGGTCCATTCGGGATCAGCCGCGTCGGCGCCGCGATGCGACAACTGGGCGAGGCGGCGGAAGAGCTCGACCGGCATCGCCTTCCAGGCGCCCGCCGCGGCATCGAAGACGACGATCCTGGCCTCCGGCGCCTGGTCGAGCGCGGCGCTGATGACCTTGAGCTGGACGCGCTGGATGCCCGTGGGGGCACGGTTGTTGCGGAAGTAGTCGAGCAGGTCGGAGGCATCGAAGATCAGCGGGCCCGACTGTACCTCGCTTGGGCCGGCGCGCTGCGGGACGGTGGCTGGCGCGGTCGCCGGTGTTGGTGCCGCGCTCTCCTGCGGAGGTGGGGACGCTGCCGGCGGGGCCTGCTGCGGCGGTGCCGGTGCCGGTACTGGTGCCGCCGGAAAGCGGGCCTCAGCGGCCTCGATCGGGGAAGGCGGCGGCGCAGGCGTCGGTACGCTGCCAAGAGGAGCGGCCAGCAACTCGGCGCGGGCGGCGGCATTCTCCGGGTCGAGCGTCAACGCATGGGCGTATTCCTGATAGGCCTCCTCGATCCGGCCCAGGAGCTTCAGCGCATGCCCGATCTGCAGGTGAAGATCCGCGTCCTCCGGCTGCAGCCGCTGCGCTTCCTGATAGAGCAGCAGCGCCGCCTTGACGTCGCCGGACTCCTTCATGCAGTGGCCGTACTGCACCCAGATCGGCCAGTCGTCGGGCCGGAGCCGGAGATAGGCCGCATAGGCCACGGCAGCCTCGACCCATTCCTTCCGATCGCGCAGCGCATCGGCAGCCGTCAACAATTCGGGCGCATTCCCGCTGTCCGAGACAGCGGTTCCGGTCGGCGAGGTCGTGTCCATCGCGTATGTTCCCCGGCCCTGCCTGCACGCCCGGCGCCGTTACGGCGTGTCGCCTCGGCGTGATACCGGATTGGCGTTGGCCGGCAAGTCTTGCCGCGTGGCTCTTCAGCCCATGATCAACCTGGCCACCAGGAGCAGTGGCGCCAGCAGGATCAGTACAGCGGCCAGCCGCAGCCAGAGCAGGGCCGTCTCGGCGAGCATCAGGGCCAGCCACCGGCGCGGGCGCGCCGCCTCCTTGACGCCACGCTCGCCCGCGAAGTCGCGCACCTGTCCGGGTGATCGCACCGCTGAGAGCCCTTCGCCTATAACGCGATCAAAGGCTCTGGACTTCACTTATTGCAAGCGAAATCAGTGCCGGATGCGGCCTTTCGGGCCAACTCACCTCGCAGACGCTCACACCCCTGTGTATACCTTGCCTGGATTCCGGAACGTCAGCGGAGAGAACGGCTCGTGTCTGATCGTCTGGTGGCATCGTGGTGCGTCCCTTGGCTGCCGGCGGGTGAGGCGGGTAGGCCATGATCAGAGGCGCCCCCACACGCCCGCGAGTCTTTCTCGATGGCTACAACCTAGCATTGGAGCAGGGCACTGGAGTAGCAACCTATGCGCGGCATCTCAGCTTCGCGATGGGCCGGCTCGGCTTCGATGTGGGCGTGCTCTATGGAACCCGTGCCGCCCCCTCCCGGGACCCGCTGATCCGGGAGATCGCCTTCTTCGACGAGCGCGTGGGGGAACCGCCGCAATGGCTGGAAATGGTCCGCCGCGGCTACCGCCTGGTGGGCGCGCCAGGCGGCGAGATGGCGGAGCGCGTGCCGATGTCCGGCCGCGTGATCGCCACTGCCTTCCGTGACCGGATGCCGCATTTCGATGAGATCTGGAACGCCCGGGAGGTGTTCCAGCAGGCGCACGCGCATTTCCGGGTGCTGCAGAGCCTGCTCGCCGTGCGCTTCCGCGGCCGGCGGCCGGAGCTGATGCACTGGACCTACCCGCTGCCGGCCACCATCCCGGGCACTCGCAACATCTACACCATGCACGATCTCGTGCCGCTGCGGCTGCCCTACACCACTCTCGACCACAAGCGGCGCTACTGGCGGCTGAACATGCTGCTGGCGCGAAAGGCACACCACATCGTCACCGTCTCGGAAGCCTCCAGACGCGACATCATGAACCTGCTCGGCGTGCCGGAGGAACGCATCACCAACACCTACCAGACCGTGGAGATTCCACGAAAGTTCACCGACATGCCGCTGTCCTCGGTGCGGGCCGAGGTGCAGGGCAGCTTCGGGCTGGAGGCCGGACGGTACTGGCTGTTCTTCGGCGCCATCGAGCCGAAGAAGAATGTCGGGCGCATGATCCAGGCCTTTCTCGCCAGCGGCGTGGACGGCCCCCTCGTCATCGTCGGGAAGAAGGCCTGGAAGTCCGAGCAGGAGTTGCGGCTGCTGTTCGACGACCATATTCGCTGGCTGGTGCAGGAGGGCACCACGCTCCGGACCCAGCGCAAGATCATCCTGCTCGACTACGCGCCCTTCCGCCTGCTGGTCAGCCTGATCCGCGGCGCGCGCGCCGTGCTCTTCCCCTCGCTCTATGAAGGCTTCGGCCTGCCGGCGCTGGAGGCGATGCTGCTCGGCACGCCGGTGATCACCTCCAACACCGCGTCCATGCCCGAGGTGGTCGGCGATGCCGCGCTGACAGTGGACCCCTATGATGTCTCGGCGCTGGTCCAGGCCATCCAGGCCGTTGACGTGAGCGAGGAGCTGCGCGCCCGCCTGGCCGCGGCAGGGCCCGCACGTGCGGCGCTGTTCAGCCCGGAACGCTACGATGAACGCCTGCATGCGCTCTATGCGCGGCTCGGCCTCCGGCTGGGGGCAGCGCCCCAGGCGGCGCCGGCCGCCCTCGCGGCGGAATGATGCGGAAGGCCGGCCATCCCCCGGGCGGCGGCGCATGAGCGCGCCGCAGCGCAGCCTGAACCCCGGCGACCTGCTGATGGGCGAGGATCACGACTTCGTGGTCAATGCCTATATCGCGCTGCTGCGCCGGTGGCCGGACGACGCCGGCTATCACCACTACCTCGGTATCATTCACAATCGCCCGGAGCGCCGCGCGGAGGTGCTGCGCGCCCTGGCCGAATCCGAGGAGGCGCAGCGCGCCGGCACGGTCATCGCGATCCCGCCGGGACCGCTCGTACCTTCCGATCCACGCCAGGCGCTCGCGACAGCGCTCGATCTGCGCACCAGCTTCCTGCGCGCCGAGATCCAGCGCCTGCGCGAGTCGGTCGAGCTGCTCGGCGGTCCTGGCGGCCCCGAGCTCGCAGGCCTCGGCGCCGAGATCATCGAGGGGCGTGACGCCGAGCTCCGGTCGGAGATCGAGAGTCTGCGACGGGAGATGCGGGAGCGCATGGAGGGCATCCTCGGCCTGCTGCGCGAGCGCGGCGATGTACCGCCAGGCACGGCCCCGGCTGCCACGGCCGAGGAACGGGCGGCGCAGGCGGTCTCGCGCCTGGTCGCGGACTATGTGGGCGAGATGCTCGCGGTTTCGGAGACCCGCTTCGAGGCGCGGCTGCGCCGCATCGAGGCGCAGCTTGTCGCCCTCGGGGCCGCCAGGGCCGGCGAGCCGCCGCGCGGGACATGACCGCGCCCGAAGTGCAGAGCGACGGCCGGGCGGAGCTCGTCGTCTTCTCGCCCTTGCCGCCACGCCGCTCCGGCATCGCCGCCTATACGGCGGAGCTGGTGCCGGCGCTCGGGCGCATGATGCGCACGGTCGTCGTCGTCGCGCGCGAGGAGGACGTGGTGGCGCTGGAGGGCGCCACCGTCGTCAGCGAGCGGACATACCGGGCAAGCCCGGCGCTGCATGCCCTTCCCCACCTCCACCAGCTCGGCAACAGCCTCGACCACGCGCATGTCTATCACGCGGCCTTGCGACGGCCGGGCATTGTCGTGCTGCATGACGTGGTGCTGCACCACCTCGTCGAGGCGCTGACCCTCGGCCGCGGCAGCCCGCACGCCTATGAGGCCGTGCTGGCCTACAATCACGGCCCGGCCGGACGCCGGCTGGCACGGCTGCGGCGCACCGGGCTGTTCTCGCCCTGGCAGCGCTTCCTCATGCCCCTGCACCGGCAGGTGCTGGACGTCGCACGCGGCGTGATCGTGCATAACCGCTTCGCCGCCGGCCGGCTGCAGGCCCCGCCGGAGCTGCCGGTGCGGGTGATCCCGCACCACCTCTCGCCCCGCGTCGCGGCGTTCGACGCGGTGACGCGCGCGGAGGCGCGCACCCGCCTCGGCCTGCCACAGGATGTCCCGGTGCTGCTGTCGCTGGGCCATGTCACGCCACCCAAGCAGGCGGCGGTGGTGCTCGAGGCGCTGGCGGCGTTGCGCAGTACCGGCCAGGCCTTCCGCTACGTGGTGGGCGGCGCGGTCGAGCCCGGCATGACCATCGAGGCCGAGATCGCGCGGCACGGCCTCGCCGGGCATGTGCAGTTGACGGGCTGGCTGCCCGAGGAAGCGTTCTTCCTGCATCTGCGTGCCGCCGACCTGCTGCTCGCCCTGCGTTTCCCGGTCGCCGGCGAGACCTCCGGCACGCTGGTGCGCGCTCTCGGGATGGGCACGCCGGCCATTGCCTATGATTTCGGCCCTGCGGCCGAGTATCCGGACATGGCGGTGGCGAAGCTGCCCTTCAGCACCAGCCCGGCACCGGCCCTCGCGCGCGTGCTGGCCGAACTGCTGGCCGATCCCGCCAGGCTCGCCGAGCGGGGGCGCGCGGCGCGCAGCCATGTCCGCACGGCCTGCAGCCTCGCGTCCTCCGCCACGGCCTATGTCGACATGATCCGAAGCGGGAGCCGCCCGCCTGCGCTCGGCCCGGCCTGAATGGCCGTCATGCCGGTCGAGCCCCGTGCCGCGAGGCCTCGGCCCCGAGGACATGGCGTCGAGGACGCCCCCCCTGCCCTGCCAGCCGGGATGCCACCGGGCGGGGTGCTTGCGGCCGCCGGACCGGCTTGCCACGCTGTGGCCGACAGAATGGGGAGGTTCGGCCATGGACAGCGGCGCCGGCGCAACGCGCTATGACGAGGTCTATGCCGCCTGGAGGCGCGACCCGGTGGGCTTCTGGGCCGAGGCGGCGCAAGGCATTGCCTGGGACCGGGCACCCGACCGCATCTTCGACCCCACCCTCGGCGTCTATGGCCGCTGGTTTCCGGGCGGGCGGCTGAACACCTGCCATAACGCCGTGGACCGGCATGTCGCGGCCGGGCGGGGCGCGCAGCCGGCCATCATCTATGACAGCCCGATGACCGGACGGATCGAGACCCTGACCTATGCGGCACTGCAGGGGCGCGTGGCGAAGCTCGCCGGGGCCTTGGCCGCGCTGGGCATCCGTGCCGGCGACCGGGTGGTGATCTACATGCCGATGGTCCCGGAAGCGGTGATCGCCATGCTGGCGACAGCGCGTCTGGGCGCCGTGCATTCCGTCGTGTTCGGCGGCTTCGCCGCGGCCGAGCTTGCCGCGCGCATCGCCGATGCGAAGCCGAAGGCGATCATCTCCGCCAGCTGCGGGCTCGAGCCCGGGCGGACGGTGGCCTACAAGCCGCTGCTGGATGCCGCCATCGCCCTCTCGCCGCACAAGCCCGAGGCCTGCCTGATCCTGCAGCGGCCCGAGCAGCCCTGCACGCTGACCCCGGGCCGCGACCGCGACCTGCTGGAGGCGGAGGCGGCCGCGGCGCCGCACGCCTGCGTGCCGGTGGAGGCGACCGATCCGCTCTACATCCTCTACACCAGCGGCACGACCGGGAAGCCCAAGGGCATCGTGCGCGACAATGGCGGTCATGCCGTGGCGCTGCACAACTCCATGCACATGGTCTATGGCGTCGGGGCAGGCGACTGCTTCTGGGCGGCAAGCGATGTCGGCTGGGTGGTGGGGCATTCCTACATCGTCTACGCCCCGCTGCTCGCCGGCTGCACGAGCATCCTCTACGAAGGCAAGCCTGTCGGGACGCCGGATGCCGGCGCCTTCTGGCGCGTCTGCGCGCAGCATGGCGTGGGGGTGCTGTTCACCGCACCGACCGCCATCCGCGCCATCAAGAAGGAGGACCCGCGCGGCGCGCTGATGGCGCAGCACGACCTCTCGAAGCTGGATGCGCTGTATCTGGCCGGCGAGCGCTGCGATCCCGACACCGCCATCTGGGCCGGCGAATTGCTGCGGAAGCCGGTGGTGGACCACTGGTGGCAGACCGAAACCGGCTGGTCGATCACCGGTGGCTTCCGCGGCCTCGGCCTGTTCCCCATGCGCCCGGGCTCGGGCGGCAAGCCGGCCCCGGGCTATGAGGTGGTGGCACTGGACGAGGCGGGAAAAAGCGTGCCGCCCGGGCAGATCGGCAGCCTGGCGGTGAAGCTGCCCCTGCCGCCCTCCTGCCTGCCGACGCTGTGGCAGGCCGATGACCGGTTCCGCGAGGCCTATCTCGCCGCCTTCCCCGGCTACTACAGCACGGCCGATGCCGGCATGCTGGACGAGGACGGCTATGTCTGGGTGATGAGCCGCACCGATGACATCATCAATGTCGCCGGCCATCGCCTCTCCACCGGCGCCATGGAGGAGGTGCTGGCCAGCCATCCGGATGTGGCGGAATGCGCCGTGGTGGGGGTGAAGGACAGCCTGAAGGGTCAGGTGCCGCTCGGCCTCGTCGTGCTGAAGGCCGGCGTGACGAAGGGGGAGGCGGAGATCGCGCGCGAACTGGTCGGCATGGTGCGCGACCGCATCGGCCCCGTCGCAGCCTTCAGGGAAGCGAGGGTGGTGGCGCGGCTGCCGAAGACGCGCAGCGGCAAGATCCTGCGCGCCACCCTGCGCAGGATCGCGGATGGGGAGGAATACAGCGTCCCGCCCACCATCGATGATCCGCTGATCCTCGAGGAGATGGAAGCCGCGCTGCGCGCCGCCGTGCGCTAGGTCGGATCCCATTCGGGTGGAATCACCTGGACGGGCCAGGATGCTCGTGCAAACGGAAAGCCGGAGCATTTGCCGCGAGCCCGGACGGGCGGGACATGCTCCAGCCGCGCCGGGCTAACTGGCTGCGGCACGCGGCACGGTCTGGATCGCCTCGAAGCCCTCGAACTCGGGCGGACCGAGATAGAGCGGCTTCCTCTCCCCGGCACTCCGGTGCGCCAGCCGGAATGCCTCCGAACGGGTCCAGGCCTCGAAATCCGCCCGCGAGCGCCAGACACTGTGAGAGGCGTAGAGCACGTGGTCCTCCTTCGCCGGCCCGCGCAGCAGGTGGAATTCGACGAAGCCCGGCACGCCCTGCAGATGGCTGTCACGCGACAGCCACATCTGCTCGAACGCCTGCGCGGCATCGGGAGCGACCCGGAAGCGGTTCATGGCGACGAACATGGACAGCACCTCTTCAGGGGCCGCGATGCTGGCAGGGCGACCGGGAGGCGCGCAAGGCGTTCGCGCTGTCGTTGCACCCTCAGGCGCGCGCCGATGCGATGGTGTATTTCGCCACCGCCGCCGGATCGAGCGTGATCCCGAAACCTGGCCGGTCCGGCACGGCGAGCCAGCCCTCCTTCGGGCGCGGCGCTTCCGGCAGCAGATGGGGCCAGAGCGGGTCTCGCGCCGGATCGGCGAAGCACTCCACGCAGATGCCGTGCGGAATGGCGGCAAGCATATGCGCCGCGATCTGCGGCTCCTCGTGATGCGCCATGCGGATGTCATGCAGGGCGCAGAGCGCGGCGGCACGGCGCCATTCCGTGATGCCGCCGGCCTCGGAGGCGTCGAAATTCACGATGTCCACTGCGCCGGCCGCCACCAGCCGGCGCACGCCATGGGCGGAATACTCGCTCTGCCCGGCATTGATCGGAATGCGCGTGGCGCGGCGCACTTCGGCCATGGCGCGGGCCTCATCCATCCACTGGCAGGGCTCCTCGAACCAGGCGATGGGCAGCTCCTCGATCAGCCGGGCGAAGCGGATGGCATCCGCCGTGCTCCAGCCGCGATTGGCATCGACGGCGATCATGAATCCCTCGCCGGCCCCGTCCAGCGCCGCGCGCACCCGCTCCGCATCCTGCTCGGGCGACAGGCCGCCCACTTTCACCTTGCAGCCGCCCATGCCCTGCAGGCGGAGCTGCTCCATCTCCTTCGCCAGATCGAGCAAGGTCTTGCCCTCCTGGTAGTAGCCCCCGATGGAGATGATGGGCAGCGCGTCGCGGAAGCCGCCGAGGAGCTGCCGCACCGAGAGTCCCGCGCGCTTGCCCAGCAGGTCCCAGACCGCCGTGTCCACGCAGGCGATCGCCTCCATGGCCAGCTTGCGGTCGCGGTTGGGGATGGTGATGCGGTGCGTCTTCGCCCAGAGCCGCTCATAGGCGGCGGCATCCTCGCCCAGGATGAGCGGCGCGATCTCCTCGGTGATGATGCGGACCAGGTCCGCGCCATGCTCCCGATTGTCGCCGTTGTAGACCTCGCTCGCCAGACCATCCGCGGTACGGATGCGGGTGATGACGGCGCAGCGCGTCGTCATCGCATAGACGCTGCCGGCGAATTGCCGCGGCAGCGGGATCTCGATGGCGATCGCCTCGACGCTGTCGATCCGCATGGCCATTCCCTCCTCCGCGGTCTAGCCTCGGTCCGAACCGGCAGATGGGCAAGGGGAGGAAAACCATGGCCGAGGAGGTGAGCCTGCGTGAGCGGGTGAAGGAGCCACCCTCCGCCCGGCTGGTGGAGAGCTACTACCGCCCCGCCGTCGCCCGCGCCCAGGCCGCGGTCTTCGCCCATGAGATGTGGGCGCATCTGGCGCATGGGCTGATGCTGGAACGCGAGGGCATCGTCGGGCGGGAAGCGATCGCCGCCAATCTGCGCTGCGTACTGGCGCTGGCGGCGCAGGGGCCGGAGGCGGTGCCGGTGGACCACCGGCAGGAGGACCTCTACTCCTATGTCGAACGCCGCATCGTGCAGGAACTCGGGCCGGATGTCGGCGGCCGCCTGCATACGGGGCGCAGCCGCAACGACCTGAACGCCACCACCTGGCGCATGGCGCTGCGCGAGCAGCTGCTTGGCACGCTCGACACGCTCGCGGCGCTGCGCGGCACATTGCTGCGGCTGGCGGAGGCGCATGCCGAGGTGGTGATGCCAGGCTACACTCATACCCAGCATGCCCAGCCCGTCACCTTCGGCTACTGGCTGCTGGCCGCGGCCGATGTGCTGGAGCGCGACCACAGGCGCCTCGCCGGTGCGCTGGCACACGCCGACCGCTGCCCGCTCGGCGCCGGCGCGCTGACCACCACCGCCTTCCCGCTGGACCGCGCCTTCACCGCCGAGCTGCTCGGCTTCGCCGGGCCGCTCGAGATTGCCTACGACGCCGTTTCCTCGCGCGACGACGCGTTGGAGGCGGCCGGCGCCATGGCGGTGCTGGCGACCTTCCTCTCGCGCCTGGCCACCGACCTGATGGCCTGGGCCACCTGGGAGTACGGTTTCCTCGAGTTCGCCGACCGGCACTCCGCCGTCAGCAGCATCATGCCGCAGAAGAAGAACCCCGCTGCGCTCGAGCACATCCGCGCTGCGGCCGGCATGGTGCAGGGCGCGCTCGCCGCCGCGCTGGCCTGCACGAAGAACACCGCCTTCGCCGATGTGAACGACGCCGTCACCGCGGTGAACGAGCCGGTGCTGGACGCCGCGACACGCACCCGCCGCATCCTGGCCCTGGCCGAGGAGGTCTTCGCCGGGCTCGCCCTGCGCCCGGAGCGCATGGCCCGCGCCGCAGCCGAGGGCTTCGGCACGGCGACCGAACTGGCTGATGTCATCGTGCGCGAGGCCGGCCTGTCCTTCCGCATGGCGCACAACATCGTGGCGCTGGTGGTGCGCGACGCCCTGGCGGCCGGCCGTGCCGCCGACGCCATCCGCAGCGCGGACCTCGACGCGGCGGCGCAGGCGCTGTTCGGCCGCCCGCTCGGCATTACCGAGGCGGCCTTGCGTCAGGCGCTCGACCCCAAGGCGAATATCCGCGCGCGCAATGTCACCGGCGGCCCGGCGCCGGAGACGATGCGCGCGATGCTGGCGGCGCGGGGCGCCGCCCTGGCGGAGGACCGCCGGGCCACCGAGGCCGTCGCGGCGCGCATTGCCTCCGCGCGGGAGCGCTGCTTCGCCCGCGCACGCGCCCTGGCCGCGTAACGGCGCGATCCCGCCATACCCAGGCCGCGTTGTCGCCATGGCGCGGCACGACGCTCCGCGCGGACAGGAGGTCGCCCATGGCCCATCGCCGAACCGCCCTGGTACTCGCCGCGCTGCTTGCCGCACTCGGTGGCGCTCCGCTGGCGCAGGCGCGTGACAACGATCATCGGCATCGCGGCTGGGACCGTGGTCGTCACACACCGCACGGCCACGCCTGGCACCATCATCGGCGCTACCATCATGGGCCGCGCGTGGTCGTGCCGGGCTGGCGCGTGGCGCCGCCGCCCTGGAGGGTGGCGCCCGCCGTGCCGGCCTGGCGCTACGGACCGCCTGCCTATGCCTATGTGCCGCCGCCGTGGCCTTACCCGTACCGGGGCGCCCCCCCTGGCTGGTAGGGCGGGGTCATGGTGCGGGCCGGGTCACCGCGCCCGGCCCGTCAGGAAGCCGCCATCCGCCGGCACGGTCACGAAATCGGCATGCGCCCCCTGGCGCCTCACCATGCGCCCAGGCTGAACTGACGCTCGATGCCGAGGCCGATGTGCAATTCGGGGGAATCCTGGCCGATGCCGACGCCCCCCACCAGCCCGAGAGTGGTGTCCGGCGTGATGCGGGTCCGAATGCCGGCCAGCACCAGGTTCAGGTCCCGCTCGCCACGCTCCTGCTGGTCACGCCGGTAGGCGGCGAGCAGGACCGTGTCCGGACTCAGGGCCTGGGTGAGGGCGACCGCGACGCGGTAGCGATGGGGCCGCTCTTCCGGCGATGGATCCGGCCGGGCCAACCAACCCAGGTTGAGATGGAAGGAAAGGGGGTTGGAGCCTGGCGTCTCCCAGCTCGCCGCGCCGATGACGGTGGTTTGGGTGCTGCGCCCACCGGGGCCATAGGGCAGGCCCGCCTCGACCAGCATACTGAGGGCAGGGACCGGACCAGGGCGCAGCTCGGTGAACCGATAGAACAGGCCCAGACGGACAGCGCCGCCCTCCCTCGCCTCCTCGCTGTTGCCGAAGGCGTCCTCTACCGAGATCCGCCCCTCCAGCCGCCGGGCAATGCCGGCCTGGATCTGCAACTGCGTCGGCCACTGGTTGCGACCACGGCTGTCGTTGCGCAGCCGCTCGTAGATGGCGGCTCCCTGCAGCTCCAGCTCGCCCTGCTCGGTCAGGATCGCATCCTCGATCTCCAGCGGCTCGCCGAGCGGCTGAACCCGCTGCGCCCAGGCGGTGGGACAGGCGAGGATGGCCGCGGCGGCCGCGGGCAGCGGCAGGCGCGCGTAATGCGGCATGGGGCGAGACATCCTTCCGGGTAGGCAATTGCTCATTGCAAGGACGCGCGGGCTGCCCCGCGGTTCCGCTGAGAGCGTGACCGGCTCGAACTGAAGGTCACGCCCCCGGAATCGAGGCAATGGGCGCGATGCATGCTCTCGGCATCCCGAACTCGAGCGATCGCGCTCTGGCGTGGCTCAGTCAGCCGGAAGGATCGTGCCGCGGCACTCCCCAAAGCCGATCGGCACGCAGCCCTCGCGTGCCGCCTGGGTGCGGAAGATCACCGTGTCGCCGTCCTCCAGGAACTGGCGTGTCTCACCGGAGGGGAGCGCCAGCGGCTTGCTGCCGCCCCGGGTGATCTCGAGCAGCGAGCCATAGCCCGCCTCCTCCGGTGCGGAGATGGTGCCACTGCCGAAGAGGTCGCCTGGCTGCAGGTTGCAGCCCCCGACGGTGTGGTGCGCCACCATCTGCGCGACC
>Ga0182741_1004661_pt1 | contig 13324 bp, 10 predicted proteins | sample eDN5th37CBELigOP_FD_128874 | JGI IMG/M metagenome (GOLD analysis project Ga0182741, IMG submission 128874) | Enriched Organic Plus compost microbial communities from Emeryville, California, USA - eDNA 5th pass 37_C BE-Lig OP (version 2) (version 2) ...
GCGCCTGCCAGACCCGTTGCTGGAAGGCGGTGCCGCGCAGGTCCAGCGGCAGGTCCAGGCCGGTGGCCGGATCCTCGACCAGGGCCACCACCCGCGCCACCCAGTCCTCGAAGGCGCGGTCCGCGCCGACCAGCTCGGCCGCACGGAAGCGGTCCTGCAGGTCGCGCACCAGCGCCTCGGGATCGTCGCCCAGGAACACCGCGCACACGCCCTTGTCCGAGGCGGCCACCAGCAGCGCGCCCAGCGAGCACTGCGCCACGGCGAAGCGGATCACCAGGCCGCGGCCGCACGCGCGGCAGGCACCCGGGGACATGCCCAGGTCGCGCCCCGCGCGCGCGTAGAAGGCACTGCTGGAACCGAAGCCGGCCGCGTAGAGCGCCTCGGTGACACGCGCGCCGCCGGCCAGGCGCTCCTGCAGGCGGCGGGCGCGGTGCGCGGCCGCGTACGCCCGGGGCGTCATGCCGGTGATGCGGCGGAACAGGCGGTGGAAATGGAAAGGACTCAGCCCCGCCTCCGCGGCCAGCGTCTCCAGCCTGGGGGGCTCCTCCGCCGCCTCGATGCGCCGGCAGGCGGCGGCAACCAGCTCCGCCTGGCGCACGTGCGCCGGCGCCTGGTCCGGGCGGCAGCGGCGGCAGGCACGGTAGCCGGCGTGCTCGGCCGCCTGCGCGCTGGCGAAGAAGGCCACGTGCTCGCGCCGCGGCCGGCGCGCGCCGCACGAGGGCCGGCAGTACACGCCGGTGGTCGCCACCGCGTAGAAGAACGCGCCGTCGGCCCGTGGATCGCGTGCCAGCACCGCGGCCCAGCGTTCCCCGTCGCTGGCATAGCGGGCGTGCGGTCGAGTCGAGGTGGCCATGTCCATCGAAGCTATCCCATCGGCAGGCGTGCCGCCATCGCGGTCCGGGGGCGGTCGGGCGCAGTGTGCGCCGGGCGGCGCGCCGGCGCGTCCGGTTTCTTGCGCCCGAATCCGGGCCGCGTGCCGGCCACGTTGATCGGGTCCGGCCGCTGGCTTACCGTGGCGGGGCGTCCCGTCCCGCACCCCGATGAATACGTTCCGCCGCCTGCTGCATTGCCTGCTCGCCCTGGCCCTGTTGCCGGGCCTGCCGCCGCCGGCGCAGGCGGCCATGGCGATGGCGGCGGCCCGCGCCGATGCACCCGCGCACGCGGCGGGCACCGTCGGCCATCCGGGCCACGCCGCGGCCACGCACGGCTGCCATGACCGGGCCGCCGCCGATCCCGCCCCCGCGCCAGCGGCCCACCCGCCCGGGTGTTGTGACGGCACGGCGGATGCGGGCGGCTGCCATTGCCCGCCGGCGGGCGGCGCCGTGCTGCCGGCCCCGCCCGCGGCGATGGCCGCGTTGCCCGCGCACGCCTGGCAGACGCGGGAGCGGCCCGGGCCGTCCGGCCGCACCGAACCGCCACCGGACCGGCCGCCGATCGGCTGATCCGGCCGCACCCCTGCCACCGGCACGCGGCGCCACGGCGCGCGTGCCTGCCCGTCCGTGCGCGCGCACACAGGCGCGCCGAACCCTGGACACCGCCATGCACACCTTCCGACCCGATGCCCCGGCCTCGCCGCCACGGCGGCGCTTCGTGCAGGGCCTGGCCCTGGCCGGCCTGGCCGGCACCGGCCTGCTGCGCGCGCCGGCGCGCGCGACCGGCGCCACTGCCCCGACGGTCCTCGCCGGCACCCACTTCGACCTGGCCATCGGCCAGGCCACCGTCAACATCACCGGCCGGCCGCGCCCGGCCATCACCGTCAACGGCAGCCTGCCGGCGCCGCTGCTGCGCTGGCGCGAGGGCGACACCGTCACCCTGCGCGTGACCAACCATCTGCCCGACGCGCCCAGCTCCATCCACTGGCACGGCATCCTGCTGCCGGCCAACATGGACGGCGTGCCGGGCATGAGCTTCGACGGCATCGCCCCCGGCGAGACCTGGCTGTACCGCTTCACCCTGAAGCAGTCGGGCACGTACTGGTACCACAGCCACTCGCTGTTCCAGGAGCAGGCCGGGCTGTACGGGCCGATCGTCATCGAGCCGCTGCAGCCGCCGCCGTACCGGTGGGACCGCGAGCACGTGCTGCTGTTCTCCGACTGGACCGACCTGCCGCCCGGGGCCCTGTTCCGGCGGCTGAAGAAGGCCCCGGGCCACGACAACCGCTACCGCCGCACCGTGGGCGACTTCCTGCGCGACGCGCGCCGCGACGGCCTGCGCGCGACCCTGGCCGAGCGCGGCATGTGGGGGCGGATGCGGATGACCCCCAGCGACCTGTCCGACGTCAACGGCCACACCTACACCTACCTGCTCAACGGCGTGCCGCCGGCGGGCAACTGGACCGGCCTGTTCCGGCCTGGCGAGCGCGTGCTGCTGCGCCTGGTCAACGCCGGCGCCATGACCCACTTCGACGTGCGCATCCCCGGGTTGAAGATGACCGTGGTCGCCGCCGACGGCCAGTACGTGCACCCGGTGACGGTGGACGAGCTGCGCATCGCCGCGGCCGAGACCTACGACGTGATCGTCGAGCCCTCCGGCCAGGACGCCTACACCATCTTCGCCCAGGACATGGGCCGCACCGGCTTCGCCTGCGGCACCCTGGCCGTGCGCCATGGCCTGGCCGCGCCGGTGCCGGTGCCCGATCCGCGCCCGCTGCTGACCATGGAGGACATGGGCCATGGCCACCACGGCGCGCCAACCGAAGGCGCGTGCGGAGCGGGCATGGCCGAGGGCGCCTGCGGCGCGCACATGGGCCACGGCACCGGGCACGGCGCGCATGCGGCCACGCCCGTGGTGAGGCATCCGCCCGGCGAGGCCGGCAATCCGCTGGTGGACATGCAGGCCTGGCCACGCGGCCCGCGCCTGGACGATCCGGGCATCGGCCTGCGCGGCAACGGCCGGCGCGTGCTCACCTATGCCGACCTGCACAGCCTGTCCGGCGACCCGGACGGCCGCGAACCGGGCCGCGAGATCGAGCTGCACCTGACCGGGCACATGGAGCGCTTCGCCTGGTCGTTCGACGGCACCCCCTTCGCCAGCGCCGAACCGGTGCGGCTGAACTACGGCGAGCGCGTGCGCATCGTCCTGGTCAACGACACGATGATGCACCACCCCATCCACCTGCACGGGCTGTGGAGCGACCTGGAGGATGCCGCCGGCGCCTTCCAGGTGCGCAAGCACACCGTGGACATGCCGCCGGGCACGCGCCGCAGCTACCGCGTGCGCGCCGACGCGCTGGGCCGCTGGGCCTGGCACTGCCACCTGCTCTACCACATGGAAGCGGGGATGATGCGCGAGCTGCGCGTGGAGGAGGCGGCATGAAGCGCACGCTGCTGTCCCTGGCCCTGCTGCCGGCGCTGTCGGCGATGTCGGCGCCCGCACTGGCGCGGCAATCGCACGCATACCCCGCGGTCCCGCCGGCCGCTTCCACGCAGGCGTCCACGCACGACCCCGCCGCGCACGCGCCAGGCGATGCCCATGCCGCGCACGGCCGCCATGCCGGCCACGCGCACCCGCAGCACGCCACGCCCCGGGCAGCCGCCCAGGACCCGCATGCCGGCCACCGCGGACGTGCCACACCCGCGGGCCACGCACCGGTGCCGGCGCCGACGGAGGCCGACCGCATTGCGGCGTTCCCCGTGCTGCACCATGCCCACCACCACGCACCGGCGGTGCACAGCCTGGTGCGCATCGACCGGCTGGAGGCCTGGGATGGCGACGAAGGCCGCGGCCAGGCCTGGGACGCCACCGCCTGGATCGGCGGCGACGTGCACCGGCTGTGGCTGCGCAGCGCAGGCGAGCGCGAAGCCGGCCACACCCGCGCGGCGGACCTGGAGGTGCTGTACGGGCAGGCGGTGTCCGCCTGGTGGGACGTGCTGGCCGGCGTGCGCCACGACACCGTGCCCGGCGCCGCGCGCACGCGCCTGGCGCTGGGCGTGCAGGGCCTGGCGCCCTACAAGTTCGAGGTGGAGGCCACCGCCTACGTGGACGGCGGCGGCCATGTCTCGGTGGAGGCCGAGGCCGGCTACACCCTGCTGCTCACCCGGCGGCTGATCCTCGAGCCGGAACTGCACGTCAAGGCGCACGGCCACGACGATGCACGGCGCGGCACCGGTTCCGGCCTGGCCTCGGCCGAGGCGGGCCTGCGCCTGCGCTACGAAATCACACCGCGCTTTGCGCCGTACATCGGCCTGGTGCACGAGCGCAGCTTCGGCGACACCGCGGACCTGCGCCGCGGACGCGGCGAGGCAGTGAGGCAGACACGCTGGGTGCTGGGGCTGCGGACCTGGTTCTGAACGCGGCAGGCCGCCCCGGTCGATGCGGCCGATGCGCCACCTCCACGGCCGCTCCCGGCCGCGGCGCCGTGGCCTCACAGGTGGTCGAACGGCGGATCGGCCGGATCGTCGGCGGCACGGCGGTCGACCAGGTCATTGGCCGGCTCGCGGCCCGGCGCATGTCCGGGTGCGGTGCGCGTCTCGGCCGAACGCGGCGGCGCATCGCCGGGGGCGCTGCGGCCGTGGCGCGCTCCGTCCTGGACCTCCGGATCGTTGTGCGCATCGCTGCTGCGCTTGCCGGGCTGGATGCCACGCGTGGCTCCGGCTCCGGTGGCATCGTGTGGTGGCGGGATCTGGCTGGGGCACATGGGATCGCTCCCGGTGACGGGCCCGCGCGACGCCCGGCAAGGCCGGGCGCCGACGCGCGCTTGCGCGTCACTCCTCGTCGGTCTGCTGTTGCTGCTGCGGGCGGCCCCGCTCCTGGTCCTCGTACTGGCCCTGCTGCTGCTGGCGGCCGGCCTGGTCGCGGTGCGCCTGGTCCTGGCGCTGCTGTTGCTGCTGCTGGCGCTGCTGCCCGTCACGCTGCTGCTCGTGCTGGCCCTGCTGATGCTGGCCCTGCGGGTTCTGACGGTCCTGGTCCTGCTGCTGTTGCTGGCCGCCCTGGTTCTGGCGGTCCTGCTGCTGTTGCTGCTGGCCCTGGCGCCCCTGGTCCTGCTGACCCTGGCGGCCCGGCTGATTCTGGTTGTTCTGCATGGGAAGTTCTCCTTGGTGACCGTTCCCGACGGCTGCGGATGCGTCCGTCGTGCGGCAGGGCCAAGGTGCCAGCCGGGCGTGCAAGCGGCCGTGCAATTCCCGTAGGGGCGGGGTGAAGGGCGTTGCCGGGTGAACCGCTCATCGGCGCGCCCGTCCCGCGGCGGGCGCGGATTGAACAGGATCAAGGCCGCCCGGCGCGCGGCGGGTGTAGGTTTGCCCTGCCCGGGCCCCGTCCGCCACGGCCCTGGCGACGCCCCCGGCCAGGCCGAGGCACCGGACAGCCGGCTTGTCGAACGGCGATGGCGCCCCCATCCCGTATCCGGCGGCAGGTTCGAATGAGGAGGATGGACCATGACGGTACTGACCCCCCGTTTCACCCAGGCGATCGAATACGCCCGCATCGCCCACGCCGGCCGGTTCCGCAGGGGCACGCGGATCCCGTACCTGTACCACCTGCTCGGCGTGGCCAGCCTGGTGCTGGAATACGGCGGCAGCGAGGACCAGGCCATCGCCGCGCTCCTGCACGACGTGCTGGAGGATTGCGGCGACGGCCACGAAGCCGGCATCCGCGCCCAGTTCGGCGACGCGGTGGCCAACATCGTCAAGGACTGCACCGACGGCCGTGACGAAGCCTCCGACGGCCCCCAGAGCGACGCGGAGAAGTTCGCCGCCTGGGTCGAGCGCAAGCTGCTCTACATCGCCCACCTGGCGATCGAGGACGAGGACTCGCTGCTGGTGGCCGCGTGCGACAAGCTGCACAACGCCCGCGCCATCCTGGCCGACCTGCAGGGCAACACCGGCCCGGACGTGTTCGACCGCTTCACCGCCGGCCGCCTGGGCACGCTGCAGTACTACGAGGCCCTGGCCCGCGCCCTGCTGGAGCGCGCCGACCCGTCGCGCCCGCGCTTCCTGGAGCTGGCCCGCGAGTTCGACCGCACCGTGGCCCGCATCCACGAGCTGGCCGGCGCCGAGGAGCGCGTGCCGCTGGGGCGGGACTCCATGGCGGCCTGACTACCGGCGGCGCGGCCATCCCGCCGCGCCGCCACTCCCGCTTGGCCGCAGGGACGCGGGGGCGGGAATGGTGGGCCACCGGGGCCTGCTCCTGTCAGCCGTTTCAGGCTGTCGCCTCCTGCGGCGACACCGCCCATGCCGCCGACAAGGCTTCGGCCTGCCGCAGCACCGTCTGCACGGCGGCGTCCTGGAGGTCCGGAGGGTAGCCGTACTTGCGCAGGATGCGCTTGACCAGCACCCGCATGCGGGCGCGGGCCGATTCCCGGTGGGCCCAGTCCACTGTCACGTTCTCCCGAAGGCTTATCAGCAGCTCGTGGGCGATGACCTTGAGCTGGTCGTCACCCATCACCTGCACGGCGCTTTCGTTCTCGGCCAAGGCGTCGTAGAAGGCGATCTCTTCGTCCGACAGTCCGGACTCTTCGCCGCGCTGGCGGGCCGCGCGGATGTCTTTGGCCAGCTGGATGAGTTCCTGCAGCACCTCGGCGGTGGTGATGGCGTTGGCGTGGTAACGGGCCACCGCATCTTCCAGCCGCTCCGAGAACGCCCTGGTCTGGACCACGTTGGCCTTGCTGCGCGAGCGGATGCCGTCGTTGATGAGCTTGCGCAGGGCCTCCAGCGCCAGGTTCTTCTTCTCCATCTGCTGCACCTCGGCCAGGAACTCGTCCGAGAGGATGGAGATGTCCGGGCTCCTGAGCCCGGCGGCCTGCAGGATGTCCACGATCTCGGTCGAGACCACGGCACGGCTGACGATCTGCTGGATGGCCAGCTCGCGCTCCTGCCGGGTCGGGCCCGGTCCGGTGCCGCTCTTGACCAGCGCGGCACGGATGGCCTGGAAGAAACCGACCTCTTCGCGGATCTCGCGCGCCTCGTCAGAGGCGGAGGCCAACGCGAAGGCCTTGGACAGCGCCAGCACCGCGTCCTGGTAGCGGCGGTGGGCCTTCTTCCTGCCCTCGGGGGTGGACTCCTGCGCCGCCAGCCGCTGCTGCATGTCCAGCACCCATTCGATGGCCCCCGCCATCACTGCCAGCCGCTCCTGCGGTGTTCCACTCAACGCCGTGGCGTAGTCGAAGCCATGGAACATGCCGCGCACGACCTCGTACTTCTCCAGCATCACCGCGATGGCCTCGGCCTCGTCTATGCCGGTGTTCTCGCGGTCCTTGGGCGAGTACTGCGCCAGCGCCGACTTCAGGTTCTGCGCGATGCCGATGTAGTCCACGACCAGCCCGGCGGGCTTGTCGCGGAACACGCGGTTGACGCGCGCGATGGCCTGCATCAGGCCGTGGCCGCGCATCGGCTTGTCCACGTACATGGTGTGCATGCAGGGCGCGTCGAAGCCGGTCAGCCACATGTCGCGCACGATCACCAGCTTCAGGGGATCGTCCGGATCGCGGGCACGCCTGGCCAGCAGGTCGCGCCGGGCCTTGTTGCCGATGTGCGCCTGCCACTGGGGCGGGTCGCTGGCCGCCCCCGTCATCACGATCTTGACCACCCCGGCGTTGTCGTCCGGGCTGTGCCAGTCCGGGCGCAGTTTGACGATCTCGTCGTAGAGGGCCACGCAGATGCGGCGGCTCATGCACACCACCATGGCCTTGCCGTCCAGCGCGGCCACGCGGCTTTCGAAGTGCTGCACGATGTCGGCGGCCACCTGCCGCAGGCGCTTTTCCGCGCCCACCAGCGCCTCGATGGTGGCCCACTTCTGCTTGGCGCGTTCGCGGGCGGTCTCTTCCTCGCCCTCCAGGATCTCCTCCACCTCGGCGTCGATCCTGGGCTTCTCGTCCTCGTCCAGCTCGATGCGCGCCAGGCGGGACTCGTAGTAGATCGGCACGGTGGCGCCGTCCTCGACCGCGCGGCTGATGTCGTAGATGTCGATGTAGTGGCCGAACACCGCCGGGGTGTTGACGTCATCGGCCTCGATGGGCGTGCCGGTGAAGCCGATGAAGGAGGCGTTCGGCAGGGCATCGCGCATATACTTGGCGAAGCCGTAGGAGACTTCGCCGGTCTTCACGTCCACCCGGGCCCTGAAGCCGTACTGGCTGCGATGCGCCTCGTCGGCAATGACCACCACGTTGCGGCGGGTGGTCAACGGCGCCGTGACTTCGCCGAACTTCTGCAGGGTGGTGAAGATCACGCCGCCCGACGCGCGGTTCAGCAGCGCCTGCAGGTGCTCGCGGCTCTCGGCCTGCACCGGTGTCTGCCGGATCAGGTCGCGGCACATGGAGAAAGTGGCAAAAAGCTGGTCGTCGAGGTCGTTACGGTCGGTCAATACCACCAGCGTGGGGTTAGCCATGTCCGGGTGCCTGACCAGCTGCCCCGCGTAAAAGGCCATCAGCAGGCTCTTGCCGGAGCCCTGCGTGTGCCAGATCACCCCCGCGCGCCGGTCGCCCGGGCGCTGGGACTTCACGCTGGGCAGACCGTATTCCGCGGGATCTTCGTCCACTTCCTGGACCTGCATGGCCGCGCGCACCGTGGACTCCACGGCCTTCTTCACCGCGTGGAACTGGTGGTAGCCGGCAATGATCTTCACCAGCCCGGAACCCGTCTCGCCAAAGACCGTGAAGTCCCGCACCAGATCGAGCAGCCGGCGATGCTCGAACACGCCCTCGATCAGCGTCGGCAGTTCCGGCGCCCCCTTGGGCGCGACCTCCGTGCCGTCCGTGGTGCGCCACGGCATGAACCGCTCCAGGTCGGCCGACAGCGATCCCACCCGGGCAGAGATGCCATCGGACGTGACCAGCAGCGCGTTGGTATGGAACAGCTGCGGTATCTGCTGCTTGTAGGTCTGCAGCTGGTTGAAGGCACCGACCAGCGTGGCGTTCCCGCTGCCCGGCGCCTTGAGCTCGATCACCGCCAGCGGCAGGCCGTTGACGAACACCACCACGTCGGGCCGGCGGGTGTTCCGGCCGTTGATCACCGTGAACTGGCGCACCGCCAGCCAGTCGTTGTTCTCCGGGTGTTCGAAGTCGATCAGCACCACCTTGCCGGCGGCCAGCGTGCCGTCGTCGGCGTAATACTCGACGTCCACACCCTCCGACAGCAGCCTGTGGAGACGGCGGTTCTCTTCGAGCAGGGCGGGCAGTTCGGACTGCGTGACCCTGCCGATCGCGTCCTGCCGTGCCTCCAGCGGCACCCCGGGGTTCAGGCGGGCAACGGCGTCCTCGAACCGCCTGCGAAGCACCACCTCGTCGTGACTCTCGCGCTCGGGGCGATGCCCGTCGGGGCCGATGTCTTCCTCCGATGCCGTCGCGTAACCCAGTCCTTGTAGCTGCTCAAGCAACGACTGTTCTATTTCCGCTTCGGAGAGAAAGGCCATGAGGTATTGCCCCCTGGATCGTTACCCGCTGCCCGCCACTGGCCACGTACCGCCCGCTTGACCTCGGTCGCCCGTCAACCTATAATAGTTGCCAATATGACCGGCGCCTCTGCACCCTTGGGTGTACGCGTCGGTTCTCATTTGTGCCCACCGCTCTCCCACAACGGCCAGTCCTCCCAGCCAGGGAACACGCCGAATTCCGTCAGCGAAAACGCCCCCGGGAATTCCGTCCTCAACAGCCTTACCAGGCGCTGCCCCCAGCTGGAGTTCGGGCAGATCACCTGCAACAGCCGCTGCATCAGGCAGAAATAGAAAAATGGCCGATTCCTGCGCAATTCCCTGGGCCAGTCGTTTGGAACTGGGGAAAGTTCCAGTACGTTGACGTTCCACAGCCGGCTGTGGTGGGCCGAGACGTTGCGGATGAAGTTCAGGCTGCGCAGCCACTGGGCAAACGCCTTGCCGTCGGGAGCACCATACATCCGCGCAATGGATTTCTGGTCCTCATACTTCATCCCTGCAAACAGTTTCGAAAGAAGCCCGAAATCCCAGACTTCTATCGCGACCCAGATCGGCAATGCACCGTAATGTTGCATGTGGTGGGCAGCAAACGGCTCCTTGCGGGCACGATGCAACAGGGACCGGTATTTTTCCAGCCAGACCTGATGCGGTGTCTTGCCTTTGTCCGGACCTTTGGAAATTGGCTTCTTCGTGAAGTTGCCGTGCAGGCAATCCGGATTTTCATGCGCGCGTGGATCCCTTTCTCCGAGCAAGTAGGCCACATCCACGCGCACAGACATCTCGATGCGCTCCAACGCGTCCAACGCCATTAACCGGAGCTTCTTGTCGAAAACGTACAGGCGCACCACATCCTCAAAGCGACTACCTGGCACAAACTCATCCAGCCGTACTGCCTTGCCCTGCGCCTGCGATGCAACCATGTCGATGCGCCGCAGCGGATACCAGTAACCGCTCAAGCGGTAGTAACCCAGCCGCTCCAAATAATCCAGCGCCGCCGCACGATCATCCACATGCAGCCCGCGTGCTTGCAGCTGGTCCAGCTGATCGGTGAAGGACTTCCAGGGCTTGATGGGCTTCAAACTGGCAGCTCCTCTTGTTCGAAATTGCGCGACGGGGACGCATCCTTCTCTGGGTGCTCGCCGCTAGGTTGCTTGGGTAGGCAGCGCTCTTCTTCGAGCAGCGATGACAGTTCTGATTGCAGGACGTTTCGGTTGCTCCCACAGGAACGCCATTACGGTTCCCCTTGTCCGTCAACGGTTCCCGTAGCAGCGACCTGTTCCTCATTGACTTCTTGTTCTCCAATGGCAAGGGCCGCGGAGTTCCACCAAGCGATGAAGGTGAGTCGCAAGGCCAACCACCACGCATAGATCGCAAACGGAGTGTTGAACCCATCCTCGTCGAGCAGTCCATGAGCCAACTCGTTGCGCAAGTTTGGGCCGAAGGCATCACAGAACAACGAGTTCAGTTCAAAAGCGAGATCTTTGCCGAAAACCTGCACAGTCTCCGGCAATTCCATTAGGGTGCTCATGCCGTTTTCGTTTTGGATGCCGTCTTTGTCGATGTTGGTAGTCGTGGCCCCTGACTGCTTGAGATGCACCCGGACCAAGTGCTCCATCTGTGGAACAAGCAAATGTAATGCTGTGACGAAATCACGTTCGTAGCCGGCGAATAGCGCCTTGCCGAAAAGGACTGCCCTATCTTTGGGAACGATGGGAGAACTTCTTGCCAATGCAATGAAATCGACCTCCCGCAACCGATGCTCGAGCAGGAGCACTTCCAACGCCGGCAAAATATAGCCTTGAACAACAAGACCAACCTGAAAGCCGTAATCGCGAACCATCTCGGCACGGATAGCGATCTCGTCGTCTTCCGTCAACTCTGCGCCAAGTTTCATCGCCGGTCGCCTGGCTATCACTCGGCCATCACGACTAATCACTGTGTGGGCAAAAAGCGATCGCAGGGGGAACTGACGGATCCTCTCCAGCGCACCATTTCTTAGCTCTTCTACATTGGCTCCGTGATAAAGGTGCACAAAAGCAAGCAATGCCTCTTTCGCTGACTTTCCTGCTACGGAATTCCTAGCGTTCTCGACAAGCTGAGTGATATCGACGCCTGGCGTTCGAATGAGCCCCATTTCGCCGAGAGCTCTCTCCCCAGAATCGTTAAGGTAAACACGCAGCTCAGCAATTCTTTCATCGACCCGATGCGCAGATCGCTCAGCTCTTGGAATCGTCCGGTACGTCTGTATGGCGTTCTCGTAAAAGCTCGCTGCCAGCATATGGCTGGGGCTTTCCGATTCTCTTCGCGCAACAGCTTCTTTGACCCAGCCTTCGGCGACCGCTACCGTCATTTCTGCAGCTTTCGCCTTATCAGAAATGGCTCTGTACCACCAGGCAGCTGCAGAAAAATACTCCCGCGCTCTGTGCAGATCACCTTCGCCATCAAATTCTCGGGCCAGCGCTTCTAGCTTCCTTGCCACATTGGCTGAGTGCGCTCGCCCCAAACCATTCGATTTCATAAGGTCGGCCAACCATAGGCCGAGAAAACCGTCATCTCGCTTAGCTGCGTCAAACGCAGTGACGATGGTCGCCTCCATTTGCTGAAGCCTATCTCCGGCCCCTCGTCCGAGCATTCGTGCCAGACTGATTGCCCGCGACCAGCATTCCCGGCCGCCTCTTACGCAGGTATCCGTGTCGAGCGGAAGACAGCGGTAGGCGTCAATCGCATTCAGGGCGAATGCAGGGTTGCGAGGCTTCCCCTTCAACCAGACTAAGTCGCTGAGTCGTGCTTTCAGCCAGGGATCGTCGATTTCATCAACGATTTCGGCAAAGAAGGCAATGTCGGAATCGAGGAGATCATCCGGAATGACCGATCGGCGATCATGGAAAACCGCAAACGGCTTGAAGGGCTCATTCGGACTGGACGGCACGAGCATCATGGAGCAAGCATCGGCGAGCAACCATAAGACTTTGCCGTGCTCGACCCGACCTTGCTCGATAGAGCTGCGTGCAGCGGCTGAAAACGCCTGCCACATTGCCGAATAGCCTTCTCGGGTGGCCTGGGCTATCGCCTCTTTCCAACCTGACGTCTGAAAGTCTCGCAGCGAAATGGCCAGGTCTTGCGGGTAGCGCTCGTTACTCACATCTCGCCCCCCCTGAGAACAGTTCCGCATCCTGCACGCGCAGATCGCCCGAGATCAATTTCGGGAGGAGAGTGTCGCGGAGCTGGGCGAGGGTTCTGGATTGCAGGCTATTCTGCAGAACCTGGTTCATCAACGACTCAGCCATTTTGGAGAACGCCGCGATAACGTTCTCGTTGGCAGCAAAGACCCGGATTTCACGAAGCTGATCCGGTTTGACGCGTTGGTGACTATTCGACGTCCCAGTTACTAGTTGGCACATGGAGTCGACGAACTCAGACGATGATGCGAGGCAATACAGGAAGGCGCTATTTGCGGGAGGCTTCGGAGTCCAAACAATAAACTCCGTCGAGCAAACCGCCCTATTGCCCGCTTGACCAACCAACCAGACGCGGGGGATGTGTGGATTGAGCTTTGATACCAGTACAGCCCCGTCTGGAACCGGCGTCTTGTTACTCTTGATTGATCCGCCGAGTTCAATGACAGGCATCTTGCCGGCATCGAAGGCTGGAATACTGTAGTGCGTGAATCTCTCCCCGGGTTCGTCGGTAGGATTCACAGACCCCTTTCCTTGCTGGACCACATCACCGAACGAGAAAACACGCCACCCCTCCGGAGTCTCCCCCAGCTCCGATTCGACGAGGCGGTCGGGGAAGAGGTCGTAGAGGTGGGCGGGGAGGCCGGGGAGGGATTGGCCGCGCTGCCAGCGGCCTTCCATCTTGGCGCGCACGGGTTCGAAGTCCACGAACCACGCCTTGAACAGGGCGCGGGCCATGGCTTCCAGCGTTTCGTTCTGCTTGCGGTTGAGTTCGATCTTGTCGTCCA
>Ga0182741_1004662_pt1 | contig 13322 bp, 6 predicted proteins | sample eDN5th37CBELigOP_FD_128874 | JGI IMG/M metagenome (GOLD analysis project Ga0182741, IMG submission 128874) | Enriched Organic Plus compost microbial communities from Emeryville, California, USA - eDNA 5th pass 37_C BE-Lig OP (version 2) (version 2) ...
CCCCCCCCCCCCCCCCCCACCACACCCGACGTGTGCCCCTTTTGGGCTCGGTGTGCTGCCCCAGAGTACGCTGCAGCTCATGCTTTCGCATCCCTATGGTTTTCACGCCCTGTATAGACCTGCGGACAACGCGATACCACACGGAGCTCCCGCCGCCGCGCCGCTCGGACCCTCTGAGCGACCCGACCCGAGACACGGTGTGCTCGGTGTAGGCGGCAGCGCAAGCGCGAGTGTGAGCCTGCGGACTTGCAATTAAATCAGGACAAACTAGGTCAGGTCACGTAAGATCGCGTAAGGTCACGCCAGGCCACGGCGCTAGCGACTCGGCGAGCGAGCGAAAGTGCGAACGTCAGGTCACGTTGAGGAGACCTACAAGGACACGGTGCAGGTAAACCCACACACGTTGAAGCAGCTGCGCTGGACTCCTGTACACTACGCAAAACGCAGTGACCACATTGTCGGTTGTGCGTATCCAACCTGTTTAAGACGCCCTCGCGCATAACCTCGTGTCATCGAAAGATAGAAGGGCTGAGGAGACGCATCCTGTGCTGACGTCTTCTCGAGCCATCTAGCAGCCACCATCTCGCATCATGGGCTGCGGAGCAAGCACAGTTGCGCCAGATGGGCCAGGCTCCGACTCCATTGCTGCCACGCCCACAGATCGAGGGGGAGGGTCAGCCCACACGTTTCGACGTGCCCAGTCCCAGGGCGGTTATGGTGCCACGAACACTCCAAGGACAAGGCCAACTGCGATCACTCCAACCTCGCTCACTGATGAAGTGAAAGATATTGAGGGCGAATATGCCTCACGTGCAGTTATTGCTCAACCGCTTTCAAGCATATCCAGGGCTAGCACCGCAGTCTTACCCACTAGCAGCAGTACGAAGGATATGAGCGTGTCGAGGTCGACAGCGGGGGATCTCATCGAAAACTCGATATCACAGCACCGGCGCGGCGTTACACTCAAGATTTCGTCCAGCAAGTCACAGCTAGTGAATCCGCCGTTGCGCATTCTCTTTCTAGGCCCCAGTGAGTCGGGGAAAACTACCGTCAAACATCAAATTAAGATCATGTCCAAGTTCGAGTTTACCCAGACTGATCGCATGCCATTCGTTGCTGCATTGCATCAGAACATCATTTCCAATCTACAGCAGATTCTAAGAGGTCTCCAGATCCTACGACGAGAGTTAGCTCCACGATCACGTGCCTCGGCATCCATTCTCCAGGAACTTGACGGCTTCGAGCCAGTGACAGCAGAGCTCGCTCGACATGCCATGACCGTGTGGATGGACCCCATTGTGCAGGAGTTGGTAAAGTCACCCACCGCCAGCAGCGTTGTTGCTGATTCTATGGAGTATTTAATGAAGAATTTAGAGTCCATCTCGAGCGTGAGTTACATACCCTCCCTTCAAGACATCGCTCGTGCCCGAGTTCGAACAACAGGTATTGTTGATTCCGAACTCCTCATCCAGGGTCAGCGATGGGAGGTAATTGACGTTGGCGGCCTCCGCAGCGAGAGAGGTAAATGGGTGAAGCTATTTCCCAACACAGTGGCGATCTTCTACACAGCTTCTCTCGCTAGCTTTGACATGGCGCTCCATGAGGACCCCACAGTTAACCGCATGGACGAAGCGCTGCACCTGTTTGAACTGCTTTGTGCCGAACCTAAGCTCGCCAAGGTCCCGAAGTTTGTGATTCTCACCAAAGTCGACGTGCTTCGCGACAAGCTTGCAAAAGGAGTGCGAGTGGCCCACTACTTTCCATGGTATACTGGAGAGAATGAACTTAACAGCGCTGTCAACTTCTTTAAAGAGGCTTTCCTTAGCTTAGCGCCCGATCGTCAATTGGCTCGTGTTGTCGTCGTGGATGCAACCAATTACGAGAGTGTGAGTACTCAGCTTGGGCCACTCTTTACAGAGGTTGTGCAAGGCACCCCTCGCTCAGGGTCACCTCGATGACAGTCAGGGTCACCTTGATGACAGTCATGTGAGAGCTAACAACACCTTGATGCGTCATGGCCTACACTTGCTTCTCATAACCGATATCTGGACTGAATCCTATCAGCAGCATTCACTTTAGAGGCTTTTATCTCGGAGTTTTTATTTTATTACAGAATGAGTCCGCGGAGCATCGAATTCCATTTCCACGTCCGTCACACTTTCCCTATCGCAAATTCTCGAGGAGTTTTTCTCGTCCATTCATTCATGTGTTTGTTCGTTTAATCCTTCCTCGCACCAGCTTCATCCCTTTGTCACGAGAGCATTGCGTTCGTTAGATAAACGTGCTGTCTAGACTGTGGACGCGGAATGGATATATCGTCATTACCCGAGACCAGTTGTCGTTTTTTATGTTTGCCCTAATGCAGGGCTTCAGGGTGATCATTGTTGACGCGATGATCCCGCCCCTAATCCCAACCTATCCTAGTATTCGTCCTATTTTTTTCGACTTTTTCTGCTTAGCGTTCATCAACTCTCACTCCAGTCCGACACGATTGCTGCGAGTTCTGTTATCTTTTTGTCTGCCCTGGCCTCAGCCGTTACAGTGTGACAGAAAGGCGAGATCTTGGTGAAGAACTTTCCACTTTGTAGGTGTTTCATGGGTCGATTCGTTTCACCTTGCAAATACTAGTTTGTCCACAACGTGCACCACGTGCCTTTGTCGTGTGACTCTATGCATTTTCTTCACTCAGTGATACGAACAGACAGATCTAAAATGACTTCGCTCAGTACACTATCCTCGACAGCTACTTGATCGGTACGAAAGCACTGATCCCCAGTCCATACGCTTCTCGTTTCAAGTTTCCTTATGCTCCCTCTGAGTTGCTACTAGTAATGAGTACCACTACTGTCCTCATCTGTTACCTGCCGATTGACCTTGTATATACTCAATTTGATGATTAAGCTCAGCATCCTCCTAGGTTTTGTTAGTGTTTTCCCCATTTGTTCTCTTCTTTTCCCCCCTCGCTTTAGTGTCTTTTCGTTCCACATTCATGCGTTCTCCTGACTCCAATACCCATCCTACTGCAGTGTTAACACACCACTGCACAACAACCAATTCGAGTGTTCTGCGCCTAACTCAGGAAGAGCTACTTCTCTATTGGACACGATACATTACATTTTCCCAGCCTGATTTTGAATTGCCTCACGCTTCCACAGTTTATGTGTTTAGAGTACTATAGCGATACTAGCATAAGTAGAAGTTCTCCTCTCTAGGTTAGTAGGAATGAACAAGCAAGCTCAACCAAAAGAATACAAACGAGTTGGCCACGTTTAAGTAGTGTTGTATGTAAAGATTACCTTCGCGGTTGTTTGTTACCACTCGATTTTCCATCGCCCGGGTTTGCCTGACCACTTAATGAGTCGGGAAACACCAGCGATTTTGCGTTCGTGGTCACCCAGGCCTGGCGAGCTTGCGCTGCGCTCTGACGTGTGGCCTGTTCATGCGCGGCGAAGACATTCTCGGAATGCAACCATGTGATGTTCTCAGAGGGAGGATTGGCAACTTCGCGTGCTGGAACGACTCGAATAGCACGCAGTGGTTCGGGCAGTGCTGTACATGAAGCTGAGGTGTTGGCTGACTTGGGACGAGCATCACCTCTGTCTACAAACTCAGTCCCATTTGTGAGCGAGGACAGCTGGTCAGCAGAACTGATGCCGCTTGAAGTGCTCGTCGGGGGAACAGACCCAGTGGCACTAGGAACAGCATAGACGACTTGTGGTGGTGGTATTCGCGTGCGCGTGGCCTGGAGCGCGCGTGCATCCAGGTAACAGCTTGTATCACCAAAGACCTTGCCCGAAGTGGTTGAGCTTATCGGCACTCCATTGTCCATCGATGTTGCTGATGCCGACGCTGCTGCAGCATTTCCCGCAGTAGAGGCGTGAAGCTGTGCGAGAAAGCGCGTTTTAGACTGGGCTGACGCCATGTGAAAAGCATCCAGGCCTAGTTCGTCCGTGATACTTGGATCAGCTCCGTAGGCCATGAGCAGCTTGACCATCATTGCCTCGCGTTCGGCAGCCGGATCGATTGGCGTGACAGTGTACGACGCGGCGTTCTGCGCGACTAATGTGAACAATGCCGACGCTGGAAGCGGCTGATTTACACGACTAATGCTCAAGCCGCCCACTGTGTTAAGCCCAGCTACTGACCCAAGCTTCTGCGTAGCGCAGGTTGCGGACGACCCCAACTGAAGCCCATGAGTGACAGTCTGGGCCTTGGGCTGTTGTGCAACGAGCATCAGTGGAGTTTGTTTCCTCGCATTGCGCGCGTTCGGATTCGCCCCCTTTTTGAGCAGAAGCAGAGCGATTTCCAGGTTGCCAGTCTTGGCAGCGATGTGTAGTGGCGTGTTTCCTCCCGTGGCATGGCTCGTTGGGATCTCCAATTGTACGCTGGGGTACGCTAGGAGAAACCGCACCATGTCGAGCGACTGCGCCTCGACTGCAGCGTGCAATGCGTTCTGACCGAAACGCTGAGACAGATCATTGATGTTGATACAGTTTGCATCGACGATGCGAGCAGCTCCATTAAAGTCATTCGCCCGTACATAGTGGAGTAGTTGATCAACTGTGTAGTATGTGCTAGATTTATCCTCTGCAATCGCGTCGCTCGCCTTGACGTAATATCCATCCTTCACGATTCCTGTCCGATTTGGTTTTCGGTTGTTTTCTGAGTATAGGAAGGGCTTCACTCCAGAGTTGGCACTCAGTCGTGTTGTGCCAAAGTTATACATTTGGAATGTTAAATTAGTCTTAGAACGCCTATACCACGATGCCTGTTTTTTCGAACTGGTGTAAGTGTGAAACGCTTTGGTACCCGACGGGGCCCGTTCCTCGGTAGGTCCGTGCTAGAGGTAGTGTCATGGAATGTTGAGGCCACGGGTGAAGTCAGGTACAAGATACGAGCTGTTATCGCAAGTGTGACATTTGAGCAGTGCCTATCCTTAGAGATCCGCACCTTGGAGCTTCCATGTCAGTGAGGGGAAGTACTCGTTTTCCGTACTGATTGAGGACTCTACTGGGGTCCAGATAAATCTGACACCACATGTACTTATATTCGCATCCACTCACTCTATACGCTGCGCTACAATGACATGACTACTCTCTACGGTGGCAAAGTCATCCTGAATTGCCAGTCCGCCAACTCCAGAATTCAGGTCGAGGCTGGGACTGAATTGGTCGTGCCCTCGTTTGTTCGCGAGAGTATTTCGGTTTCGAGACGAACCAAACGGGCGTGTCTTTGATGCGACGCTCGGCTAGTGTATGGGCTAACGAGGTAGAAGTCTCAAGTGTCGTATGCACCCCGGATAGCCAAAAGAGCTGGCGGTTGAGTCATGTGCGGTTGGGTCCTTCGATCATACCTGTCATAATATGTTTCAACGTGTGTACGTGTGCTGCGACCAATTGCGAGCAGGTGTCACCTCACATCCGTCCGTTGCTCTCTAATTCTCTCTCGTGAGTTGTGTTTGGCGCCGCGCTGACTGGGTGACTGGGTGTCTGGGTGACTGACTGGCTGGCACTGATCGATTGAATGATCATTTAGCCGGATACGGTTAAAGATGAAGGAAAATTCACAAGCAGCTAGGATCAACTTTGCGGGCGTGTAACGCGCCAGGCGGCCGCGCGTTCGGAGAGATAAACTTATAGCTCCGTACAGAAGGTTGCACTCTATGCAATACTTTGTAACTGGCCCACTCACACTCGGGTATACATCCGGTTGAACCCACGCTTCATGACCCAATGTGACTTGACTCACTCATGAGTGGATATTCTCCAGTGGTTACACGCCTACCACTGCATATGCGTTCGGGAATCAGAGACGTACATGTATACTGACGCATGACACGTGCTTACTCAACTTGTACATACTCGAAACTGCTTGTATAGAGCTCGATATCGCCGGCGGATGAATATCCTCACCAAGATGTACGTAGTATCTCGGAGCGTTTTACGAGATGAACCGCAAGCACACGCGGTGCAAGAGGCCGATCGAGCACGCGTCGTTGGAAGTGTGACATCCCCAGTCAGCGCGGTGGTATAACGCGAGCTTCGTTCTGTGGACCTCGGCAAAGTCGGACTCGCAGCGGTGAAATCCAACTTCCGACGAAGTGTGGGGCTGTATATGACGAACGCTCGCGGCGCAGAACTTGAAGCGGAAGTGAGATGCTAGGAGTGACGCTTTTGACCCCGAGTAACGGGGTGGCGATGTAGTATTTTCATCGGCCAATGCGGAAAGCCATCGGATTTTGGACCAGAGACGAGGAGGCGTGCGTTCTTCTGAGACGGATTTCATGCCGTGTGGTCAACTTACCTAGTACACACAGGGCAATATGGCCAACCATAATCATCCTTCCGGTTATATCAATCGACTCCACTGTTGTATGTTGACTAGCCTCTTGCTTACTCGCAATTCGGTTGTTCTGGACCTCGGTTCACTATCTCCCGCATCTAGCAAATCGACTGTTGAGCAGTACCGCGCTTCAGAGTGGGCCAAGAAGGTGCTTGAGGCCACGGGGCCTGAACAGGGTGGTGTCTCCTCTACACTCAAGAACGAAATCGCCCGCGCGACATATGACTACACTGCGGCACGCGATATCAGCCAAACTCTTTGGAAGCGCCTCGTGGAGGCACCGACCCCAACGGTCATCCAGAAGTGTCTCAGCTTGATTGACCACATCATCCGAAACGGTGCCTACTCGTTCGTCGACGAAGTTCGTAACGAGCAGCGAATGATCTCAAAGCTCCAGAACTACACGTGTGACGAGGCGGACACGTACTCCTCAACCGCCGCGCAGATCGTTCGTGAGTTGGCACGCAAGATTATCCTTCACATCAATGACGAAGAGTTGTTGGACAACGCCCGTATTCAGGCTCGTGAGAATCGTGACAAGTACAGCGGTCTTTCGTCGGGCAGCTACGGCTCCGAATCGAGCAGCAGTGGCCTTGGCAGCGCCTCAAGCGGCAGCCACAACTCTTACTGGGCGGCTGTGGAGCGCGAAGTGGAGGAAGAGCAGGCACGAATTCGCGAACGCGAGCGTCGAAAGGCAGCTGCCGCAGCTAAGGCAGCAAGTGCCTCAGGTTCAACTGCAGCTTCGGCTTCATCCTTTGCATCGCAGGCAACCAAGTCCGACGGTAAGGAGGACCTTACAGCGGCAGACTTTGATGCCGAGTTCGACAAGATTGCTACCGGTTCATCGAACCCGACAACAACTGCTGCAGCGGCTTCAGCCACTGCAAAGACATCGACTCAGAGTGCGGCACCTACCAAGGCGGATGACGATCCGTTCGCCCAACTCGCGAATCTTTCAGTCTCTTCTCCGTCCTCAGCCAACCCAGCTGCAATTCTCGATCCATTCCAGCTCCTCGCAACGGCAGACACAAAGCAGACCACCGCTGCAACTCCTGCCGTGATGATGCCAACCGCCACAGTGCCTGTTGCAGCAGTCCCAGTCCCAGTCCCGGTCCCAGTGCCTGTCGCTGCAGTTCCACCCGTCTTTGTGCCCCAGCAGCCATCGGCGTTCGATGTATTTGCAGACGCTTCCGCACCAAAGCCTGTGTCTGTACAACCTGCAGCTGCATCTGCTGATCCATTTGCAGCTCTTGCGTCCCCAACCCCTGCTTCGACCAGCGCGAATGAAGACTTCGGCGAATTTACATCGGCAGGCCCTACAGAAGATGAGCTCAAGGAACAACGTAAGAAGGCTCTAGATGAAAAGATTAAACGTGAATACTACGGTATCGAAATCGACCTCGTGGGTAGCACAGCCAAGAAGCCTGAGCAACCGAAGACACAGTCTCAGGCCACATTCTCATCGTCATCGAGCGATCCGTTCTCCAGCCTAGACCTTGAAAACCAGTCCAGGCCCGCGGCTGGTATGACGTCTCCCATGGGTATGGGAATGGGTATGGTACCTCCCATGGGCATGGCCCCAGCAATGGGAATGGGTATGCCGATGGCCCCCACCATGGGAATGGGTATGGGTATGGGTGTCGCACCTGGAATGGGTATGGGTATGGGCATGGGTGCTGCACCTGGCATGGGTATGGGCATGGGCATGGGCATGGGCATGAACCCACAACTCATGATGCAACAGCAGATGCTCGCACAACAGCAAATGATGATGCAGCAGCGATCTCCGCAAGGTAACCCTTCTGGGAAGCCTTTTGGTTTCTAGGATCGAACGAACTGCATGCGAACGAGGACGTCTTCCTTTTAACTCGTCTATTCCTCCATCCACGTACTGTATGCACCACGAACGGCGCATCCAAACCCCACCTCTGTACATCCGCTTATTGTTGTGAAATAACCATTCGTTGGCATAAAACACTTGGAACAAAACAAGACAAAATTCGTTTGGTTTACTACTAAAGCAAGCGCCAGACAACCAATTGCTCTTGATTGAATTATTACTTCCATGGGTCCTCCTCGTCTTGAGTTGTAATATACCTTTCAACATTAGTGTTTGCACTCGGTGCCTCATTAAACGAAGAGGGAGAGGAAGAAACCGCAGTAGGAATATCCATTTGGTCTGCACTGGGGGTTTCGGTATTTGGAGCAGTGGACGTCGACGATGTTGGCGTCAATGTAGTTGGCTGAATGCGCTTTTTAGGCTTGACTGCAGGTGTAAATACAGAGGGCTGGGCTGTGGTGTTGGTGATAGTATTGGATGCTGCGGATGACGAGGCAAGTTGAGCACCGCCACTCGTGTGAATCGATGGGATGTCCATTGCTGAAGAAGCACCCTCAGGTGGTGCAGCCTGGACTGACGGCGTTGTAGCTCCAAAGTCATTGACAGTTGTGGGCTGAATGCGCTTCTTGGGCTTTACGGCTGGAGTGTGGGTAGTCTGTGCCGTTGAGGTCGATGAGGCACTAACAGGAATGGTAGCTGCAGCTGCACCAGAGCTGGATGCCGACGGCTGTGCCGTTGCTGTTGTCGGTACCTGCGCCTTGCTTTCCTTGGCAGCGAGGTCACGATCGGCCGATGGTACGGTCATCTTCAGGTCGAATGGGGTGCCTTCTAACCATAGATGAGGAGAGACAATGATCGGCCTCAGATGGGCAAGGGTGTGCCTCGCCTGTTGCTGCTGCTTCTCTAATTCGCGCAGTGTTTCAACAGCATCTTCAAATGAATCGCTCTCTTGAACAGGGACACCCAACAGACGCAATCGCTTGAACACGCGTCTTGCCTCAAAGCGTCGATTGCGTTCTGAGTCCTCAGCCTGGTCTTCGCCTTGTGCCTCGTCAAAGTCTTCCTCACCCAAATCGGTGAACTCGTCATCCTCGGTGGATGCACTCGTAGTGCGAAGGTGTCGGCGTCCACGTGGCCATTTCAGGCCTAGCCTTGGCCAAAGTACTGCAGGACCAGTGACGCGAGGCTGCATTGAGGGATCAAGCACGGGCGCACCGCTTGCGGTGTGATCTTTGCCGATAAGCTCACCCACTTGACGATCAGGATCTTCGTTCTCTGGGACTAAGAATCCATCTTCGACAAGGCCGTCCGCACGAGTGGCGCCCATTCTCTCATCCTTGTCCCCGTCAATCACCTCAACATCATCATCCCCTGCACCCTCTTCGCCTTCATCATCGACCTCGTCATCATCGTCATCGTCGTCTTCATCGTCATCGTCGTCGTCGCAGCTGTCAGCCTCTTCGGGTGGGACACCGTCACTCCATTCGTCACCAGAATCCTGCTCGTAGTCGAGGTGAGAGTAGCGAGCGAATGGCCGGCGTGGCCAAGCGTCTACAACTTTTCCACGCTTGCGGATGGGACCAAACCAGGGTGGTCGCGTCTCCTCGTCGAACTGCAGGAATCGGAACTTCTTCTCGGCAATCGCAAGTCGTTCCCGACGCCGAGCTAGCATAGCATTAAGGCGCTTCAAACATGCCTCGCGTCCCTCTGCCCGTTGTCGTTGTACTTCATCGCTCACTGCTGAGGGTGATGCAGCCGAGACGGTCTCACCATCTCTAGTTTGATTCTCGGTTGTGGATGATGCCTGCTTGCCATCCGCTATCTGATTGCCAGCTGCATGGTCGTTGGGCGTGGACACTTGCTGTGAACGCAATTGGCTCTCAAGTTGCCGTCTTCGAGCTGCACCTAATCCCAACGAACTAATGATGACAACCGAAGAGGGAGCCTCGACTGTTTCTGTTTCTTCTTCAGCGCTTGCAGGCGAGCCATAGGACGCAGGGTCTCGTTTTCGAGGCCTGAAGAACTTTTCGAGTCCATAAAACTCACGAGTCTGTTGCCGGCTGCGCCGTCTTGACATACCAGATGGGAGGAACAGATGAGGGAAGTTATCGTAGAGTAGCTCTCCAGCGGACTTGTTTGCAATGACTGGTTGTACTGGGACATCTGTCATTGCATCGCCTCCTTCAACGACCGAATCAGAACCTGCACATCGACGCTGTCTTTTGCTCTCGAAACGCTTGGGCAGACTCAGTGGGGCATATCCCGGCAAGCCTGGAACCCTCTTACTCATGGTCGTGTACGGCTTAGGGCGCCAAGCGTTGAATCCAGTCTTGGATTCAAAAACCGGTTCATCGCGACGTTCAAAGAAGTTACCACCAATCGTTATGCCCGTGGTCGAGCTCGCACCTGGTGCACTTGTCGTCGGAACGGTGCTATCGCTTGCTCCAGGTCCAGATGAGGATACAGCGGTACCTGGTGTTGAGGCTGCAGCCAGGAAGTTCTTCAAGAACATGCTCGCAGCGTTTGGTTTGCTAGGCGCAGCCTTTTCCGCTGCCTTCTCACTCGCCTTTGCTGCCTTTTCTGCGGCTTCTCGCTCAGCCTTCTCGGCCTTTTCGGCAGCTGCTCGTTCGGCCGCAGCTGCCTTCTCAGCCGCCTTGGCTGCCAGTTCTGCCGCCTTGGCCGCGGCTTTCTCAGCTTTTTGTTCTTCCTTTTGGCGGTGCACTTCATATGCCTTGATCTCACGCTCACGGCGCTTCTCCTCTTCTTTCTCTAGCTTATGACGTTGATCGAGTAGCTCATTTCGACTCTTGGAGATCTTCTCCTCCGCGCTACGATATTTAGCTTCGTCAGAAACACCCTTGGTGGTCAAATCTAGATACGCCTTGTACGCGGTAACAAGTGCGCTGTAGGCCTTGCGAATACGTCGATGCAGTTGGAGTGCAGTCTTCCAAGTCAAGAACTCAGTCGCTCGTGTGACTGTTTCCCAGATGTACCAGGCATGCAGTGAATTTCCATCCGCGACACCGTACATTTTCCGTTCAGCAACCGAGCTGATTGCGGCTCGGAGATTCTCTCCAATCTTTGACCTTATTTGAGCGAGGTGCTCTTCCTCGATCATTGCATCCGCGGACACATTAGCGAGTACTTTAAGGACAGGTGTAGGGTAGAGGACTGTAACAAGGTAGTCTGCAAACTCATCAAGAGCGGCTGATTGATCCTGGACTAGGCGAGCGAACTGAGCAAAGAAGCCATCAGGAATTGGTTCGGTGATGTTAAAGTTACGGATCGCCTCCAGGACATGCGCAGGCAATGAGCTGACGGACTCATCTGCGCTAGCCACTGGAGCTGCAGCGGTCATGGAGGCATCATCACCTTCTAGAGCTGTAACGTCGGCAAGATTAAGACCGAAGGTAGCTTTAGGCTTGACGGGGAAGCAGTTGCTGACAAGCGTCACTTCGTCATGAGACAGAGTCGTGGCATCCAATTGACCTGAGCGAATGGCTGCAACCAGAGTGAGCACCAAACGCAGCTCATATTGTGCAAGGCAGCTGTCAAGCTGGGAAACGGATGGAAGTGGCTCAGATGCACTCTTGAGCAACTGCTGCAAAAATTCTGAACTGTCACTGCTACTGCTGTGTTGATACTGCACCCGAATCTGCGCCTGTAAGTGCGCCTGATGGAGAGATTGAGCCTCTTTCGCTCGACTGTGGGATATCCTGGCCTGGTCAAGTTGGTCACTGAGGGATGAGCCGGCCGGTTTCTCAAGCAATTCTTGTGGTAGATCCCAAGCTAGCTTGGCAGATGATGCCGCGACTGAATCTGAGGCGAAATTGGCCCTAATGCGACGAAACGCAGGATCACCTGGGCCTCCGCGCAGTAGAGCCGCAAATTCATTTTGCTTTTGAGGGAGTGCCTGACGGATTGCTTCGGGGATGAGTGTAAGAGGATCCACCGGTGGTGCCTGTGTGGCAGCATCAGTGCCTGAATCAGTCGCGAGTTGCTGGCTCTTCTTTGAGCGTCGTGTTTCTTTGCGCTCGGTTTTCTGCTCCGACGGTTGCCCTGATGAAGACGTTGTCGCTGTCGGATCCTGTTCGTTTGCATTCTCGCTCGGCGACTCTTTAGGCTGATCTGCTTCATCATGCTGCTTAAGGGCTTTCAATCGTTCTGCGGCGTTGGGAGTGCCGAGGACATTGAACCAATTGGGCCCTTGATTGGCCGCCGTTGCTGCGTTTGCTGCAGCCATAGCCGATGTGATCAATACGCTACCTATGTTGTTAGGATCTGAGCCTGATGTGGCAGGGCTCGAGGTACCGCGTGATTTGCCAGAGGACTTAGTTGACCGCGTGCTGGACCCCTTGGCCTTCCCCTTTTGACTACCCTTTTTGGCGGCATTGCCATGGGCTGCTTCGTCAGTCTGTTCCTCTTGATCGGAACCTTCAGATTCCTCTTTGACCCTGACCAGCTGTTCAGCGAGCCGCGTTGAGCGTCGCCGACTAAGATTGGGATCGACGGACGAGATCTCTGCCCCAGTCGGTGTCTTGGGTGTCTTGGGCGTGGTCACCGAGCTCGTTCGTTTCGGGGATGCAGCCGGAGTACAATGCTCTGCGGTTTCCTGTGTGCTTTCGGTGTCTTCGCCCGCGGTGCTGTGGTCGTGCATGACATCTTCCGAGATCACGCCTGCATTCTCCTGCTGACCGAACCCACTCTCACAGGGTTTGATCTCTGGACTGGTTTCCGTCGATGCAACTGGTGCCTCCTGCCCGATCTCGCTCTCCTTGGTTTCCGCGAGTAGCGTCGTGCTGATGCTGGTGCTGGTGCTGGTGCTGGTGCTGGTGCTGTTGCTGGTGCTGGTACCAGAACCAGAGCTTGTCATAATATGCTGCTGCTGACTGTTGTCGACACCACTGCCGCAGTTCTCGGGCTGGCTGGCAGCGGACAGAGTAGCCATCCGAAGCGACTTGATTGAGTGACGAGTCACTCCTTCCTACTACGACTGGTACTACTGCTGCCTCCTCAGGGAGGGCGGGGCTAGGGAGTGCCGCTCGCTCAATGTCTGTTTGCTTGTTTACTTGCTCGAGCGCAGCGCGTGCACAGCTGGATGGAGTCACGACTCGGGGGCAATCAAAGCGGGAAAACCCAG
>Ga0182741_1004663_pt1 | contig 13321 bp, 11 predicted proteins | sample eDN5th37CBELigOP_FD_128874 | JGI IMG/M metagenome (GOLD analysis project Ga0182741, IMG submission 128874) | Enriched Organic Plus compost microbial communities from Emeryville, California, USA - eDNA 5th pass 37_C BE-Lig OP (version 2) (version 2) ...
CGACTTCCTGTTCCCGGTGTTCTCGGTGCGCAACCATGCGCGGTTCAACGCCCGGGTGTTCGAGCCGGCGGGGGATGCTCTCGAGGACTGGCAGATCATGTCGCGGTTGATTCTCGAGGTCGTTCCGGTGCCGGTGCGGTCACGGATGACGCGGCCGCTGCGGGCTCTGGTCGATCGACTGAGCCCGGTGCGGATCGGTGCGCTCGGGGTCCTGACGGGGCCGCACGGGGTGTTTCGTCGCGGACGTCGGGGTCTGACGCTCGGGCGGATCCGGCGCGCGCCGGGCGGTATCGATCTCGGCCCGCTGGAACCGCGGTTGCGTTCGCTGGTGGCCACGCGGGATCGTCGGGTGCATGTGGCGCCGCCGGAGTTCCTCGCCGAGACGCGGCGTCTGCTCGCCGAGGACGAGAAGGCCGTGCGGGATACGGAATTCGATCTGCGTCTGATCGGTCGCCGGCATCTGCGGTCGAACAATTCGTGGTTGCACAACATTCCGACGATGGTCAAGGGCCGTGATCGGTGCACCGTCCTGATGCATCCCGACGATGCCGCGTCGCGCTCGCTCGCCCCCGGTCAGCAGGTGACGGTGCGGTCGCGGATCGGCAGCATCGTGGTTCCGGTGGAGATCAGCGACGAGATCCGGGTGGGTACCGTCGCGATCCCACACGGCTGGGGGCACGGGGAGAAGGGTGTCGGGTGGTCGACCGCGGCTGCGCATCCCGGCGCGAGTGTGAACCTTCTGCACGATCCGGCGGTCATCGACACGTTCACCGGCACTGCCGCGGTCAACGCGACGATGGTGAACGTGTCCGCGGTGGACGCACGGTCCGCGGACCACGCCACGATCATGTCGTAGGCGTTGCGGATCACCGCATGGGATCCGAACACGACACGCACTGCCGTCACCGGCCTCACCTGAGGTGCTCATGGCCGTGTGGTCGGTAAGTTCCTGGGCGTGGGCACGACATTGCACGCACCGCACCCGTGGCCGCACATCACTGCCGCGCTTCGAGGGCCCGGACCGCGTCGCGTGGCGATCGCCTATCTGGACCACACCGCACCGGAGCTGTTGCCGCTGCGCGCCGGGGATCAGCTTATCGTCAATGCCGCCCGTCCGGCTGTGCGGGCGCACGCCACCTTCCCCACCGCCCTGGCGCGGTTCCTCGATGCCGGGGTGCGCGTGATGTCGACCCCGAACCTGCACACCGGCCTGATCGTCACGGCCGGTCGGGTGATCGTCGGCCCGGCCAGCGCCTCGTACGGTTCCACCCTCGCCGACGAGACGGCGCTGTTCACCGACGACCCCGACGCGATCGCTGCCGCACATGCCTTCCTGGACGGTCTCGTCGACACCGTCGAGGTCGACGCGGTGTTCCTCGACAGTGCCGTCACGATCTGGCAGGTGGGCCGCGTGGTGCCGCTCGCCGGGATCGGCAGCCGGGCCCGTGTCGACCACGACTTCCTGCCCACCCCGGTGCGCCGGATGTTCCTGCGGCATCTCGGCGACCACACCCTCGCAGAGGAGAACGCGGACCACCTGTCCGCAAGCGGGCGCAACTCGAACGGGCCCGACTCGAGGTACGGCACGCAGTGGCTGAGGGACGATCATCCCGGCATCGACCGGCGCACCCGACTCGAGCCCGGGGACGTGGTGATCCGGATCGGCGACGACGACAGCCGGCTGCATCCCCCGGCGGTCGTGGACACCGGCCCGGTCCGCATCCCCCACACCCGCCGGGCGGTCGCCTACCGGCTCCGCACCCGCACCGACCTCGGACCAGTCGCAATGGAGGAGGCCGCGCGCGCCCTCGCCGAGCTCGGTCACCCCCACCCGCGTCTGCACGGCGACCACCGCGTCGTCTCGGCTTCGCTGCGTGCGGCTCTGCTGAGGCTGTGGAAGCTGTGAGCCGGGGCGGATGTCGAGTTCTGAGGTGGGTACGTCAGCGGCTATCGGCAGGGCAGCATCCTGGTGCTCTGCCGATCAGGGTCTTCCGTCGTCCGCTATGGGCCAGTCGGTGCGTTCCCATATCGGGTCGCTGGTCGTGGGCCGATGCACCCGGCTGCGGTCGAGGTCGATCCACTCGTCCTCGCCGACGGACAGGTCGATGCGGCCGGTCTTCTTGCCTGCGATCTCCTCGACGGTGTGCCTGGTGGCCGGTGAGAACAACGCGTCCATCACTCCCAACATGGCAACTCCGGCGTCCGCGCTACTGCTACACATGCGTTTTCGCCAGTAGATCCAGCCTCTGCGTTCGGCCCACAACCCCATCTGGTCGAGTCCTTTGAGGACGGCGAGCACGAACGCACCGGAGAGCACGGCGTCCATCGAATCCCCTGCCCGCCTCACGCTGGTCGACGTCGGGTCCATTCTTCCAGCCACTCGCAACGAGAGACACCGAACGCGTCGTGTATCGGCGGCGACGCTCGCGCCACGAATCGGAGCGGGCATCAGGCAGCGTGCACAGACCTGATCGTGTCCCTGGCTGAGGTGATGAGTCGATCCAGCCACACGTCGTCACCCATCGCCCGGCGCAGCGGCTCGTTCGGAAGTTCGATGCTCATCGGCAGGCCTGGTGGCAGCACCGACCAGATTCCCTGCAGGTCGATCACACCCGTTCCCGGAACGAGACGCTCTTCCCTCGCGTGGCGGATGAGTTCCGCCTTCTCGGTCGGGACGGGTCCGGATCCGTCACACATCTGTGCGTAGTGCAGCCACTCGCGGGGAATCGCGGCGAGATCGTCGAGGGTGGTGGTCGACCGCCCCACATGCAGTGCATCGACGAGGATGCTGCGGGCCGGTCCGTCTGCCTGCGAAACGATCTCGACGGCGGTCTTCGCATCGGGTACCGCGGTCCACGGCATGAATTCGAGGCTCGCGACGATGCCGTAGTCGGCACACATCTGCGCCAACTGCGCGTACGAGTCGGTCAGCCGCGCGCGATCGGGGTCATCACCCCCGACAAGCACCGCTCGTGCCCCGAGCCGGGCGCCGGCTTCGAGCAACGGAATATAGGAGGAAGCGTCGAATCCTTCTGCAATACGGATGATTTCGAGGTCGAATACGTCGATGGAGGAATCCGCGAGTCGGCGGACGAGTTCGTCGAGCGCGCTGGGGTTCTCGTGCAGCGGGTAGGCGGTGGTGCCGGGCGCGGCGGGCAGCAGGCGCAGTCCGATGGTGTCGAAGCCGTGCCGTTCGGCGAGGTCGACGTGCTGCAATGGGGGTGTGTCGAGAACGGTGAGGGCGGCAAGGCCGAGGGGTGTGGTCATCGGTCGGCTCCTGCGGTCGAGGCGAGTCGGCGGCCGGTGAGGTAGCCGAAGGTCATGGCGGGTCCGAGGTTGATGCCGCCGGAGGGGTAATGACCGCCCATCACGCTCGCCTGGTCGACTCCGACGGCGTAGAGGCCGGCGATGGGTTCATCGGCGGCATCGAGGACGCGTGAGTGGGCGTCGGTGACGAGACCGGCGAAGGTACCGAAGCTGCCGGGGACCACCTTCACAGCGTAGAAGGGCCCCTTGTCGAGCGGGGCGAGGGAGGGATTGGGCCACGGGTTGTCGGGATCTCCCGACTTCACGGTGAAGGGGGTAGATCCGCGGCCGAACTCCGGGTCCTTCCCGACGCGTGCGTGTTCGTTGAAGGCGGTGACGGTTTTGTCGAGGCCGTCCGGGTCGATGCCGATCTTCTCGGCGAGTTCTCGGATGGTGGCAGCGCGGGTGAGATAACCGGATCGCAGATACGGCCAGGTGGGAATGGGAAAGGGTTTGGACATTCCCAGGGGGTAGTACTTCATGTAGCGCGCGTCGGCGATCATCCACGAGCACACTTCTTCCCCTTCGGGGACCTGTTCGATCATTGCGAGTGTGTAGTCGTGGTACCCGAGCGCCTCGTTGACGAAGCGGCGGCCGTCGGCCAGCACGGCGATCGTGCCCGGCTTGGCGCGGTCCATGATGTGGGGGAAGACGCCTTGTTTGCCGTTGCGGTAGCGGACCAGAGAGACCGGGCAGTAGGCGACCGGTGAGGCGAGCGTGCGGTCCAGGCGTCCGCCGACCGACTCCCCCAGCGAGATGCCGTCGCCGGTGGTGGTCGAGGGTGTGAGGGTCCAGTGTTCGCGTCCGGTGGGCGTGCGGGGGAACAGTTCCTTGCGCCGGTCGAGGTCGTGCGTGAATCCGCCGGTGGCGAGGACGACCCCGCGGCGGGCCGAGACCGTGTACCTGCCCTCCGGTCCGCTCAGGCGCACCCCGGTCACGCGGCCGTCGTCGGTGACAAGTGCGGTGGCGGCAGTGGACACGCGGATCTCGACGCCGACATCGAGCGCCGAGCGCAGTAGGCGTCCCACGAGTGCGGTGCCGTTGACGAGTTGCTGACCGCGGCGTTTGGTGACGAGATCGAACATGTGGGTGCTCACGCGGCGTGCGCAGTGCACGAACGCCTTCGCCGAGCGTGTCGAGTGGAGGAAGGCCTGCAGGTCGGGACCGGCCATGATACCCATGCCGAGGAACGAGGTCTCGTACAGCTGGCGGCGCAGAAGGGCTGCGACGTCCGGGCCGAGTTTGCGCAGGCTCACCGGGGCGGGAGCGACGGACCGGTGGCCGGTGCCGGCGCCGGGGGTATCGCCGTGGATGTCGGCGATACCGGTGCCGGGCACGAACTGCAGAGCGGTTTTCGTTTCGAAGAATTCGACCATTTCGGGGGCACCGTCGAGGAGGGCGTCGACCTTGTCGGGGTCGAAGTTGGCGCCGAGGCGGTGTTCGAGATAGGTACGGGGCAGCGAGCGGTCCTCGTGGACTCCGTCGGCGTGGGCGAACAGGTTGCGGGGTGTCCACATCCATCCGCCGGACCAGGCGGTGGCGCCGCCACAGACGTCGGCTTTCTCCACGACCAGTACCGAGACGCCTCCGTGGGCGGCTGCGACGGCGGTGGACAGTCCGCCTGCGCCGGATCCTACGACCACGACGTCGAAGGTGTCCTCGTCGGCGGAAGGTACGGGGGTCATCGGTTCTCCTCGAGTAGGGACGCAGGGGTTCGTGCCGGTTCGACGGGGCGGCCGGTGCGGGCGGATTCGTAGATCGCGGCGATCACAGCGAGCGAGGTGCGGGCGTCGCGACCGGTGACGGCGGGTGGGCGGCCGGTGCGGATCGCCTCGGTGAAGTCCTGGATCTGCAGGGTGTGGAAGTCGGTGAGGTCGGCGTTGATGCTGTCGACATCACGATTGGCATCGACGGTGTCGTCGTAGGGAGTGCGCAGGGTGAGTTCTCCGGGCACCGTCCACAGTTCGTTGGTGCCTTCGTGTCCCTCGGGGAATTCGAGCACGCTGGCGACCGCGCCGGTGGCGCCGATGACGGTGACGCGGTTGCCGAGATTGTGGTTGGTTCCGGTGGTGGCGGTGATCGTGGCGGTACCGCCGGAGGCAAAGGTCACGACAGCGGCGGCGGTGTCCTCGGTGTCGATGTGGCGTCCGTGGAAACGGGTGCCGATGTGGCCGGTGACCTGGACCGGTTGGCCCATGTACCACTGCAGCAGGTCGATCTGGTGCACGGCCTGTGTCATGAGCACACCGCCGCCGTCGGTGTCCCATCGGCCGCGCCAGACGTCGGCCGAGTAGTAGCTTGACGGGCGATGTAGCAGCACCGACACTTCACCGAGGACAGGGGTGCCGAGGCGTCCGTCGTCTATCGCGGCCTTGATGCGCCGGGCCGCCGGCCAGAATCGCCGTTGGAACACCACGGCGAAGGTGATGCCGGCGCGGTCGGCGGCAGCGATCATACGATCGGCAGCAGTGACGTCCACGGCGATCGGCTTCTCGCACAGCACGTGGATGCCGGCCTCGGCGGCCGCGACGACGATCTGCTCGTGTACCGGATGCGGGGTGCACACGGTGCATGCGTCGAGTCCGAGCGCGAACAGATCCTGGACGGCACCGACGGCGTCGGGGATGCCGTGGCGTCGCGCGAAGGTGGCGGCGCGGTCCGGATCGATATCGGAGCATCCGATGATTTCGACGCCCGGGCTGTGGTGCAGAGCGCGGGCGTGGTTGTCGGCGATGCGCCCGCAGCCGACGATGCCTACCCGAAGTGCCATCAGAAGTGTTCCTCTCGCTCGACATCGCGGGCGGCGCTTTCTCCGCGGTCGAGGGCGTCGAGAGCCGCGACGTCGGCTGGGTCCAGGCGCACCCGTGCGGCGGCGAGGTTCTCGGCTTGGCGCGCCGGGTTCGCCGAGCGGGCGATCGGCACCACGTCGTGTGCCCGGTGCCAGGCGAGGATCACCTGGGCGGGGGTGAGGTCGAGACGAGTGGCGATCTCGGTGACCACCGGCGAGTGCAGGGTCTCCCCACGGCCGAGGGGGCTCCACGCCTGGACGACCACACCGAGGTCGGCGGCGGCACGCCGGACCGGGATCCGTGCGAGGGTGGGATCCATCTGGATCTGGTCGATCGCCGGTGTTTCCCCGAGTTCGGCCACGAGCCGGCGCAGGTGGTGTTCGAGGAAGTTGGAGACCCCGGCGTAACGGATCAGACCGGCATCGCGGCATTCGAGAAGTCCTTCGAAGGCCACGACGTAGCGGTCGAAGCGTGGGAGCGGCCAGTGGATCAGGAACAGATCGAGGTGGTCGAGGCCGAGGCGGTCGAGGCTACGTTCGACGGCGCCGCGGATATCGCCGGAAATGTGGTCGCTGCCACGCAGTTTGGTGGTGACGAACAGTTCGTCGCGGGGCACGCCACAGGTGGCCAGGGCTGTGCCTACGGCATCCTCGTTGTCGTAGATCGCGGCGGTGTCGATCAGCCGGTAGCCGGCATCGATCCCGGCGAGCACGGCGTCGGTTGCGGCGGTGCCGGTCAGTGGCCAGGTGCCGAGCCCGATCGGGGGTAGCGCTGCGCGTACTGCGTTACCGGGGGTGGTGTCGGTGTCGGATCTCATGCGGGTGCCTCCACTCGGGTGCGGGCGGCGGCGGTGATGCGGGCGGCGACGTCGGCGGCGGTGACGTTGGCGGCGTGGATGGACCCGCCGTCGCCACTCGCATCGCCCACGCTGTGGACGCCGAGGGGTGGCGCGAGTGCGCGCAGCGCCGCAAGCAGGTCGGTGCGTGGTTCGATTCCGTGGGAGACGAGCAGTTCCCCGGGTGCCGGCACCGTGCGCTCGTGGCCGCCGGTGGAGATCACGGCCTGGTCGGGATCGAGGCGGACGAGGGTCGACGAGAGGTGGACGGTGAAGTTCTCGGCGGCGGCGAGGCGGGGCAGCAGCACGATCTTGGCGCGGCGACCGACATCGTGGGCGATGGTCTCCTGAGGACCGATCATGACGACGTGGGTGCCCTTCTGCAGCAGGTCGTCGGCGACGGCGGCGGCTTCGCGGTCGGCGCCGAAGATGGTGATCGCGGTGGGTGCCGGCTCTCCGGCGGCGAGGAATTCACGTACGTCCCGGACGCGGCGGGTGTCGAGACCGGGGACGTCCAGGGCGGGGCCTCGGCCGCCGGTGGCGAGGACGATCGCGTCGAAATGCTCATCGGCCAGGGTTCGGGCCTCGACCCGGACTCCGGTGTGGCAGGTGACGTCGAGGTCGGCAAGTTCGGCGAGATACCAGTCGAGGATGCGATGGTATTCGGGGTATTCGTGCAGTCGGGCGGCGAGAGCGAAATCGCCTCCGAGGGTGTGGCGTTCGTCGAAGAGGTCGACGCGGTGCCCGGCGGTGGCGAGTTCGCGCGCCGTCGACAGGCCGGCGGGGCCGGCACCGATCACCGCGACCCGTACCGGGGTGGGGGCGGGCCCGGTGGGTTGATCGAGTTCACGGCCGACCCACGGGTTGACCGAGCACGGGACGGGCCCGGCGGCGAGGCTGTCGATGCAGTAATTGCAGGCGATGCACGGCCGGTAGCGAGTGCCGCTCAATGCCCGATTAGGGAAGTCGGGATCGGCGTGCAGGGTCCGGGCCATGCTCACGAAGTCGGCCTGGCCGGAGGCGATGATGTGCTCGGCGGTTTGGGGGGTGCTGATGCGTCCGGCGACGCCGACCGGGATGTCGAAGTCCCGTGCGTAGGGGGCGGCGTGGGCGGCGAGCAGTCCGCGGGGCCACTCCCCCGGCTGGATGATCCATTGTCCGGCTTCGTAGTTGCCGGCCGAGACATCGAGGAAGTCGAGGCGATGGGTATCGATCGCGTCGATGCGCTCACGGGTGGTGTCGGCGTCGAGTCCTCCGTCGACACCTTCGAAGGCCGAGAATCGGATACCCAGGGCCACATCCGGTGCCATCGTCCGCACCGCGTCGATGACGCGGTTGACGAACAGGGTGGGCTCGGCCCATCGGTCGGTGCGTTTGTTGTAGGCCGGGGAGAGGAACTGGTGGATGAGATAGCCGTGTCCGCCGTGAAGGGAGATCACGTCGACGCCGGCTCGTGCGCATCGGGCGGCTGCGTCGCCGAAGCATTCGATGATGTGCTCGATGTCGGCGTCGTCGAGTTGTTCGGGCATCTCGCCGCCCACCACTGTGCAGGGGATCGGAGTCGGGGCGACGGGTACGAATCCGCTGACGGCGCCTTGTGCGGTGCGCCCACCGTGGTTGAGTTCGACGCCGGCGAGGGCGCCGTGGGCGTGGATCGCGTCGACCATGCGGGTGATGCCGGGTACGAGGGCGTCGTCATCGATGCCCATCTGCCGGATGCGGCCCTTGCCGTCGGCGCGGACATAGCAGGCCTCGGTGAACACCAGGGCGGCTCCCCCGGCGGCGCGGCGTTCGAGGTAGGCGATGTATTCGTCGGTCATGCTGCCGTCGGGGGCGCAGTAGTTGCGCTCCATCGGGGCCGAGACGAATCGGTTGCGCAGCCGGACCGGGCCGAGGTCGAGAGGCCGGGCGAAGGCCGGGGTGGTCATCGGATGTCCTCCGTCGTCGGGGTCGCGACAGTGAGGTCACGGTGGGCGAGCAGGACGCCGAGATGGCGGCGCATGCGGTCGGCGTCGGGGGTAATTCCGGTGAGCAGCGCGAAGGTGTCGGCGGCCTGCGCCACGAGCATCTGGCCGCCGTCGAGTACGTCGCAGCCGCGTGCGGTGGCAGTGGTGAGCAGTTCAGTACGCAGGGGCCGGTACACGATGTCGGCGACCCACTGGTCGGGCCGCAGGGCGGTGGTGTCGAAGGGGGTGCCGGGGTGTCCGGTCATGCCGATAGGGGTTGCGTTGACCACGCCGCGGTACGACGCCAGGGCGCTGGTCACGTCCGGGGCGGCTATCGGTGTCACCGACATGCCGGGGAAGGCCTCGGTGAGACGACTGCATACATCCGCGGCACGATCCGGGTCGACATCCGAGATCGCCAGCTGGCCCACGCCGGCGGCGCCGAGCGCGTAGGCCACGGCCGAGCCGGCGCCGCCGGCGCCGACGAGCAGGACCGAGTCCAGCGCAGCGGTGGGAAGTCCGCGTCGCAGGGCGGTGAGGAAGCCGCTGTGGTCGGTGTTGTGGCCGATCAGGCGTCCGTCGCGGACGACGACGGTGTTGACGGCACCGAGCAGGCGGGCGTTGTCGGACAGTTCGTCGAGGGCGGCGATGACGCGTTGTTTGCAGGGGTGGGTGATGTTCAGGCCGGTGTAACCGTCGCGTACGGCGGCGCGGACGAACTCGGCGGTGCGGGTGATCGGGACCTCGCGCGCGTCGAGGTCGAGCAGGTCGTAGCGGTAGTCGGTGAGGCCGAGTTCGGCGGCTTCGTGTTCGTGGAGGGCCGGCGACAGGGACGAGCCGATTCCGGCACCGACGAGTCCGATGCGGTGCTCAGCAGGGGTGGACACGATGTGCTCCTACGTCGGGGGCGCCTCGGTGCTCGGAGATGTGCACCGAGGCGGGTCGCTCTGTCAGGCGTCGGTGCGAACGAGCTCGTCCGTCTCGGCGGTCGGGGCGGGGTGAGCCGGTTCTCCGAGTCGTTCGGTGGGGGTGCGGTAGGTCTCGGGCCCGGTCAGGGCCGCGGCGGCGGAGAGGGCGGCGAAGGCCATGCACATCGTGGCGACCGGTACCCAGTTGGCTGTGTCCCCGGCCGAGAGCATCTGGGCGACCGCCGGGGTGAAGCCGGCCACGAGCAGGCCGAGCATGAGGCTCACGGCCATGCCGGTGTAACGGACACGGGCCGGGAACTGTTCGGGGAAGTAGGCGGGGTAGATGCCGTTGGGCATCGAGTAGAAGAAGCCGATGAGCACGATGCCGCTGGCGAAGACCATCGGTGTACTGCCGGTGCCGATAGCAGCGAAGAAGGCGAAGACCATGGCACCCGAGCCGAGGGCGCCGAAAACGAAGACGGGTTTGCGGCCGATGCGGTCGGCGAGGATGCCGAAGAGGGGCTGGGTGAGCACTGCGACGAAGTTGGCTGCGGCAATGGCCCACAGGATGGTCGAGCGTTCCATGCCTTCGACGTCAACGGCGTAGGCCAGAGCGAAGACGTTGACGATGGTGTTGATCATCGCGAAGGTGGCGCTGAGAGCGATACGGATGACTGCGCGCCAGTGGGAGCGGAACATTTCCACGACGGGCAGGGCCGCGGTCTCGCCGCTTTCCTGGATTTCTTCGAACACTTCGGGTTCGTCGAGTCGGCGGCGCAGCCAGATGGCGATAACGGTGACGACGATGCTGAGCCAGAACGGAACTCGCCAGCCCCAGGAGTAGAGCGCGTCGTCGGGTAGGGAGGCGACAGGGATGAACACCAGGCTCGAGACAACGATGCCGAACATGATCCCGCTCATCGTGAAGGAGGTGAAGAAGGCGCGGCGGTGGGCGGGAGCGTGTTCGAGCGTAAGTGACGACGAGCCGGGGGACTCGCCGCCGGCGGAGAGTCCTTGCAGCAGCCGTAGCAGGACGAGGATGACGGGAGCGGCCATACCGATCTGGTCGTAGGTAGGCAGGCAGCCGATGACGAAGGTGGAGATGCCCATGGTGAGCAGGCATGCCAGCAGGGCGTTGCGGCGGCCGAGCCGATCACCCCAATGGCCCCACAGCACTGCACCGAGGGGACGGGCGACGTAGGCGACGCCGAGGGTGCTGATCGACAGCAACGTTGCGGTCGCTCCACCGCCGGGGAAGAAGATGTGGCCGAAGACCAGAGCTGCGGCGGAGCCGTAGATGAAGAAGTCGTAGTACTCGAGAGTGCTGCCGAGGAAGCCGGAGATGGCGGCACGGCGGGCGTTGGCGGTCGGGGGCTGCTGGTGGCGCGCCGACGCGTGACTGTTCGTCATGGGTTGTCCTTTCGTCCCAGGATCCGACGAACAGCGAGGGCCTGGATGTGCTGTAACGGCCCTCACACTCGCCGGGACGATCAGAGACTTTCATGCGCCACTATGCTTCGTCCAACACAAAAACAGTCTTGGAAAAAGACCGTTTGAATCTCAATCCGGGGTGGGCAGAATCTCTTCCGCGAGCCGCAAGGCGACCTCGAGCGCCGGGAAGCTCCGCCTGGCCGGCCATCCGAGTCCGTGCAGCATGTAGACCGGTTCACCGGCCAGGGGAACGAAGACCGTGCCGGGCGGCGCGATCGGCGCCATCCCCGATGTCATGAGAGCGACCCCGACACCGGTCGAGACGAGCAGCAGGATCATGTACGGATCGGTGATCTCCTGCACGACACGTGGACGGAAACCGGCGTCGAGGCACGCACGCATCGTCACCTCCTGCAGTGACGAACCCGCCGAGATCGGCGTGGTGATGAACCCTTCGTCGGCGAGATCGCGCAGGTCGATCTCCTCCTCCCCCGCGAGTGGGTGGTCGGCCGGCAGCACGACGCCGAACGGCTCGCGCCGGATCAGCCGGGTGTCGACCGCCGCCGATTGCACGGGTAGACCGACGAACGCGAGATCCAGAGCTCCGCTTTCGAGTTGCGCGACGGCATCGCGGGTCATGATGCGACCGACGAGTGTGAGTTCGATGTCGGGATAGCGCTGGCGCAGCGCCCGGGTGAGCGGCGGCAGCGACAGGTGGTTGAGCACACCGGTGAAGCCGATCTTGATACGTCCGTAGACTCCGCCGGCGGAGGCGCGGGTGGCCTGGCGTGCAGTTTCGACGCTTTCGAGGATGTGATAGGCGTGCGGTAGAAAGGCGTGACCCCCTGCGGTGAGCGCCACGCTGCGGGTGTTGCGTTCGAACAACGGAACACCGATGTCCTTCTCGAGTTTGCGGATGGTTTGACTCAGCGGGGACTGCGCCATCTGCAGTCGTGCGGCCGCCCGCCCGAAGTGCAGTTCTTCTGCCACGGCGACGAAGGCTTCCACCCAACGTAATTCCACAGTGTTCTCCTTGGCGGGTTGACCATCTCAGCGAGACCGTATATTCATTTCGAGCACAGTGAGAATTCGATTATTTCTCTATCGCACATAGAGTGAGATTACTCCGCACAAGATCCGAGGAGAATTCATGGCTACATACCCTCCGGGCGCAACCGCTCTCGTGACGGGAGGCGCCGGTGGGATCGGTGCCGCCTGTGCGGAAAGACTGGCTGGTGCGGGCGTTCGGGTCGTCACTGCCGACGTCGCATCCGGCGCCGACGAACACCTCGACGTCACCGATCCGAACGCGGTGGACCGGGTGCGGACGCGTCTCGGTCGTATCGACATCCTGGTCAACAGCGCCGGGATCGTCGGTCCGTCACAGCTGCTGGTCGACACCGATCTCACCGCCTGGCACCGCACCTTCCGGGTCAATGTCGACGGCACGTTCCTGATGTGCCGGGCGTTCGTGCCCGGCATGGTCGAGTCCGGATGGGGCCGGGTCGTGAACATCGCGAGCATCGCCGCGAAAGACGGAAACCCGAATCAGAGTGCCTACTCGGCGTCGAAGGCTGCGGTGATCGCCTTGACCAAGTCTCTCGGCAAGGAGATCGCCACCACCGGTGTGCTCGCCAATGTCGTCGCCCCCGCGGCAGTCGAGACCCCGATGAACGCCGATACCGACCCCGCCGTCCTCTCCCGGTCACAGAGCCTGACGCCGATGGGCCGTATGGGCCGGGCGTCGGAGATCGCCGAACTGGTCGCATGGCTGGCATCGGAAGCGGTGAGCTTCTCCACCGGTGCGGTGTACGACGCGAGTGGTGGGCGCGCCTCCTACTGATACAGACGCCCGCTCATCGCGTGACCAGCCACAGCGCCGCGGTCCCCGCGAGCAGGGTGAGCGGCACCGTCATCACTCCGAGCACGGTGAACGTACGAAGGTCTGCCGGTTCGTGGCCGCGTGCGACGATGCGTCGCCAGATACTGCAGCCGCAGTTTGTGATGCACGGTCCGGTCTGGTAGTTGATCTTGTGTGGTGCAGGTGCAGGTGGAGGTGCAGCAGTGGTCGGCGGGGTTCGCGGCGTTCTGTGGTCGCTTTGCGCC
>Ga0182741_1004665_pt1 | contig 13318 bp, 12 predicted proteins | sample eDN5th37CBELigOP_FD_128874 | JGI IMG/M metagenome (GOLD analysis project Ga0182741, IMG submission 128874) | Enriched Organic Plus compost microbial communities from Emeryville, California, USA - eDNA 5th pass 37_C BE-Lig OP (version 2) (version 2) ...
CACGCGGCGTTGCTGCGTCAGGCTTTCGCCCATTGCGCAAGATTCCCCACTGCTGCCTCCCGTAGGAGTCTGGGCCGTGTCTCAGTCCCAGTGTGGCTGATCGTCCTCTCAGACCAGCTACCCGTCGACGCCTTGGTGGGCCGTTACCCCACCAACAAGCTGATAGGCCGCGAGGCTCTCCCGAAGCGGAAATCCATTTCCTCACCAGACCATGCGACCCGGTGAGGACATCCGGTATTAGCCACCCTTTCGGGTGGTTATCCCGGTCTTCGGGGCAAGTTCCTCACGTGTTACTCACCCGTTCGCCACTAGGTCTTCCCCGGTGTTGCCACCGGATGGACCTCGTTCGACTTGCATGTGTTAGGCACGCCGCCAGCGTTCGTCCTGAGCCAGGATCAAACTCTCCATCGAGACCTCAGGGCCCGCCACCGAGGTGGTGGGCCCGTCGATCGGTTGAAGAGCCGGCGATCCCGAGCGCACTGCGCTCGCTTCTGCCGACTGGCACCAGAACGGGCACTACTGACGTAGTTGTCCGTTTACGGTGCATTCATTCTTGACGACTCTCAGCGGGCTCGGAGGCGAACGCCTCGTTGCTCGCTGCGGGTCGCCCGCACTCGCTCTTTCGTCCTCTCTTCTGTTTTCAAGGAGCGTCGACCAACCGGGATGCGGCTGGTGCGCCGGCGGCACTCGGAGGCGCTGCTCCGTTGGTGCCGCTGCCCCGCTGGGCCGGGCGTACCGGCTCCGTGGGGCGAGAGATGAATCTAGGAGGTCCTCCGACTGACGTCAACTCGACCCGGTGTGGCACCCGTCACGACGGGCCCGCCCCGGTCGGGCCGGGCGCCTGGACGTCGAGCGCGGCCCACTGCTTGCGGCCCCGTCGCAGCAGGATCCACCGGCCGTGGAGCACCTGCTCGGCCCGGAGGACGGCCCCAGGGCCGACCCGCTCGCCGTTCACGCTGATCGCCCCCTGCTGGAGCTGTCGGCGGCCGTCGCTGGCCGAGCTGACGAGGCCCGTGCGCTGCAGGACGGGTACGACGTCGACGCCGGCGGCGAGGTCCTCCCCGGGCGCGAGGGCGGTGGTCGGGACCTCTCGGGCGACGGCGGCGAGCGCCTCGGGAGATGCCTCCCGGGGGTCGCCGCCGAAGAGGATCCGCGCCGCGTCCTCGGCCGCCTGCGCGGCTGCCGCGCCGTGGACGAGCTCGGTGACGGTGCGGGCCAGGATCCGCTGGCCCTCCCGTCGGTGCGGCGCCTCCAGGTGGGCGGCGACGATCTCGTCGATCTCGGGGACGGGCAGCAGCGTGAACTGGGCCAGCATCCGGCGCAGGTCGGCGTCGTCGGTGTTCATCCAGTGCTGGTAGAAGGCGTACGGGCTCGTCAGCTCCGGATCGAGCCAGACCCGCGCCCCGGTGGTCTTGCCCAGCTTCGTGCCGTCCGCCGCGGTCAGGAGCGGCCAGCACAGGCCGTGGACGACCTTGCCGGTGCGCCGACGGATCAGGTCGACGCCCGAGAGGATGTTCCCCCACTGGTCCGACCCGCCGATCTGGAGCTCGCAGCCCCTGTGCTCGTGGAGCCAGGCGTAGTCGTTCGCCTGGAGGAGCATGTAGCTGAACTCGGTGTAGGAGATCCCGTGCTCGCTGGCCATGCGGGCCTTCACGCTCTCACGGGCGACCATCTGGTTGACGGTGACGTGCTTGCCGACGTCGCGCAGGAAGTCGAGGACGCGCAGGTCCGCGGTCCAGGTGAGGTTGTCGACGAGCTCCCAGTCGCCCTCGGGCCCGAGGATGCGCGAGATCTGGGCCTTGATGGCGGCCACGTTGGCGGCCAGCGTGTCGAGGTCGAGCAGGTTGCGCTCCTCGGAGCGACCCCCCGGGTCCCCGATCATGCCGGTGGCCCCGCCGGCCAGGGCGATCGGGTGGTGCCCAGCCAGCTGGAAGCGCCGGAGCATCACGAGCCCGATGAGGTTGCCGTGGTGGAGGCTCGGCGCGGTCGGATCCGCCCCGTAGTAGAGCGTGATCGGCCCCTCCTCCAGGCGCGCCGCGAGGGCCGCCCGATCGGTGACGTGCTGGACGAGGCCCCTGGCCTCGAGGTCGTCGAGGAGCTCGCTCACCCCGTCATGGTCCCCAACCGGGCGACCGGCGGTCCAACCCGCCGTGGGGTGCACGCCTCCGCCCGCCGCCGCGCGGGAGGATGGGAGGACATGGCCCGGACCCCCCGCCGCTCCCCGCGCCGCCTGGGCGCCGCAGCCGTCGTCGGCCTCGCGCTCGTCGCCGCGGCGTGCAGCTACCAGTCGGGGGCGGTGCTGCCCGTCGTCCCGGAGGAGGTGGAGTCCTCCACCGTCTACGCCGCCGACGGGACGCTGCTCACCACCTTCCACGCGGAGGAGAACCGCAAGGTGGTGCCGCTGTCGGAGATCCCCGAGCACGTCCAGGACGCGGTGATCGCCATCGAGGACGAGCGCTTCTACCGTCACCGCGGCGTCGACGTGCGGGCCGTCCTGCGGGCGCTGCGAGCCAACGCGGTGGCCGGCGGGATCGCCGAGGGCGGCTCCACGATCACCCAGCAGTACGTGAAGAAGGTGCTGCTGCGCGACGAGTCCCAGACCCTCGCCCGCAAGATCGAGGAGGCCTCGATGGCGCTCCAGCTCGAGGAGCGCTACAGCAAGGAGAAGATCCTCGAGCTGTACCTGAACGCGATCTACTTCGGCAACGGCGCCTACGGCCTCGAGGCGGCCGCCCGCCAGTACTTCGCCAGGCCGGTCGGTGAGCTCACGCTGGCCGAGGGGGCGCTGCTGGCCGGGCTGATCCAGCGCCCGAGCGCCACCGACCCCTACAGGGCCCCCGAGCAGGCGCTGGCCCGGCGCAACGTCGTGCTCGAGGCGATGCGGGCCAACCGCTTCGCCACCGACGAGGAGATCGACGCCGCCCTCGAGGAGCCGCTCACGCTCGGCTCCCCCACCACGCCGGCGGCCGCGCGCTACCCCGCCGCCCACTTCGTGGAGGAGGTGAAGCAGTGGATCCTCCAGGACCCGCGGTTCGGGGCCACCGCCCAGGAGCGCCGGGACCTGCTCTTCGGGGGCGGGCTGCGGATCCACACCACCCTCGACCTCGGCCTCCAGGCCAAGGCGGAGGCGGCCGTCGCCGAGATCCTCCCCGACCCGAGCGGTCCCGACGCCAGCCTCGTGGCGATCGAGCCCGCCACCGGCTACGTCCGGGCCCTGGTCGGCGGTCGGGACTTCTTCGGCGACAGCCCGATCGCCAAGCTGAACCTGGCCACGCAGGGGCCCCGTCAGGCGGGGTCGGCGTTCAAGCCGCTCGTGCTCGCCGCGGCGCTGGAGCAGGGCATCGATCCCCAGCGGGTCATGCCCGCCCCGGCCTGCACCACGATCCCGCTCCCCGGTGGGCCGGTGTGGAAGCCCTGCAACTACGGCGGCGGGGGCGGCGGCGCGGTCACGATCGCCGAGGGCACGGTCCGCTCCTACAACACGCTCTACGCGCACCTCATGATGGAGGTCGGTCCCGAGGCCGCGATGGAGGCGGCCACCCGCTACGGGATCCGCAGCCCCCTCGAGCCGGTCCCCTCCGCCGTGCTCGGCTCGAACGTCGTGACCGCGCTCGACATGGCCAGCGCCTACGCGACCTTCGCCAACCGGGGCGTGCGGGTCCGGCCGATCCTCGTCACCCGGATCACCCGGGCCGACGGCACGATCCTGTTCCAGCACCGCCACACCCAGGAGCGGGTCCTCGACGCCGGCCTGGCGGACACGCTGACCTCGATCCTGCGCGGCGTCATCGAGCGCGGCACCGGCACCCGGGCCCAGATCGGCCGGCCGGCGGCGGGCAAGACGGGCACGGCCGACGACTGGGTGGACGCCTGGTTCGCCGGCTACACGCCGCAGCTGGCCACCGCGGTGTGGGTCGGGTTCCCGCAGCTGGGGCCCGACGGGCGGCTCGTGAAGATGCAGCCCCCGAACACCCCGCTGCGGGTCACCGGCGGCTCCTACCCGGCCGAGATCTGGCAGCGGTTCATGGCCGCCGCCCACGACGGGCTGCCCGTCGTCGACTTCCCGTCTCCGCCCACCACCACGACCACCGTGCCCTCGGGCGGTCCGGCGCCCACCACCACGGCGGTGCCGGGGCCCCCGACGGAGGTCCCGGCCGTGGAGGGCATGACCGTCGAGGAGGCCATGGAGGCGCTCGCCGACCTCGGCTTCGTCGTCGAGCGCCTCCCGGGACCGCCCGACGCCGGTCCGGAGGGCGCGGTCGTGGCCCAGTCCCCCCGGGCCGGCGCCACCGTGCCGGCGGGCTCCGTCGTGCGCATCGAGGTGGCCGGCGATCCCGCGGGCTGAGCGGCGCCGGCCGGGGCCGTCTGGACAGGTGCGGCCGCCGCTGGCGAGGCTGGCCGGGTGAGCGCGCCGTCCACCGCCGTGTCGCCCCCGCCCCGCCGGGTCACGCCCGTCCGAGCGGTGCTCGGCGTGGTCGTCCTCGGGCTCGTCGCCCTGTGGGTCTACGTCCTCTACCTGGCGATCGGACCGGGCCGGCAGGATCCGCCGGACCGCCTCGCCGACCCGGACTTCGCGCCCGCCGCCCAGGCCCGCTGCGACGCCGCGCACGACGAGGTGGCGAAGCTGCCGACGGCCAGCGCCACCCGCTCGGCCGAGGAGCGAGCAGCGGTGATCGAGGCGGCCAACGCCATCTTCGCCGAGATGCTCGACGACCTTGCGGCCCTGGCCCCCGAGGGCGAGGAGGGCGAGATCGTCGCGGCCTGGCTGGAGGACTGGCGCACGTACCTCGAGGACCGAGCCCGCTACGCGGACGCGCTGCGAGCGGACCCGACCGCCCCGTTCCTCGTGACGAGCCGGCAGGGCGACCAGGTCACCGAGTACATGGACGCGTTCGCGGCCGACAACCGGATGCCCGCCTGCGGCACGCCGCTCGACGTCTGAGGGCCCGGCGGTCCTAGGCGCCGAGCTCGTCGAGCAGCGCCAGGCCGGCGCGGGCCATCCGGACCGTGCCGGGGTCGACGTCGAGCGCCGGCAGGTCCCGGGCCTGCACCCAGCGGTGGCCCTCGGACTCGTGGTTCGTGGCGGCCACCGCGCCCGCCGGGGCGACGACGAGGTGGCGCACGTCGAGGTGGAGGTGCTCCGGCTCGCGTCCTCGGGCGTCGCGGAACTCGTGGACGTCGAGGTCGATGGCCGGCACGGCCACCTGGAGGTCGTCGATGCCGGTCTCCTCCCGGGCCTCGCGCAGGGCCACGTGGGCGAGGTCGCCGTCGCCGTCGGCGTGGCCGCCGGGTTGCAGCCAGCGCCGGACCTTGGCGTGGAACAGGAGCAGGATGGCGCGGGTCGAGGGGTCGACGACGAGGGCCGACCCGGTCAGGTGCCCGGGCGCGCAGCTGCGCAGGAGCGCGTCGGGGTGCTCGTCGAGGAACGCGAGGATCCGGCGACGGGCGACCTCGTGGCTGGCCTCGCCGGGACGGGCGTCGGCCACCGCCGCCCGGGCCCGGGCCAGGTCCCCGGGGGCGGGCGCCAGGTCGGCGGCCACGAGGAGGCGGGTGGTGCTCACGCCGGTCGTGAGAGGTGGGGGCTGCCCGGCACGCACCAGCGCCACGGGAGGTCCGCGCCGGCGCTGAGCCCGATCCGGGTGGTCACGGCCGGCTGCGCCGGGGGCGGGGTGCCGTCGTCGACGATCGTGACCTCCCGGTCGGCGGTGGGGAGGTCGGCGCCGTCGTGGCTGCCATCGATCCCGAAGGCCTGGCAGAGCCGGGCGGGACCTCGGCAGAGGTCGCGGTCGCCCCGGGCGGCGGGGCGGCGGGCCCGCATGATCTCGAGGCCGGTGAGCGGCTCGGCGGCCCGCAGCAGCACCGCGATCCCCTCCCCCTCCTCGCCGCAGACGGCGTTGGCGCACCAGTGCATCCCGTAGGTGAAGTACACGTAGAGCCCGCCGGGCGGGCCGAACATCGTGGCGTTGCGGCGGGTCTGGCCCCGGAAGGCGTGGCTGCCGGGGTCCTCGGCACCGCAGTAGGCCTCCACCTCGACGATCCGGGCCGACAGCGGCCCTCGCTGCAGCACCTTGTTGAGGAGCTCGGGCGCGACCGCGCGCGGGTCGCGCCGGTAGAACGACCGCGGGAGTCGTCGGGCTCGGGGCATCGGCGGGTGATGCTGCCAGGTGGTGGCGGCGTCGGTCACAGCAGCCGCAGGAGGAGGATGAGCAGCGCGGTGACGAGCGCCGACAGGAGCAGCGAGCCGGCGCAGCCGAGCCGGTCGCTGAAGAAGAGGAAGAAGCCCATGCTCCTCACCTACCCGCGCCCGGGCGTGACGCCAACCGCGGTCGCGATCAGGCCTCGGCGAGACGCTGGCGGTCCGCGGCCAGGCGCTCGGCGAAGCGGCGGCGCTGCTCGGCCACGGGGCCCGGTCCCCCGCCGCCGGGCGTGGTCCGGCGGGTGACGGCGACGCCGGGGGCGAGCAGGGCGGCCGCCTCCGCGCCGAGCGCAGGGTGGGCGGCGACGAGCTCCGCCAGGGGTCGGCCCGACTCGAGGGACTCGCGCACGAGGCCACCGACGATGGCGTGGGCCTCCCGGAACGGCGTGCCGTGGACCACGAGGTGCTCGGCGAGGTCCGTGGCCGCCGCGGTGGGCGAGTCGGCGGCGGCCTGCATGCGAGCGGTGTCGAAGGTGGCGGTGCGGATCATGCCGGCGATGGCGCCGAGGGCCAGGGACACCTGGTCGACGGCGTCGAAGAGGGGCTCCTTGTCCTCCTGCAGGTCCCGGTTGTACGAGAGCGGGAGGGCCTTGAGCGTGGCCAGCAGGCCGGCGAGGTCGCCGATGAGGCGCCCCGCCTTGCCGCGGGCCAGCTCGGCGATGTCCGGGTTCTTCTTCTGGGGCAGCATCGAGCTGCCGGTGGCGTAGGCGTCGTCGAGGCGGGCGAAGCCGACCTCCTCGCTCGTCCAGAGCACCCACTCCTCCCCGAGCCGGGAGAGGTGCAGGCCCACCATGGTGAGGGCGAAGAGCGCCTCGGCGACGAAGTCCCGGTCGCTGACCGCGTCGAGGCTGTTCTCGAAGCGGGCGGCGAAGCCGAGGTCCGCGGCCACCCCGTCGGGGTCGAGGGGGATCGACGACCCGGCGAGGGCGCCGGCGCCGAGCGGCGACACGTCGAGCCGGCGCCGGCAGTCGAGGAGCCGGTCCACGTCGCGGGCGAGGGCCCAGCCGTGGGCCAGCAGGTGGTGGGCGAGCAGCACCGGCTGGGCCCGCTGCAGGTGGGTGTAGCCGGGCAGGTAGGCGTCGCCGGCCTCGTCCGCCCGCTCGGCCAGGACCTCCTGCAGGGCGAGCACCCGCTCGGCGACCTCGAGCAGCGCCCGCTTGGTGTACAGGCGCAGGTCGGTGGCCACCTGGTCGTTGCGGCTGCGGCCGGTGTGGAGCTTCGCGCCGGCGGGGCCGGCCAGCTCGGTGACCCGCCGCTCGACGGCGGTGTGGATGTCCTCGTCGGAGGGGGCGAACTCGAAGGAGCCGTCGGCCAGCTCGCGCGCCACCTGGTCGAGGGCGGCGAGCACGGCGTCCCGCTCGGCCTCGGTGAGCACCCCGGCGCGGACGAGCCCGCGGACGTGGGCCCGGGAGCCGGCGATGTCGTCGGGGGCGAGGCGCTGGTCGAAGGGCAGGCTCACCGTGTAGGCGAGCAGCTCCTCGGCCGGACCTCCCTCGAAGCGGCCGTGCCAGAGGGTGGCCATCAGACCTCGTCGGGGCCCTGCGGGTGGACCTGCGGGGAGGCGGTGAGGTGCCCCTGGACCCCGGCCCAGGTCTCGACCGAGAGACCCCAGATCCGCACGAAGCCGGCGGAGTCCTCGTGGCGGAACGTGTCGGCGGCGTCGTAGGTGGCGAGGCCGTAGTCGTAGAGGCTGTGGGGGCTGCGCCGCCCGGTGACCTGGCACGAGCCGGGCGACAGGTGGAGCCGGACGTCGCCGGTGACGTAGCGCTGGCTCTCGACCATGAACGCGTCGAGCGCCTGCTTCAGCGGGCTGAACCACAGCCCGTCGTAGACGAGCTCGGCGTAGCGGGGCTCGAGGCGGGCCTTCTCGCGCTGCAGGTCCCGCTCGAGGCAGATCCCCTCGAGGTCGCGGTGGGCGAGGATCAGGGCCAGGCTGCCGGGGCACTCGTAGGTCTCGCGGCTCTTGATGCCGACCCGGCGGTTCTCGACGATGTCGATCCGCCCCCAGCCGTAGGCGCCGACGAGCTCGTTGAGCCGCTGCACGACGCCGAGCGGGGTGAGGGCCTCGCCGTCGACGGCGACGGGCACGCCGGCCTCGAAGGAGATCTCGACGTCGCGCGGCTCGGTGGCGGTGGGCTTGGTGAGCAGCCAGACGCCCTCCGGCGGCTTGGCCCACGGATCCTCCATCTCGCCGCACTCGATGGCCCGGCCCCAGATGTTGTCGTCGATGGAGTACACCTTCTCCTTCGTCGCCTTGATCGGGATGCCGTGGTCGTAGGCGTAGAGGATGCTGTCCTCGCGGGTCATGCCCCAGGAGCGGACCGGGGCGAGGACCTCGAGGTCCGGGTTGAGGGCCCGGGTGGACACCTCGAAGCGGACCTGGTCGTTGCCCTTGCCGGTGCAGCCGTGCGCGACGGCGTCGGCGCCGTGGAACTTGGCCGCCTCGACGAGGTGCTTCACGATCACCGGCCGGGACAGGGCGGACACGAGCGGGTAGCGCTGCTCGTAGAGGGCGTTGGCGGCGAGCGCGGGCATGCAGTACTCCGCCGCGTACTCCTCCTTGGCGTCGACGACGATGGCCTCGACGGCACCGGCCGCCTTGGCCCGCTCGCGCAGGACGTCGTAGTCCTCGGCGGCCTGGCCGACGTCGACGGCCAGGGCGATGACCTCGACGCCGTAGTTGTCGATCATCCACCGGACGGCGACGGAGGTGTCGAGGCCGCCGCTGTAGGCGAGGACGACGCGCTTGACCATGGCTGGTTCCTTTGCTGGGGGTGTGCTCGGTGGTGGTTCGGGGACGGTGGGCGACTCGGTCAGGCGAGCCCGGCCAGGTCGGCCAGCCGGGCGGCGACCTCGGCGCCGCTCGAGGACTCGGCGACGACGACGATGAGCGTGTCGTCACCGGCGACCGTACCGAGGACCTCGGGGATCCCGGCACGGTCGAGGGCCGATCCCACGACGTGGGCCGACCCGGGTGGCGTGCGGAGCACGACGAGGTTCCCAGAGCTCGCCACCTCGACGACCCAGTCGCCGAAGACGCGGCGCAGGTGGTCCTCGGGGGCGCGCTGCTCGGTGGGCAGCTCGGGGATGGCGTAGACCGTCTCGCCCCCGGCGACCCGCACCTTGATCGCGCCGAGGTCCTCGAGGTCGCGCGACACGGTGGCCTGGGTGGCCTGGACCCCCTCGGCGGCGAGGAGCTCGACGAGGTGGGCCTGGCTGGTGACGGCGTGCTCGGCGAGGATCTTCGCGATCCGGTGCTGCCGCTGCGGCTTGGCCAGCGCCACCTACGCCTCCTCCAGCAGGAACCGCAGCACGCCCCGGAAGGCGTGGAGCCGGTTGTGGGCCTGGGGGATCACGACGCTCTGGGGGCCGTCGACGACCGAGGCGGTGACCTCCTCGCCCCGGTGGGCGGGCAGGCAGTGCATGAACACGGCGCCGGGGGCGGCCGCGGCCATGACCTCGTCGTCGACGCAGAAGCCCTCGAACGCCCGCCGCCGGGCCTCGGCCTCGTCCTCCTGGCCCATCGACGCCCACACGTCGGTGTGGACGGCGTCGGCCCCCTTGGCCGCCTCGAGGGGCCGGGTGGTGACGAGCGGATCCTCGGCGAGGCCCGCGGCGCGGAGGCGGTCGAGGTCCTCGGCCGTGGGCCCGTAGCCGTCGGGGCTGGCGATCTGGAGCCGCATGCCCGAGGCGGCGGCACCGAGGCAGAGGCTGCGGGCGACGTTGTTGAAGTCCCCGATCCAGCACACCGTGCGCCCGGCCAGCTCCCCCCACTGCTGCTGCATCGTGAGGAGGTCCGCGACGGCCTGGCAGGGGTGGCCGAGGTCCGAGAGCAGGTTCACCACGGGGACCGTGGCCGCCTCGGCCCAGGCCTCGAGGTCCCCGTGGCGGTACACGCGCCCAGCGATGGCGGCGTGGTAGCCCGACAGCACCCGGGCGATGTCGGTGAGCGGCTCGCGGGTGGCGGTGCCGACCTCGTCGGCCCGGAACGTGACCGGGTGGCCGCCGAGCTGCACGACGGCCGCCTCGCACGAGTGCCGGGTGCGCAGCGACTGCTTCTCGAAGTACAGCCCGACGGTCCGCCCGCTCAGGACGGTCGGGTGGACGGGGTCGGCGGCCAGGGCGAGGACCCGGTGCAGCTCGTCGGCGGTGAGGTCGTCGATCTCGAGGAGGTGGCGGGGTGCGGTCATGCGAGGGCCCTCCGGATGAGCTCGACGGCGTGGTCGAGCTCGTCGTCGGTGATGAGCAGCGAGGGGGCGAGGCGCAGCGCGGTGGGGGTGACCGCGTTGGCGACGGCCCCGAGCTCGAGGAGCCGGGCCGTCACCGCCTTGGCGTCGTGGCCGTCGAGCTCGACCCCGAGGAGCAGGCCGAGCCCTCGCACCCCAGCCACGCCGGGCACCTGCGAGAGCGCCTCCCGCAGCCGGGCGCCGGCCCGCTCGGCCCGGGCGGGGACGTCCTCGGCCTCCATCACGGCGAGCACGGCCCGGGCGGCGGCGGTGGTGAGGGGCTGGCCGCCGTAGGTCGTGGCGTGGTCCCCGGGCTCGAAGGCCGCGGCCACCTCGCGCCTGGCCCAGCAGGCGCCGATCGGCACCCCGTTGCCGAGCGCCTTGGCCATCGTGACGACGTCGGGCACGACGCCCAGGGCCTGGTGGGCGAACCAGCGCCCGCAGCGGCCGAGGCCGGTCTGGACCTCGTCGACGACCATGAGGATGCCCCGCTCGTCGCAGAGGCGGCGCACGCCCTGGAAGTACGCCGCGGTGGCGGGGTTCACGCCCCCCTCCCCCTGCACGGGCTCGAGGAGCACCGCCGCCACGGACGGGTCGAGGGCGCGCTCGAGCTCGTCGAGGTCGCACCAGGTGACGTGCCGGAACCCCTCGGGGAGGGGCTGGAAGGCCTCGTGCTTGGCCGGCTGCCCGGTGGCGTGGAGGGTGGCGAGGGTGCGGCCGTGGAAGGAGCCGTAGGCGCTGACCACGACGTGGCGTCCCCGGCCGCCGAAGCGCCGGGCCAGCTTGATCGCGCACTCGTTGGCCTCGGCGCCGCTGTTGCAGAAGAAGACCTGGCCCCGGGTGCCCTCGGCGGGCCAGCCGGGCTGGTCGACCCCGAGGAGGCGGTCGAGGGTGGCGGCGACCTCGGGGCCGATCGTGGTGCCGAAGAGGTTGGACACGTGCACGAGCGTGCGGGCCTGCTCGGCCAGGGCGTCGGCGACCGCGGGGTGGCTGTGGCCGAGCGAGGTCACGGCCAGGCCCGAGAGCAGGTCCAGGTAGCGACGGCCCTGGTCATCCCAGAGCCACGACCCCTCCCCCCGCACGAAGGTGACCGGCGGCGGCGGGTAGGTGGGCATGAGGGTGCTCACCGCGGGCCCTCCCGGGTGATCATCGTGCCGATGCCGGCGTCGCTGAAGAGCTCGAGGAGCACGACGTGGGGCAGGCGCCCGTCGAGGAGGTGCGCGGAGCCGACGCCGTTCGTGACCGCGTGGAAGCAGGCGGTGATCTTCGGGATCATCCCACCGGTGAGGATGCCGTCCTCGATCATGCGCTGGAGGGGTGCCGCACCGATGTGGCTGATCAGGCTGTCGGGGTCGTCCACGTCGGCGAGCAGACCGGGAACGTCGGTCAGGTAGATGACCTTCTCCGCGCTGAGGGCCTCGGCGAGGGCGCCGGCCACGGTGTCGGCATTGATGTTGTAGGTCTGGCCCTTGGCGTCGGCGGCGATCGTGGACACGACCGGGATGAGCTGCTCGGCGAGCAGCCGCTCGAGGATCGAGGGGTTGACCGACACGACGTCGCCGACGTAGCCGAGGGCGGGGTCCCGGGCCCCGGCCTCGATGAGCCCGGCGTCCTCGCCGGAGAGCCCCACGGCGAGGGGGCCGTGCACGTTGATGGCGCCGACGAGGTCGCGGTTGACCTTGCCCATGAGCACCATCCGGGCGATGTCGACGGTCTCGGCGTCGGTGACGCGCTGGCCGTCGATGAACTCCGGCACCTTGCCGAGCCGCTCCATGAGCTCGCTGATCTGGGGGCCGCCGCCGTGGACGACGACCGGGCGCAGCCCGACCGAGTGCATCAGGACGATGTCCTGGGCGAAGGTGGCGGTCAGCTCGGGGTCGACCATGGCGTTGCCGCCGAACTTCACGACGATCGTGCGGCCCCGGAAGCGCTGGATGTACGGCAGCGCCTCGAGGAGCACCTCGGCGCGGGTGGCGGCCTCGGCGTGGGTGGTGGACGGGTCGGTGCCGCTCACGAGGTCCCCATGTTCTCGTCGATGTAGGCGTGGGTGAGGTCGTTGGTGAGGAGCCGAGCCCGGCCGTCCCCGATCCCGAGGTTGGCGACGACGTGCAGCTCGGGCCCGGCCATGTAGGCGGCGAGGGCGGCCTCGTCGACCGCGGCGGCGACGCCGCCCCGGGCGACGACGTGATCGCCGTAGCGGATGCTCAGCTTGTCGGCCTCGAAGGCGATCCCCGCGGTGCCGAGCTCGCTGGCCACCCGACCCCAGTAGGGGTCGTTCCCGTACCAGGAGCACTTCACGAGCTGGCTCTCAGCCACCTTGCGGGCCCCGGCGCGGGCCTCGTCGTCGGAGAGGGCGCCGACCACCTCGACGGTGACGACCTTCGTGTGGCCCTCGGCGTCGCCGACCATCTGCCGGGCGAGGTCGAGGCAGGCCTCGGCGAGCGCCGTCTCGAGCGCCCGCTTGTCCACGTCACCGGCCGTCCCCGAGGCCAGGACGATGACGGTGTCGTTGGTGGAGGTGCACCCGTCGACGGTGATCGCGTTGAACGAGTCGGCGACCGCCGCGCGCAGCAGCTCGGTCAGCCGGTCGGGCGCCACGGCGGCGTCGGTGGTGAGCACGGCGAGCATCGTCGCCATGTTGGGGGCCAGCATCGCCGCCCCCTTCGCCATCCCGCCGACCCGGAAGCCGTCGCGCTCGACGAGCACCTCCTTGGGCCGGGTGTCGGTGGTCATGATCGCCTCGGCGGCCCGACGCCCGGCCGCCTCGTCGTCGCCCCGGCCGGCCACGAGCGGAGCGACCCCGCGGCGCACGGCGTCCATGGGGAGGAGGTAGCCGATGAGCCCGGTGCTGCAGACGAGCACCTCGTCGGGCGCGCACCCGAGCTCGGCGGCCACG
>Ga0182741_1004671_pt1 | contig 13306 bp, 14 predicted proteins | sample eDN5th37CBELigOP_FD_128874 | JGI IMG/M metagenome (GOLD analysis project Ga0182741, IMG submission 128874) | Enriched Organic Plus compost microbial communities from Emeryville, California, USA - eDNA 5th pass 37_C BE-Lig OP (version 2) (version 2) ...
TCGAGCGCAGTGGCGCCAGTGCATCCCTGACCGCTCTCCAGGACGAAGGAAAACTCCTGTTGAGCCGTCGCCCGCTCGACGACCTGCCCGAGGTGGAATCCTATGCGGTGGAGGCATCTCCGGCGCTGATCACCTTCCTCGCCTCGTACGGTGCGTTCGGGACGGCACCGGATATCGTGCTGTCCGGAATCAACCTGGGCCCCAACACCGGTCACGCGATCCTGCATTCGGGCACGGTGGGTGCGGCCCTGACCGCGGCCACCCACGGTGCCCGCGCGGTCGCGTTGTCCCTCAACGGGACAGCTCCGTCACAGTGGGAGACCGCCGAGCTGGTGGCCCGTCGCGCTCTCGAGTGGGCCGTCGAACACAGCCGTCCGGGTGCGGTTCTCAACGTCAACATCCCCGACATACCCGTCCACGAGTTACGCGGACTGCGCAGTGCTCCGCTTGCAGAATTCGGCGCTGTCCAGGCGGAGATCGGGGAAGTCGAGGACGATGGCGACATCTCCCGTGCCCTACCGGTCACCTTCCGGGCCGTCGAACTCGATGAATCCCACGACAGCGACGCCGTTCTCGTGTGCCGGGGGTGGGCGACCGCGACCGTGCTGACGATGCCTTTCCAGGTGGCGGAGGCCGATCTCGGAACCTTGGAATTCGCCCACTCGGGTAGTTCGCGGAAGTAGGTGCAGTAGAAGGTTCGGGACCGCTCGGTCACGAGCACCGTGACCGAGCGGTCCGAACCCAATTGCTTCGGGCCGCTGCAGTTCTCAGGGCACGGCAGTTATCAGGCGACTGCGGAATCGGAGACGTAGCGGGAGATCGGCGTGACGACGGACCGTTGCGCACGACCGGTCGTGTCCGTCACGGACTGCACGAACCGGCCGGCCTCGGCGAGCGCACGCCGGCTCTCGGGAACGCTGTCGGCGAAGATCGGGAAGGCGTGCACCTGGTGTCGCCACAGGTGCAGGTCGCAGCTGACCCCTGCCTCCCGCACGGCCCGCGCCATGGATTCTGCGTCGCTGCGCAGCAATTCGTCGTGACCGGCGTGGATCATCACCGGGGGCAACACACTGAGGTCGTTGTCGAGCGGGCACATCAGCGGTCCGGGCTCCCCGTCGACGGTGAGACGGGTATGGGTGCCCTCGATGTAGCGTACGAGCGACTGCACGGCCGATCCGGGGAACATGGGGCAGGCCGCCTGCATGTCGTGTTCGGCGCGACGATCGGAATCGAGGTCGACGAGGGGCGACAGCGCGACGATTCCGGCCGGGCGGGGCAGATCGGATTCCGCGATGGCCAAGGCCGTCATGAACGACAGGTATCCACCGGCGGAGTCGCCTGCGATGACGATGTCCTCCCCCCGATAACCTTTCTCGCACAACCACTCGTAACCGCCTACCGCGTCGTCCACCGCGTGTGCGATGGGAGCGTTCGGCAGCATGCGGTAGTCGACGCTGAGCACCGCGCCGTCGGCGCGATCCGACAGGCTCACGGCGAGCGAACGATGAGTGTTCAATCCGCACATCAGGAAAGCGCCCCCGTGCAGGTACAGCACCGCGCGCTTGGTCGATCGTCCTTCCGCGCGGATCCACTCCGCACTGCACGCGCCCAGGTCGACGTCCACGTACTGGGCTCCGGAAGGCTTGGGGAGGAGGGACGCAGCGCCGTCGACGACCGACAGTGGCCACGCGAGGTCGGGCCGGGCCATCCATGCCCCGACGACCGGCTTCGCGAGTGCGCGTACCGCGCCCCGAACGACTCGGGAGCGCACGCTTCCACCTCGGTGGGTGCGGCTGACGCCCTCACCTCCACCGAAATCGTCGATCTCAGAAGACAGCATGGAACCTCCCCTGGGACACCCACGAAACCGGTTGATTTATTTCGCCTTACGCGACGTGGTACTGCGGTTTACCCACACCTGTCCGGCATCGAAACACCCGGTTCGGATCACGAACCGGAAACAACGGTGCGAGAGGCTCCCGCAGCGCCCCGTTTACCGGCCCGACCGGGGAGGTAACCAGCGCATATGCCTACCGAGACCACGGTGTCCCTCTGGCGGGATCGCGCCCCGCAAACCGCGACGTACGACGACTGGACGGCCCGCCGGGAGCGCTACGACGTCGTGGTCGTCGGTGCCGGGATCACGGGCACCGTGACGGCGCTGCTCCTCGCCGAGCGGGGACTGCGCGTCGCGGTGCTCGAAGCCCGGGACATCGGGGCCGTGACCACCGGGAACACCACCGGCAAGGTCAGCGTCCTGCAGGGCACACGCCTGTCGCAGATCGGCCGCAGACATTCCGGTGCGATCCGTCAGGGATATGTCGACGGCACCCTCGCGGCGCAACGATGGGTGGTGGACTTCTGCACGCGGCACGGACTCGACTTCGACCGTGCGGACGCCTATACCTACGCGCAGGACCCGTCGAATGCGAGCATGATCGACGCGGAATACCACCACTGCCGCGCCGCCGGTCTGCCGGCCGAGCGGGTCGGTGAGATCCCGCTTCCCTTCGGTGTGGCCGCGGCGGTCACGATCCCCGACCAGGTGCAGGTCGATCCCATGCCCATCCTGTTCACAGCGGTCGACCGGGCGCGTACGTGCGGCGCCGAAGTGTTCGTCGGGCGTCGCGTGAAGACCGTGGACACCGAGGACGCAGGATGCATCGTCCGCACCGACGACGGCGACATCCGTGCAGATCGCGTCGTACTTGCGACCGGCATCCCCATCCTGGACCGCGGCGCATTCTTCGCCAGGATGGAACCCGACCGCTCGTACTCCATCGCGGTCGAAGTGCCCGGTGGCCCGCCGGAAGGGATGTTCCTGTCCGCGGACAGTCCCACCCGGTCGCTCCGCACTGCCTCCGCGGCGGGAACGTCCTCGTCGGCGGATCGACTGCTGCTCGTCGGCGGCAACGGGCACGTCGTCGGCCGGCACGATTCGACCCGCTCCGCATACGACGACCTGCTGCGATGGAGCCAACGGACCTTCCCCGGCGCCCATGAGCTGTACCGGTGGTCGGCCCAGGACTACACGAACATGGACAGCCTCCCCGAGGTCGGGCCCGTTCTGCCTGGTGCCGACCGGATCTGGGTGGCGACCGGCTTCGGTAAGTGGGGTATGACCGGCGGGGTCGCGGCGGCCCACATCATCGCGTCCCGGTTCTCGGAATCGCCGGACCCCGAGGTCGAGGCCTGGGCGCCCGCCATGGCGGCCTGGCGCACCGAACTGGTGACCGGCACTCCCACCGCAGCCAAGCTCAACGCCACCGTCGCGTTGCACATGGCCAAGGGCTGGTTGCAGGCCGCGACGTCCTCCGGGCCGGAGCCGGACGAAGGACAGGGACGGGTGGTGCGCAGTTGCGGACGTCCCGTCGGGGTGTCCACGGTCGACGGTCGGACGCAGCGCGTGAGCGCGGTCTGCCCGCACCTCGGTGGAATTCTGCGGTGGAACGACGCGGAATCGTCGTGGGACTGCCCGCTGCACGGCTCCCGATTCGCCGCCGACGGCGCTCTGCTGGAGGGACCCGCGACCCGCGACCTCTCCCCCAGGTGATGCCGAGGGTGAAAGGAAGGGTGAGAGCCCGCGTTTCACATCCACCGCAGCCGGGTAGTTCTGACAGCAGCCGAGAAAGGACCACACGAACATGAATTCCGCCGATGGGGCACGACTGTCCGGACTGACCGTCGCAATTCTCGCGACGAACGGAGTCGAGGAGGTCGAGCTCGTCGAGCCGCGTAAGGCTCTCGAGGACGAGGGTGCCACGGTCCGACTCGTCTCGATCGAGCAGGGCGAGATCCAGGCCATGGAGAAGGACGTCAACGCCGCAGGGAAGTACACCGTCGATCACCTCGTCTCGGAGGTCTCCGCCGGCGACTTCGACGGCCTGGTACTTCCCGGTGGAACCACGAATCCCGACCAGCTGCGCCAGGACGACAAGGCCGTGTCGTTCGTGCGGGAGTTCGTCACCTCCGGGCGTCCCGTCGGTGTGATCTGTCACGGGCCGTGGACGCTCGTCGAGGCCGACGTGGTGCGCGACCGCACCCTGACGTCGTATCCGAGCGTCCGCACCGACATCCGAAACGCCGGCGGAAACGTCGTCGATCAGGAGGTGGTCGTCGATCGCAACCTCGTCTCGAGCCGCAACCCCGGCGACCTGCCGGCCTTCTGCAAGGCGCTCATAGATCTCTTCGCCGCGAACCCCGCGAGCTGAATCGTGCGGGCCGCGCACGACGCAGGCCCATCCTCGTTACTTCACCGACCGCGACCACAGAGGTCCCGGTCCATCTCCACCTGTTTTCCGAAAGGACCTCGACGATGCTCGAGCAGAGCCCCGTTTCCGGCGCCACCGTCTTCCCGTCCGCAGCCCTCCACCAGGGCGTGCGATTCAGTACCGCGGAGATCAAGAAGCGTATCGACGAAATGTTCGACAACCCGGCCGCTCCCCTGCCGAGCGAAAGCTGATCTTCCGGAGAACTGCTGGTCGAAGGCCCGCAGCGGTGCACGCGGTTTGCGGCCCCCTACCCGCCTTGATAACAAGAAGTAGTCGATTTCGAACATTTGGGATTGGTTCGCCGTAAGGCAGTTGCACGAAGGCGGGATTATGAACGAACCGAACTCCGACGATTTCGTCGTGGTCGCCAACCGTTTGCCGGTGGATCTCGAGACGCCGACCGACGGTGGCCCGCCGGTCTGGCGACGCAGCCCCGGTGGCCTGGTGACCGCAATGGAAACCGTGCTCCGGTCCAACAGTGGCGCCTGGGTCGGCTGGCCCGGCACTCCCGACGTGACGGTCGATCCCTTCGAGGAGGACGGGCTCTCGCTGTATCCGGTGGAGCTGTCCTCCCAGGAGGTCGAGGAGTACTACGAGGGTTTCTCGAACGACACCCTGTGGCCGCTCTACCACGACGCGCTCATCCCACCCACTTTCGATCGCCGGTGGTGGCGGACCTATCGCGCGGTCAATCAGCGATTCGCCGAGGCCGCGGCCCGTGCCGCCGCCCCCGGGGCGACGGTGTGGGTGCACGACTACCAGCTCCAGCTCGTTCCCCGGATGCTGCGCGAACTCCGGCCCGACGTCACGATCGGCTTCTTCCTCCACATCCCCTTCCCGCCCACCGAACTGTTCCTGCAGTTGCCGTGGCGGAAGGCGATCGTCGACGGTCTGCTCGGCGCCGATCTCGTCGGTTTCCATCTCCCCGGCGGGGCACAGAACTTCCTCTATCTCGCCAACCGGCTCTTCGGACTGCCGGCACCGCGCGGGACCTCGTCGGGCGGCACCATCGATCTCGGCGACCGGCAGGTTCGCGTCGGCGCCTACCCTATCTCCATCGACTCCGCGCAGCTCCGGGAACGTTCCCGCGACAAGGCCGTTCGGGAGCGCGCCGCCGAGATCCGCAGGGACCTGGGCGATCCGGAGGTCATGCTGCTCGGCGTCGACCGTCTCGACTACACCAAGGGGATCGACGTACGCCTGGAGGCTCTGCACGAGCTGTTCGCCGAAGGCACCCTCGATCCCGAGAAGGTCGTGATGGTGCAGTTGGCCACGCCGAGCCGCGAGCGTTTGACGGCGTACGCACAACTCCGCGACCAGGTGGAGCGCGAAGTGGGGCGGATCAACGGTGAGTTCGCCCGGCTCGGTTCCCCCGTCGTCCACTACCTCCATGCCTCGGTCGACCGCGACGAGCTGCTCGCGATGTACACCGGTGCCGATGTCATGCTGGTCACTCCCTTGCGCGACGGCATGAACCTCGTCGCCAAGGAGTACATCGCCTGCCACCCCGACGGCAGCGGTTCGTTGGTGCTCAGCGAATTCGCTGGGGCGGCAGCCGAACTCCGCCGCGCTCTTCTGGTCAACCCACACGATCTCGAAGGCGTCAAGCGCGCGATCGTGGAAGCGATCGAGGACGACCCGGCCGAACGGAAGAAGCGCATGAAGACCATGCACGCGCACGTCATGGAGTACGACGTCGCCCGCTGGTCGCGCACCTTCCTCGAGGACCTGCGGGCCACCTCGGGTGCGCACGTCACCGCCTCCGGAAGCTAGGCATGCGGGTCCTCTCCGACATCTGCCGGAAGAGGACCCGCACGCTCCGCACCTCGAACAGCTACAGACCCGAAGGAATGCGGACCTACCGGCTCGGCTGCGGCACCTCGCACTCGACCTGGGGATTGACGCCCGCGTAGTTGAGCGGCCCGGCCACCACCGTGACCGCCACCGTCGCGAGACTGCTGCAATTCTGGTCCGAGTCGCTGAAGTAGCCGCGCTGACCGGCCGCCACCGCACCGATGATCAACCAGATCAGGACCACGAGACTCAACAATCGCACGACCTCACCTCGATCCGCCTCATACGCCGGACCGTCCGGCCGGGTAGCAATACCCGAGGGGGAAACCGAACAAACGCACCGAGCACCCTGATCCGGCCCTAACGGACAAACTCTCTACGGTCGGGGCGGGCGGGGATGAATCAGGGTCCGGCGGTACCGCATAATCTCGTCATGACCGATTCGTCCGACGCCGACCGAGCGCTGGGCCGGATCACGGCCGACGACGCCTCACGGAATGTCGGCAGTTTCCGGTACCTGCTGGCCGACGACTCGTGGGAGTGGTCCGCGTCCGTCGCCCGGATGCACGGCTACGAACCGGGCACCGTCGTACCCACGACCGAACTCGTCCTCCGGCACAAGCACCCCGACGACAGGGAGGACATCGCGACCCTCCTCTCGTCCGTCCGCACCACGGGCGAGCCCTTCAGCAGTCGACACCGGATCATCGACACCGGGGGGAGGGTCAGACAGGTAGCCGTCGTCGGCGACCGCATCCTCGACGAGGACGGCACCGTTCTCGGCACCTCCGGCTTCTATCTCGACCTCACCGACACCCTCGAGGAGGACGTACGCGTAGCCGTCGACGCTGCGATGGCGTCCCTGGCGGACGCCCGTGCCGTCATCGAACAGGCCAAGGGTGCTCTCATGCTGGCGTACACCATCCCGGCCGATCGCGCCTTCGAGATCCTGGCCTGGCGCTCGCAGGAGACGAACGTCAAACTGCGGGCACTGGCCGAACGACTCGTACAGGAGATCACGTCCTTGCCGGCCCTCGCCGAACAGCATCGGAGCCATTTCGACCACGTCTTCATGACCGTGCACCAGCGCGCCTGACGCCCGGCTCACCCCACCCCTCGTCGGGCGACCACGGCACATCCGGATTGGGCGACCTACCCGGGGGTACTCGGAGAGCGAGTCGCGCCCGCCGTTGCGCGCGTGCGCCGCTGTTGCGCGTGCACACTTCGGCCACGAGGAGGAGAGCCATGACCCAGGATGTGGAGAAACGCTGGAACGACCCCCGGACGGCCCGTAAGGCCACGATGTACGCAGGGGGCGTGATCGTCGCCGCGCTCGTGGTGATGGGCGTCGCCATCGTCTGGGGCACGAACTCCGGACAGGACTGCAGCGACGCCGCATTCGCTGTGTGCACCGATCCCGCCCGCCAGATCCTGGTCTTCGGGCCCACACTCGTGCTCCTGCTCGGCGGACTCGGCGCACTGTGGACGGCATACCGCACGTGGAAGCGCGGCGGTCGTTGGCCGATCTGGCAGGGTGCGGGATGGGCACTGCTGGTGCTGATGGTCGCCTACGCCACCATCTCCGCCCGCGCCATCATCTGACCGGACGCCCGGTCGTCCCGTCCGGGACGGCCGGAGCAGCCACATCACACGAACGAACAGCCGGGACAGCAGCGTATTTCGGTTCGTACCGACGCGCCGTGACCGGTTTATCCCCCATCGCACGCGGGAATACCGCTGTGGTGAAGATCGCGATGGTTGCCGGACAAGTGAATCCCCTGCTCGGTCACGGCACGCACGCAGGTGCGGCGCCGCAAGGACTGCACGTCCATCTGGCCGAACTGTCGTCCGCCCTCGCCGGGGCCGGCCACGAGGTGGTGGTCTACACGCGCCGCGAGGACCGCGACGGTCCCGACCGGATCTCCGCTCCCGGCGGATACGAGGTGGTACAGGTACCGGCAGGACCGCCGTCACCCCTGCGCCCTGAGGAAACCTCCTCTGCGATGGGAGAATTCGGGAGCTTTCTCGATCGTGAGTGGCGTCAGCGGCCACCGGACATCACCCACGCCCACTATTGGCTGTCCGGACTGGCCACCCAGCTCGCCACCCGCTCGCTGGGCATCCCCACGGTCCAGACCTTCCACTCCCTCGGCACGGTCGAGCACCGGATCCGGGAGAAGACTGCGATGGACGCGTCCGCGCGCGACCGAATCCGCTTGGAGCGGCTCATCGCCCGGGGCGCGACACGCATGATCGCGACGAGTTCCGACGAGGTGTTCGAACTGGCGCGCATGGGTCTCCCGCGCACGCGGACCACGGTGGTACCGAGCGGAGTGGATGCCGCGCACTACAGCACCGCCGCTGCTCCCGACACCACGAGGACCCGCAAGCATCGTCTGCTCGCGGCCGGCCCTCTCGAACCGGGCTCGGGATTCGACATCGCCATCGAAGCGCTGGCGGGCATTCCCGATACCGAGTTGGTCATCGCCGCGCATCCTGCTCCCCCGTACCTGTCGCGTCGATCCGACGAGCAGGAGAAGTCCCGCCTCGTGAAGCTCGCCCGCGTACGTGGCGTGCAGGGACGCGTCCGGATCCGACGAGACGTCGGGCGGGACGAGATGCCCGGTCTGCTCCTGTCCGCCGACGCCGTCGTCTCCACCCCCTGGCACGATCCGTCGGGCATGCTCGCCCTGCAAGCGATGTCGTGTGGTCGCCCGGTCATCGCGACCGCCTCCGGCGGAATGCTCGACACCGTGCTCGACGACGCCACCGGCCTTCTCGTGCCCACCCGCTCCCCCGAGGCCGTCGCGGCAGCTGCGCGCCGGCTCCTCTCCGACGCGACGACACGCGCCACCTTCGGTATCGCCGGACGCGACCGCGTGCTCGCCCGGTACACCTGGGATCGCGTGGCGGAGGACACTCTTCGCGCCTACGAACGGTGCGTGCCGGTCAGGCGTACTGCACACCGGACCGCACGGACCGGTGTGCAGTAGCGCCCATCGAACTCGGCACATGCACTGGAACGATCAGCGACGGAAGTCCTGATCGTTCCGGTGCGCACCCGCCCCACCGACCTCGCCGATCCGGCCCTCGCCGCCGGGCACCGAGTTCGAGGTCGGCGAACCTGCCGTTCCCGGAGTCGGTTCCCCGCGGTGGTCACCGCGATCGGCGCCTTCCGCCGCACGGGGATCCAGCTCTTCCGCGCGGCGACGACGTTCGTCGAGTTCGGCTCGCGCCGCTTCGGCGGTACGGCGTTCGTCCTCCGAGCGGGCACGCAGCCGCTCCGCCTCGGCCGCCTTGGCTTCGGCTTCCGCCGCGGCGCGGCGGGCCTCCGCTTCGGTGCGTTCGGCCGACGCAGCCCGTTGTTCGACTCCGGGCCTGTTCTCCTCGACGCTGCGACGCAGACGTTCGGCTTCGGCACGCCGTCGCTCGGCGCGCCGGTTGCGGAGCGTCCACACCAGCACCGCCACTACCACCAACGCGACGACCACCGCTATCACCAGCAGAATCCAGTCGTTCGTGCTCATCTCGACCTCCTCGGGTTCATCAGCGGGTTCCCCCGGGTCGAAGTGACGAAACGGGCAGGTCGGGCCGGTCGGTGGATCGGAGGCGTCCCGAAACAGAACCGTTGCCGCCCGGGTGTCCCGAACGGCAACGGTATGGAGGGGCGTGGCGCATCGCGTGCCACGCCGTGTGGTCGACTCTCCTCTTACATCACAGGAGCGACCGCAGCGAGCGCTGCTTCACGTGTCCTGCAGGCCTTGGCGGCGATGGCGGCATCGGCGACCCGGAGCAACCGTTCCACCGGTCGCCCACTCAGAAGAGCCCAGCGGACGTTCAGGGCACGCGCGCGCTCGTCGAGATCGTCGAAGACCGACAATCCCGCCGCACCGAAGAATTCGACTGCCCCGAGGTCGACGACCATACGGATCGATTCTTCGAGCTGCCGATGGGTGAACGCGTGGAGAGCGTGTGCGTTACGGATGTCGATCTCGCCGCGCACATCGATCCAGACGAGGTCCGGCTCGATCCTCTGAGCACTGAATTCCGCACCGACGACCCGCTCTGCGGGGATATCGGACCTGATCGGCCGAGCCGACCATGCGGATGGGACGGAATCTACCTGTGCGGCAATTCGCTGAGGAACTGTCATAGCACTTCCCAACATCGAAAATTGCAGGAAGCACGACCTACGAGACAGGCACAACCGGTGACCGATCGGAACCCTCCCGAAACGGGGGTGCTTCCGTGTTCTCGGCTGTGTGCTCAACCTTCTGCCCCAACAGTAGTCCACGAACCATCGGCGCTCAACACATCGAACGTGCATTTCGGGCATGTTGCGGACCCCTGCCCAGGTCACGGCGGATGGATTGAATTCGCGATATCTGGGTAATCTCTCCGACGACCAGACAGACACGACCCGCTCGTACCCCCACTCCCCGTACTGGAGACATCAGGCTCATGGCAAAATCCGCGTCGATCGAATCGGCACGCGACCACAATCCCCCGGTAGTCGAACTTCGAGTAGAGGCCCATCCCGATCAGCTCGCAGTGCTCCGAGCGGTAGCCGCCGCGATCGCGCTGCAGCACGACTTCGACCTCGATACCGTGGCGGACGTGAAGCTCGCCGTCGACGAAGCGGCCACGCGGCTGATCATGGGCGCTCCCGAGGACGCCGTTCTGGCATGCTCCTTCCGGGCGGCCCTTCCTCTGCTGCACATCAGCCTCTCGGCACCGACGAACGATGCCTCCGCAATCGGGCAGCCGCGCTCCTTCGGATGGCACGTGCTCAACTCGCTGACCGAGTCCATCTCGGTGACGAGCGACGACTCGCGCGCCACGATCGACATGTCCATCGCCGAAGGCAGCGCCGATCGGTGACGCGCAACACGGGTAGGTCGAGCGACGAGTACGCCGACGTCACCGAAACGTTGAGAACACTCCTCGCACTCGAGGAGGGCGACCCCGGTCGCATCCGCATCCGCGACGCAGTGGTCGAGCGGTGCCTGCCGCTCGCCGAGCACATCGCCCGGCGCTTCGACGGCCGTGGTGAGGCCTTCGAGGATCTGCTGCAGGTCGCGCGCCTGGGCCTGGTCAACGCGGTCGACCGTTTCGACCCCGAACGCGGTTCGGATTTCGTCTCCTTCGCGGTCCCCACGATCATGGGCGAGGTGCGCAGGCACTTCCGTGACGCCGGCTGGGCCGTTCGTGTGCCGAGGCGCATGAAGGAACTGCACCTGTCCCTGAGCAAGGCCACCTCCGAGCTCTCCCAGCAGCTCGGACGTGCACCCACCGCCTCCGAGCTCGCCGAGGTACTCGGCATCGATCAGGAGGAGGTGCTGCAGGGTCTCGTGGCCGGCAACGCCTACCAGACGGTGTCGGTCGACCGGTCGTCCCCGTCCGGCGACGACGGGCTCACTCTCGCCGACACGCTCGGCGACTACGACGCCGCGCTCGACGAGGTCGAGAACCACGAGGCGCTGCGTCCGTTGCTCGAGGCCCTTCCGGCCCGCGAACGCACGGTCGTGCTGCTGCGCTTCTTCGGCAACATGACGCAGACGCAGATCGCCGAGCGCGTGGGTGTCTCGCAGATGCACGTGTCGCGTCTGCTCACGAAGACCCTCGCGCAGCTCCGCGAGCAGCTCGGCGACAACTTCTGACGGGTCGACGTCCCGGGCTCCCGTGCCCGGGACGTCGACGCGGTCAGAACGTCGAGGCGTCGATCACGAAGCGATAGCGCACATCACTGGCGACCACACGGTCGTATGCCTCGTTGATACGGTCCGCGGAGATCAGCTCGATCTCCGCACCGATGCCGTGCTCTGCGCAGAAGTCCAGCATCGCCTGCGTGTCGGGGATTCCGCCGACATTCGATCCCGCCATCGCACGATCGTTCATCGCGAGCGAGAACGCCCGCACCGACAGCGGCTTCTCGGGCAGGCCGAGGCCGACGAGGGTGCCGTGCAGCCGCAGCAACGACATGTAGCGGTCGAGGTCGAGGTTGACCGAGACGGTGTTGAGGATCAGATCGAACTTCCCGCGCAACTCCTTGAAGGTCGACTCGTCCTCGGTGGACCGGTAGTCGACCGCACCGAAACGCAGGCCGTCGTCCCGCTTCGACAGCGAGTGACCGAGCACGGTCACCTCCGCACCCATCGCTGCCGCGATCTTCACTCCGACATGCCCGAGACCGCCCATGCCGATGATCGCGACCTTGCTCCCCGGCCCGGCATTCCACCGCTTCAGCGGCGAGTACAGGGTGATTCCCGCGCACAGCAGAGGCGCCGCGGCGGCCGGGTCGAGTCCGTCGGGAATCCTCAGGACGAAGTGTTCGGTGACGACGATGTGTGTCGAGTAGCCGCCCTGGGTGACGGAGCCGTCGCGGTCGACGGAGTTGTAGGTTCCCGTCACCCGATTGGTGCAGTGCTGTTCGAATCCTGTTCGGCAGGGCTCACATCCACCACAGGAGCTCACGAAGCAACCCACGCCGACGCGGTCTCCGACGGCATGCTTCGTGACCCCGGAACCGACGGCGGCGACAGTGCCGACGATCTCGTGGCCCGGCACGATCGGGTACTTGGTTCCGCCCCACTCGTTCCGGGCGGTGTGGATGTCGGAATGGCAGATGCCGGCGAACTCGATGGCGATGAGCACGTCGAGCGGGCCGAGGGCACGTCGTTCGACGGTGGTCTTCGACAGGGGCGCGTCGGGCGCGGTGGCGGCGTATGCGGCGACGGTGGTCGTACCGGTTGTGGACGTCATTCCTCCACAACTACTCCGCCTCGCGACGACGTGCACCCGCGGGGGACTCCCGCAGGTGCACGTCGTCGAGACGGTTCGGTTATCCGGCCTGGTCGGACCGATGTGCCGCCCGGCGGCGCAGTCGTCGTGCCGCAGCGACGAGGTTGCGCAGCGACGGCTCGAGCTGCCAGTGGTGACGGGTCTTGAGACCACCGTCCGGATTGGCCCACAACCGGTCGAGTTCCACCGATTCCGCCGCCTCGGTGAGCAACTCGTCGAGCTCGTCGATGTCCGGGATCCGGGCCGAGCGGGACTCGTAGACACCGGGACCGACACCGTGGGACAGCGCGCGGTCCTTGATCGCCTCGAGCACCCAGCGGATCGAGCGTGTCGCCACGATCGCCGTGACGTCGGCGTCGAGCCGCTCGATCGCGTCGACCACCGACGCCTGACCCGAATAGGTCAGGTGCGTGTGGATCTGCGTCTCCGGCTTCGCGCCA
>Ga0182741_1004672_pt1 | contig 13306 bp, 9 predicted proteins | sample eDN5th37CBELigOP_FD_128874 | JGI IMG/M metagenome (GOLD analysis project Ga0182741, IMG submission 128874) | Enriched Organic Plus compost microbial communities from Emeryville, California, USA - eDNA 5th pass 37_C BE-Lig OP (version 2) (version 2) ...
ACGCACTCTCGAAGCCTTGGAAGCAGAGCTCAAACCCGCCCTCGACAGCATCACCGCAAAAGATGCCAAAGGCTGGATCAGGCATGCCGGCTATGCTCTACACTGAAACCAAAAGCGCTTTAGTCTCACGTCCGCCATGATCATCCCCTCCCATCCGCCTTACGGGAGTCGAGTGTAGAAGCCGACATCCATCTTCGCAAAATCGCCCGTGCCCGGACCCTATGGCACAACAGGATTGCGGCTGTGCAAGCAGATGCGCCAGACGCTCTGCGGCGACGAGGGCGTGATCGCGCAGCCCGCCAGCCCGATCAGCCGGCAGATACTCGCTCGGCTCCACAGCCCTGGGAACAACCGGATCGGACAGAAGCCGGCCTCTAGGCCTTTCATTCCCGGCTGAACCGCGCGAAGGGCGGGACGCGCTGGCTTATGGTGGAGGGCTGTGCGAGGGTCCCTTGACGCCATTCTGTTCGAACCACTAGGGCTATGACCAGTGACTGAGCTCGGCCCCTTCACCTGTCCTGAGGTATGCCATGCTGGCTGATCCCCACACAGCCCCCTCCAGGCGGCGTCTGAACGGTGTGCTTGCCCTTGTCGCCGCGGTGGGATGGGGTGCCTTCGCGTGGTCCTGGATGCCGGATCGGGCGGACGGGCCCTCCGCCCCGGCGACACTGGACCAGGTCCGGAGCGCTCTGGCTCAGGTCGTTGCCGAGCGCGATCGGCTGACGGCGGAGCGCAACCAGCTCCTGACCCAGCTCGGGGATCTGCAGGATGCACAACGGCGGCTCGCGCGGGCCCGGGAGGAAGTGGCGACCCTCGAGCGCATGCGCCTGCAGTTGGTCGAGGCGGTGGAGCAGAGCCGGACAATGTTGACCGGCGGGCCGACCCCGACAAGCCCCTCTCCACCGCAAGCGCCGGGGCTCTCGTCAGAGCAGATCCGCGCGGCCCAGGAGGCTCTCACGGCCCTGGGCTATGGACGGCTCCAGGCCGATGGTCGGATCGGTCCCGGGACGCGGGCCGCCATTCAGGCCTTCGAACAGGCCAGCGGACTGGCCGTCACCGGGGAACTGAGCGGGACGACGATTCAGGCGCTGGAGGCGGCGGCCGGGGTATCCCTGCACTAGAGGCCTTTCGGTTTGGGCCAACGCCATTGGAACCGAGAGCCGCTCCTGAGGTCGGCGAGGACCGTGACCGCGGTGCCCCTGCGGCAACCGGCCTGGCCAGAAGCCCGCACGATGCGAGGCGGGCTTCGCGCGATCTGCTCCTCTTTCCCTGTCCTCCCTGTGAAGGGGCGAGCCGTCTGCGGGCCGGCCTCAATCCCGGCTGAGATGGGCGGCCGGGGCACCGACGTCGGCGAGGAAAGGGGCCGCTTTCTGCGCACCAAGCCCGATCCCCAGACCGATGAGGGGTCCAAGGATGAAAATCACCATCAGTTCATGCCACGTCGGGAACCGTCTCATGAAATGCTTCCTGTACGCGCGGGGAGGGCAGGGCATACGCTATCGTCTCGGCCAGAACAAGGCAGTTTGGCCGAGAGACGTCGCTGGACAGGGGCGACTAACGGCGACTTAAAACTCCCTGCCTGATCGATCCCGCAGGAGCACAAAGCGCGGTCCGGTTGCGGACCCCAATGGGATCGGGCGCCGAGACCCGGGGTCGCTTGGCGTGATCTCTGGACCAACGGGTGTGAGGCGCGCGCACTCCGGTCATCCCGGCCCCGGCGGGTGGTGTCATCCTGCCAACCGAATTTCATCAAACGGCCGGGCCGCAGTTCTTGGTTCCCTAATTCCAGAGTCGGATCACGGCCACAGCCATCCCCCGAACTCGAGAGATCATGGTGCCAAGCCAAAATCTGGCAGGGCTGCTCGATCGCGTTTCTCGGACCCGAACGGTCCTGGCAGGGACACCATCCTGGGCGCGCCCATTCTGTGAGAGCGGCCAAGAGTTTGTGTGTTGCCCCGTCGGATACAATATAGCTTGTGGTCGGTGAGGGGGCTGCGCGTACGGGACGGGGTTGCCGGGTACCTGCCCGAGGTTTATCAATCGCCCATGTCTGAAGTGACCAAGCCCAAACGTTTTCTCGTCACCGGCGGGGCCGGCTTCATCGGTTCGGCGGTTGTGCGTTGCCTCATCGCCAGGACGCCCCATCAGGTGCTGGTCGTCGACAAGCTGACCTATGCAGGCAGTCTCGCGTCTCTGGCCTCTGTCGCCACCGATGCGCGCTATGCCTTCGAGCAGGCGGATATCACCGACACTCCCCGGATACGGGAGATCGTCGCGCGCTTTGAGCCCGACGTGGTCATGCATCTTGCCGCCGAGAGTCACGTCGATCGCTCCATCGCTGGCCCGAGTGAGTTCGTCCAGACCAATGTGGTCGGCACTTACGCGTTGCTCCAGGAGAGCCTACGCTACTGGAGAGGTTTAACGGGAGAGCGCCGCGACACGTTCAGGTTTCACCATATCTCGACGGATGAAGTGTTTGGTTCGCTCGGTCAGGAGGGGTTTTTCCATGAGAACTCCCCCTACCAACCGACCTCGCCGTACTCCGCCTCGAAGGCGGCGTCGGATCACTTTGTGCGAGCGTGGAACCACACCTATGGCCTGCCCACAATCCTGACAAACTGCTCGAACAATTATGGCCCCTATCAGTTTCCTGAGAAGCTGATCCCGCTGACGGTCCTCAATGCGCTCGAGGGGAAACCGCTGCCGGTCTACGGCAAGGGCGAGAACGTGCGTGACTGGCTCTACGTCGATGATCATGCGGACGCACTCATCCGGGTCGTCGAGCGCGGCGCTGTTGGGGAGACCTACATCATCGGCGGCTGGAACGAGCGCCGAAACATCGATGTGGTGACGGCGATCTGCGCTCTGGTCGATGAACTCGCGCCGGATCCGGCGATCGGCCTACGTGAGCGCCTGATCACCTCTGTCGCCGACCGTCCCGGACACGATTGGCGGTATGCCGTTGATGCCTCGAAGATCCAGCGCGATCTCGGCTGGACCCCTGCAGAGACCTTCGAGAGCGGCCTTCGCAAAACGGTGACGTGGTATCTCGAGAACCGCCCTTGGTGGGAGCGCGTCCGCTCCGGCCTCGATCGTGGCGAAGGTCCTGGTGTGGCAGTGTGAGGCAGGGAGCGGCCAGCATGCTGCAGATTGAAGCAACAGCCATTCCGGAGGTGAAGATCCTGACGCCGAAGCGCTTTGCCGATGGTCGCGGGTACTTCTCCGAAGTTTACAACCGGCGTCGGTTCGAAGAGGCGGGGGTTTCTCTCGACTTCGTGCAGGACAATCATTCGCTTTCCGTCGCGACCGGCACAATCCGTGGCCTGCATTTCCAGATTCCACCCTTTGCTCAGGCTAAGCTGGTCCGCGTGGCGCGGGGGCGCATTCTCGATATCGCCGTTGATCTGCGCCGCTCTGCGTCGACCTGCGCGCAACATGTCGCAGTGGAGTTGTCCGCTGAGAACGGGCGCCAGCTCCTGGTGCCGGCGGGGTTTGCGCATGGCTATTGCACGCTGGAGCCGAACACTGAGGTCCTCTACAAGGTGACGAATTATTACTCAGCCGACCATGAACGCGGGCTCGCTGTCGATGATCCGGCGCTCGGTATCGTATGGCCGGTGCCGCTTGGCGACGCGCGCCTGTCGGAAAAGGATCGTAAGCATCCGCGGCTCTCGGAGCTGCCGTCGTATTTTGCGTAAGCGTCGGCAACGACAAGTGTGAGGTGAAAGGAGCACGGTGTTGAAGGGCATCATTCTGGCCGGCGGCAGCGGCACGCGTCTGCATCCGATGACATCTGTGACCTCGAAGCAGCTCCTGCCGATCTACGACAAGCCGATGATCTATTATCCGCTCACCACATTGATGTTGGCCGGTGTGCGGGATGTCCTCATCATCTCGACGCCTGAGGATCTCCCGCGATTCCGACAGCTGTTGGGAACTGGCGATCAATGGGGTATCTGCCTCTCGTACGCGGAGCAGCCGAAGCCGGAGGGGCTCGCCCAAGCTTATGTGATCGGCGCCCAGTTCGTCGCCGACGAGGCCTCCTGCCTGATTCTGGGCGACAATCTCTTCTATGGCCATGGCCTGCCGGAGTTGATGCATCGTGCGGCAAGCCGCGCTGAGGGCGCGACTGTCTTCGCCTATCACGTGAGTGATCCCGAGCGGTACGGCGTCGTCGATTTCGACAGCGCTGGTCACGCCCTCTCGATTGAGGAGAAGCCGAAGCAGCCCAGGTCAAGCTGGGCCGTGACAGGGCTGTATTTCTATGATGCCCAAGTCGTGGAGATCGCCTCGCGCCTCAAGCCCTCGGCCAGGGGGGAACTGGAGATCACGGATGTGAACCGGGCCTATCTTGAAAGGGGCCAGTTGCACGTGGAAAAGATGGGGCGTGGCTTCGCTTGGCTCGATACCGGCACGCCGGATGCACTGCTTGAGGCTGCGGGCTTCGTGCGGGCGCTGGAGCAGCGCCAAGGCCTCCGCATCGCATGCCCTGAGGAAATTGCCTTTACTCGCGGCTGGATCAGTCGCGAGCAACTCGTGGACCTTGGGCGATTCCTGGCGAAGAGCAATTACGGCCAGTATCTGTTATCCGTTGCTACGGGGGCGCGCTAACCCTGACGGCGTATTGACTGAGCCTCGGCCCCTCTCAACTATCTCGCAGATCGGACGTAACCGGCGGATAAACGCCCAAGATCCTCATACCGGCGAGAAGACATGGATACAGTTTCAGGATCGGCCCCATCCTCTCTGAAGTTCGGTACCAGCGGACTGCGCGGACTTGTCGTGGAGCTCAATGATGTGCCCGCCTTCGCCTATGCTCGCGCCTTCGCTGAAATGCTGAAGGAGGATGGATCGGCTGCCGCCTCGGGGAACGTTGTGTTGGTCGGCCGTGATCTGCGCGAGAGCAGTCCGAGCATCGCGCAGCTCTGCTGCGCCGCACTCAAGGAATCGGGCCTGATGCCGCTTGATTGCGGTGCGCTTCCCACTCCGGCTCTGGCCTATCACGGCATGCGCTTTGGGCTGCCGGCCATCATGGTTACTGGCAGCCACATCCCCGAGGATCGTAACGGCCTGAAGTTCTATCGGGCGCAAGGTGAAATCGATAAGATGGATGAAGCCGCCATTCTCGCCTGGCACGAGAGGCTCGGCATCGTGGCCTTGCCCACCAGGGTGCGCGATGATGTGACACCACCGCCGGAGATAGATCTCATCGCGGCTTACCAGCAGCGCTATCTGGATTTCTTTGGAGCAGGTGCGCTGTCGGGTCTTACAGTCGGGGTGTATCAGCACTCATCTGTCGCACGTGATATTATCGTGCAGATGCTTGAAATGCTGGGTGCGCGCGCGGTGCCGCTGGGTCGCGCCACGCGCTTCATCCCGGTCGACACCGAGGCCCTGCGTGCGGAGGATGAGGACCTAGCCAAGCAATGGGCGAGCGAGCAGAAGCTCGATGCCATCGTTTCCACCGACGGCGATGCGGACCGTCCTCTGATTGCTGACGGGACTGGAACCTTTCTGCGGGGAGATCTGGTAGGGGCTATTACGGCCAAGTATCTTAATGCTGATACAATCGTGACGCCCGTGACCTCCAATTCAGCGCTTGACACGTCCCGTCTGTTTACGCATGTGATTCGCACTCGGGTAGGCTCACCCTATGTGATTGAGGGCATGCTGAAGGCGGCTGCTTCACGGACAGCGGTGATCGTTGGATTCGAGGCAAATGGCGGTGTTCTGCTGGGATCCGGTATCGAACGCAGCGGGAGCAGGCTGACGGTGCTTCCAACCCGGGATGCAATGTTGCCAATCCTCTGTGTCCTTGCACAGGTTCATGCGCAGGCGCAACCGCTTGCTGACATTAGCGCCGGATTTGCCTTCAAGGCTGCGGCAAGCAGTCGCTTATGCGACGTTCCCGCGCAAAAGAGTGCTGCCTTTGTTCACAGACTGCAGGAGGATACTTCTTTTCTATCTGAGTTGATGGAGCCTCTCGGCAGCATTGCAAGTTGCAACAGCGTGGATGGGCTTCGGATCGCAGCCCAGAACGGAGAGGTCGTTCACTTTCGCCCCTCAGGTAACGCCCCGGAGCTGCGGGTTTATGTTGAAGCGACAAGCCGGGAGCAGGCTGATCGGTTGCTAGAATGGGGCCTTGCTACGGCGGAGCGATACACCCAGTAGGGACCGTAGGCAGCCCCACGTTTGTGCTGAGGCGGCTAGGGCTGCGCAGGAACTGCGACGGAAAAGCAGCCTACAGCCGCAGGCTAAGCCGATCAAAGCGATGTTCGCTGATCGCATCCCGTCATGAACGCATTCCTGGATCTTCTTACAGTATGTCAATCTACAGCGGATGAATGGAGACCGCTTGATGTTTTCGAGTGCGTGAACCGGGTGCATGGAAATGTATATGCCTAGTGATTTAAACACTATATCAAATGAAATACATAAACAAGGGGAAAGAGGCGCCGCTGACCGTTGCGCTTGCCTCTATTCGCAAGGGACCGTATGTGGACAGGGGTAAAGTCCAACTTCATTTTAGAATCCAGGCTGCCTTAAACCTACGAAGAGGCGCCCCAGCGGTATCAGGTGGAATGTGATAATATGCGGATCGATCCTGATTCTGTCGCCTCCGGGTTCCCTGAGGAGTCCGAGACACTCACTCCCATTATGAGAGAAGGCGTTGATCGGTCGCGTAAGGAGCTCGAGCAAAAGCAAATACGTGAATTGATTAAGCAGCTGTCCGAGAAGGAAACCGAAGTTGAGCGATTACGTAAACGCCTGTCTGCTCTCGAGGCCCAAGCGGAACTTGGCGAATGCATTCGCAGGGCTCTGATGAGCGAATGGGCTGGTAGCCGTTCGCTCAAGTCTGAACTAGACCGTCCGGACAACAATTCATCGCCCAATGAGGCGCCGTGGGTGTTTGACGCGCCTCGTGATCGGCATTACGCGCAGGATAGCAATCCTGCATTTGAGGGAGTGCTTACCGTATTTACCCAAGAGTGGGTTGGGATCCGAGCTGCAGCGGGATCGTTCCCAGGACACAAGCTGGCAATCAGCAAGTCAATATTTTGGATATCCGAAGACTTAGTCCGGATCTTCGATCAAATCGACTCCTTGAGGATCAGAACAGTTGTTGTTCACGGCTTTTCCTTTCCGTTAGTTGAGTTTCTTGTCGCTTTGCGAGCGGCACGCCCTGACCTCCGCATTTGCGGTGTCTGGCACGGTACCGTGGCTGCTTGGTGTCTTGATGAAGAACGGCTACTTGCGGGAAAGTTTCTAGAGCTGGCAAGTCGCGGTGTTTTTGACCGCATTCATATTATGCGCAAGGGATCGGAAGCACTTCATCCCAGGGCATTCGCCCCTTTGTTGCCCAATCTTCCACTGCGCACTTCGATCGCGAGAACAGCTCCGGCATGGTCTAACCGCCCGGTCAGGTGTATTTTTCCTAGCTGGAATAATCCTTGGAAGAACTTGTATACAAACATCGCTGCGGCTGCATGCAGCGACCAAGTAGGAATAATCGGCACATACGCAGGTGTTGAGTATAGTGGGCCGGGCCGTGACAAACTGACCCGGATCAACTACTCGGATCGAGAAACGCACTTGAGAATGCTGGCCTCTTGTGATCTCGCGCTCAATGTCACCGTTGTTGATTGCCATCCTATGGTGGAAATGGAGGCGATTTCTGTTGGAACTCCCACTTTGCGTGCAAATTTAGAACTAGATTTTGAAGCGGGTCACCCCTATTCGAAAATTTTTACCACGACTTCCGCGCACAATGTCGTGGGAATTTGCAAGCAGATTTCTCAGATAAGTTCAGTTCCTGCCGGTGAGATAGATGAGATTGTCGCCGATTACAGATCGCTTGTTGTACGCACAAGTTTTGAGCGCTACGGCGAATTTCTACAGAGCTGATGCATGAGCAGTCGTCGTATTTGTTTTGTGTCATTCGAAATTGCTCCCTTCACGGGCGGTGGCATCGGGACCTGGCTGAAAAACACTCTGAATGCCTATTCCAGCAGGAACGTGCAACTCGAGGTTCTAATTTTTGGTCAGCCATGGATTGACCCTGCTGTCTTTGCAATGGTCTTCCCTAAGGTCACTATCAATCAGATTGATGTCGACAATCCACCGGAAGGTATAGTTCAGCCATGGCAGCCTCAGCGTGCTAACGGATTTGATAGTTTTGCGGCGTGGCGTTCATATATTTTGATGCGTGCGCTTCAGGACCTCGAAAGGCGGACAGGAGCTTACGATGTCATCGAGTTTGTCGATTGGCACGGCATCGGCTTCTATACTCTCCAAGAAAAGCGTCTCGGTCACGCATTCCAGTCTACGTGGCTCTCCGTGCGTCTGCATGCCACCGACAGCGTCATCCGAGATTATGAAACACGGTGGTGGAGTGACGAGAATCTTGTTGTGGCTGATCTCGAGCGCCAAGCAATCCAGAATGCGGACATCGTTGTCGCCCACCTATGGAGCACCGTAGATGTTGTTCAGCAGCATTACGGCTTTGATGCAACCTGGCGCCAGAAGGTCATTGTCAACGTTCCGCCGGTCCACGTCGGATTAGAGGCCCGTTCAACAACCGCGATCGATCCGGATCGTACGCCGATCGTTTTCACGAGCAGGTTACAATCTATTAAGCGACCAGACGTTTTTATAAAGGGAGCTTGTGCTTTTCTCGCGGCAACACCTGAATACAAAGGCCAGATCTTTTTTGCAGCCGACGATGCTGACAGTGAGTTACGTCAGCGGGTTGAGAACGCTATCCCCAACGACCTGAGGCATAGAGTCAGCTTCTTGCCCACCCAATCGCAGGAGGTGCGTGAGAAACTTATAGCCCAAAGTATTGCAGTATTCCCTAACGCTTTCGAGGCATTCTGCTTTGCCGCATATGAGGCAAGTCTTCTTGGGGCTGTTGTTGTTTTGAACGGCAGCAACCCTGGATTTGGTGATGGTACGCCGTGGACCGACGGACTCAATTGCAAGAAGTTCAAAGAGACCTCGCGTGAGTTAGACAAGGCTCTGCGTGACGTTTTTTTAACGCAATGCAGGAGCGCTCTCGACTCGGGAGGAGCAGGTTTTCAGCCTGTCTCGGCGATACCTGAGGAAACACCGTACTGGGAGAACATTCCGCGGCCTAGTCAGGGCCATGATCTGAAAGCTGACCTTGAGGAGAATATTCAAGTAGCAGTTCTCATTCCTTGTTTGGGCAACGCAAGCGAGCTGCCATCGGTCGTGTCAAGCATTCTGATGGAGCAGGCCCTTCCTCTCGAAATCATTGTGCTCGATGGACGCGCGGAGGAGTCTAACCCCTTTGTCTTCGATGCTTTAGAACGACTGTCGAACAATCACCCAGGGATCGTGAGAATTCTGCGCCAGCAAGTACCAGCGGATTATCCAATGTTGGTGAACATTGGTGTTGAGCTGGCACGAGCACCATACGTCGCTGTGTTTCCAGCCGATATGCTCCCGACTCCAGGCTTTCTTTCCTTAGCGGTTCGGGCGTTGTCGCGAAGCCCTGACTATGCCGTCGTTGTACCCGCAATGCGGGTAATAGATCCCGACAATAGGTCTAAGTCCGACGGATACTGGATGCCACTCGGGGAAGCGGTGCATTCTGGATTGTTTGTGAATCGATTAGGGTGGGGGAGCTTTCTGGCTCGCAAGGATATTGTCCGATCCTACCGCATGGACGAAGTTCTGACGAGTGACTGGTGCTGGGACTTCCTCATGCGATTGTCTTTTGCGGGGCAGCGACTTCTCGTGACCTCGGAGGCAGGGGTAGAAGCCACAATGTCGGCAATCGAGGAACAGACCTCGCGTTCGGAGCTGCAACGGCGAAGTACGATAGAGACAATTCGCCGGCGGTACGCGATAACGACTGGCTCCGCGCGCGTTCCACTGAGCGTGCTTGGGGATGGCGAGCTCGTAACGGCAGGCCTGTATATGCCCAGCAAGATGGAGGTCATCCGCCACGAGGCCGAGGCAAATCGCCTGAGGGCTGAACTTGAGGCCTTGCAAGAGGCGTCAGCTGTTCGTATTGCGAGAGCACTTTCTAAACGCTTTGCATCAGTACCTGTTTGGCTCAGAAAGCCCATTTTGAGGACTGTTAGAGCACTGATGCGTTGAGTGTGCCGGGGTAAGGGCAGGTGCCTGAACCACCAACATCTATGATGAAAACGTGCTGAGGCTGGGATTGGCTCAAGGCGGCCAAGTCCGCGGTGAGGTGTAGATGTGCGTGGCGGCCTGGAACCAGTGAGCTTAAAGTAGAACTGATGGAGATTGTCGTGCAGCGTTCTTCCCCGGGAATTGTCAGTAGCCACAACTGGCCCTCAGAGCCTGTTACGTGGAGCCTGCTCTTGAGCTGTGCTGAACCTCTGCGTTCTGTCACAGGAGGCATCGGAACCTATTCGCGCCTTCTCCTGCAGCGATTGGCCTCTGTCTACGAGCGCATTCTCGTTTGTACCGCTAACGACTTCTCGGCAGAAGGCCTTCCCCCTAACGTCACGCTGCTTTCGATCACAGATCGCCCAGTCTTTGAGGGGCGGCCTGTAGAGAACTTGGCGGATAACCTATTGAGCTATAGCTTTCAGCTCTCCCAGGTGTTGGCAGCGCTGTACGAGGAGGGGCATCGCTTCCAGTTGAGTGAGTTCCCCGACTATGGGAATGATGGCTATTTCAGCTTAGCTTTGCGCAAGGCCGGGAAGCTTGATCTTGGAAGAGTGCTCATTCGCCTCCACTCACCCCATTTGATGCTGCGCGATGACAATCGGTGGCCAAGGCATCTAACCCCGATTAACATCATCGAGCACGGAACAGCGGAGCGTTTTGTTCTGAAGGAAGCCGATGGCCTCTTGTATGGCGGCGACGCCATGCTTGAGCGGGTTCTCGCCTATTTTGATGAGCAGGAGCAACTGGCGCTTCGCTCGAAGGCAATCAGGGTGCCACATCCGTGGCCGGATGCCAGGGTTGATGATCATGTCAATGTGGTTGGGCAGTCTGGCGCTCTCAGTGAGCAGTCAGCGTCCTACTTTGCGGAAGCATCAGTCACCCATATCGGTCTGATTGGGCGTTTGGAGGTGCGAAAAGGGACGCTGCAGATGCTCGACCTGTTTCGGAAAAGGCAGGTGTTTGAACCGATACCTGGTCACCGGGTGCGATTTCACTTTATTGGTGGATCGACCTCAGACTGGACCGGGCGATCGCTGGCAGATATTGTCGGCGAGGAGATTTCTCGCCATGGCTTGCACTCTGATGTCAAACTGCACGGCAAGATTGATCAAGCTCGACTAGCTGCTCACGTCGAGCGCTTGGACGCGGTCATGTATCCATCTCTGTTCGAGAATTATCCAAATGCCCTGTTGGAGGTTATGCAGCAGGGCAAGGCAGTGATGGTATCAAAGCACGGTTGTATGCCTGAACTCGCAAGCGGTTATCCTGGAGCAATTGTCTTTGATCCTCTCGTGATGGAGGACTTTTGGGCAAGTTACAAAGCCTTTGTCGGGCAGGTGGTTAAGACTAAGAAGGCGGAGGGCGAAGCCGCTCAAGCCCGGGTAGCCGCTTACAACGCCCGTTCCGTTCGTGAGAACGAGAGGCTTGTCCAAGCCTATGCACAGTTGAGACTTGATGCATCCAAATGCGGGCGAGCGGTTCAGCCGTCAAAACACGACATACTCTCCGTGACCTTTGTAGTGCCACATTTCAACCATGCCGAGAGATTCAAGGAGACTTTGCAGAATCTGTGCGAGGTCGCTGAGCCGGGTGACAAAATCATCGTGGTTGATGATTGCTCGCTCCGCGACGAAGTCGAAAAGCTGAAGAGCTTGATTGAGCGGTTTGCGCAGGAATATCCCATCACACTTGTCGCTAAAGATGTGAACGAGGGCCCTGGGGCTGCACGGGACGACGGCTTACGGATGGCAGCGACCGAGGCGGTGCAGTTTATCGATGCCGATGATCAGATTGATCCCAAAGGAATGGCTGTCGCGCGTGATGCGATGCGGCTCAATCCTGAGATAGGGCTTGTTTTCGGCTACCAACAGTGCACCGGTGAAGCAAGGCATCTCTGGATCCCAACGCTTCCGGAACCCGAGCTCTCCTTCGTGCGCAATTTTGGCCATAGTGCACCACTAGTACGAAGAGATCTCGTCGTGAAATATGGCGGGTACCCGAGAAATCGGATCAAGCATTACGAAGATTGGCTGTTTAATCTAACGGCGATGACGGCTCACATCCAAGTCTTGGTGGTTCCCGTGCGAACCCAGATTTACAGTGTGGCCATCGGGCTGTCTCGCTCAGGGACAAATCTGGCCTATGAGCATGAGTCATTCGGAACCATGGCGTCCCATGTTTTAAGGCGATGCGCAGAGCTGGGGCATGAACGTAATCTTGATTTTCTTTCCCGTTACATAGGCCAAGCTTGGCTTCACGAGAGAAATATTGGCAGAGATGTCAATGCCGCATTGCTGCCGCGTAGGTACAAAGTGGTTGACAGGATTGCGCAAGTGATTTGGCGCCGGCCGTTGCTGCGAAAGGCAGTCTTCAAAGCAGGTGAGTACATATTGAAACGTTATGCATGACAGGGTCGCCATTGGAACAGGCGTGGCAACCCCTCTGTTGCGCCGGTTGCCTTGGCAAGTCCAGGGTGGAGACTATCCTGCCATCTCCTCACCTCGATCAGCTCCCGCGAGCGCCGCTACACACGTGTCACGCGGCGTGTTATAGGGATAGAACCTTGGTATTAGAGCTTTTCCGGTAAAGTGGATCCGGTTCGCCGTAGTGAAGTACAGTGCGCCAAAGGACAATATTTCCGCTCAAGGGAAAGTATTTCTAGCTTCCTCGAGCATGGTCACGACAGGCCCGGCTTCCGTGCCCTCAGATCAGTGAGAATTCAAGGCGACGCGTGATTTGTCTCATGGACGTAGAGGCGCGAGCGAAGGAGGCGCGCTGAGGACACCGTTGTGCCAACGCCTGCGCCAGCGCACCCTTGTTCATCGAGAAAGGGAGGCCTCCATCCGCCAGTCTGCGGCTCACTACAGGGTCGCCCTTTGTCCGCCAGAAGCCCATCCCCGGCTGCGAGAGGCCGAGCAAATAACGCTAGGGTGGATCGCGGAGCATCGCCGACCTTCGCGCGGCACGAGAGACGACGAGTGGCCGGACCGGAGGGAGGAGCGCTGCTGCTTTTTTAGGGTAGCGTCCCAGGACGTGGTGTAGGAGCAGGCCACCGATGAGGTGGTCATCGCCAATCTTCGGTTAGAGTTCGGGTAGCGACACCTGACCCTCAACCCGGAGACGACGATGACCGACGAGA
>Ga0182741_1004677_pt1 | contig 13288 bp, 15 predicted proteins | sample eDN5th37CBELigOP_FD_128874 | JGI IMG/M metagenome (GOLD analysis project Ga0182741, IMG submission 128874) | Enriched Organic Plus compost microbial communities from Emeryville, California, USA - eDNA 5th pass 37_C BE-Lig OP (version 2) (version 2) ...
GCTCGCATTCGCGGAGTGGGCGCCGGCCGAATTGGAGGCGCGCGAACTGGCCTTTCGGGCTGGCGACGCATTACGCCGGTCCGGGATCAGCCCGGCGGAACGTGGCAAGCTCTGGCCTGGCGACATGCCGAGCATGCACAGCAGTGTTACGGAACTGCTCGAAGGACTCCGCCGCGATCTCGCGCGATTGAACTTGCTGATGACGGGTGGTGACTGATGACGGCGAAGAATGTAGCCCGGCGGCGTCCGGGTCCCAAGTCCGCAATTTCTGACGCAAGGGACGCGGCATTGGCGCCCCTTGGGGGTGTTGACGCGCTATACGATTTCGTCGCAGCGGGAATGACGTTTGGGGAGATTTGCAAGGAACTTGGACTGCCTAATGACGCGCAGCATCAGCAGTCACTCCGTAAGCTGGCACGTCGGGACCCGCAGCGGTACGACGAGGCAAAGCAACAGAGTGTCGAGCGTCTGCAAGAGAAAGCTGGTGAGGTCTACGGCGAGACCGCGCCCGTGACGAGTGCTGACGCGAAGTGGCGAAACGACCGCTCCAATTATTACCGATGGCTCGCCGAATGGCGCGGGGGTATTCTCGAAAAGAGCGCCGTCGCAGTTAACGTTGACATCGGGCAACTCCATTTGGAGGCCCTTCGCGCCGCAGGTAGTCGCACGACCACGGAACAGCGCCGGGCCATCCCAAACGCCGCGGCAACCTTCATCAGTGCGCAGGACGCAGCGGTGACGGACGCGGACTGACCAGCGGCCGCAGACGACAACAATGAACGAGGGGCGCACTCGAACCGGGGTGCGCCTCTTTCAATGGAGGACTGAACATGACGAATACGATTCCCGCCGTGTATAAGACGGCAACGATCAGTGCCATCAAGCTCCCCAACGGGGTTGTTGTAGTGGCGCCTGATTCGGAATTCACGCGCGTTGACAATCTACTCGTCCTCAAGGCGGACGGCAGCAATGGCGCTTAAAGCTTTCTCTGAACTCGAAGCCGACGAGTGCGTCGCGCACGCCGAAGTCGAGGATGCGGTAGCAACCGGGCAACTCCTGTGGTCCGGCAGCAATCCCGGACTCGCCCCCGGATACTGCTACACGCGCGACGACTTCGAGACGTACATACGTCATCGCAGTATGGCTTCCAGTGGCATTGCCCCCAACGAACTTATGACACGCTCCGAAATGGAGGCATATCGCACCACCGGCGCGGCGATCACTTCTGACACGCCGCATTCCGAATGGGTGCTACTGCCTGGCGGAGATTGGCGGGGTTGGCTGTCGTTCAGCGTGAATACTGCGACTAAGAGCGTCGGCGTCCAGATATCCATAAATGGTAGCGCCTTCGGCCCGGCAACGTACATCAACGTCACACCGGGCAGCTCTGGAAACGAGACGGCCAAAACACAGGTGGGGGCTGGTCAAACGCTCTCCATTCGGCTGACCCCATACACAGAGAACAACGGGGGCGGCGTCGCTGGATCGTCGGTTACGAATTCTCCGACCGAACCCGCGTAAGGAGGGCCTATGGATGAACTCCCTCCGTGGCTTGTCCTGATGTCAGAGAATCAGGTTTTGCGCGACGTGCTGCATGAGCTTGCAGCAAACCCGCAATTCCTGGAAACCGTGGGGAGTGCGCTCGCCGGTGATAGCCCGTTTCCGGTTTGGGTTGGCGGTATGGACTTCCTGGAGCGCATGAATTCAACACGCCCCCGGAAGGACCGCGTACAGCCCGGTAAAGAGTTGGGTGCGATCACGATGTTCAACAGGTCCGCGGACGGGACCGCGGGCGGTGCGGGCGTTGTTGTCGATATTGACCGCCTGCACAAGCTGGCGCGTCAGGACAGCGCACTAGCCAAGCAGTATGTCCGGGACGCACTGTTGCACGAGTTTGGACACGTCCTGCCGGTTGCACGGTCGCGCAGTCTCTCCGACCGGACGTTCGATCCGAAGCCCGGCGACCCGAACGCGGCGCAACATCCGGCGATACAGAGCGAGAACGCACTACGTCAGTTGCTAGGACTCAAGCCCAAACGGCATTACGGGCTGCTCGATCCGTCGTTGCGCTGAATGGCACACGCCGCAGTGAACGGGTGACATTAGGGCCGGCCTCCGTTTAGCATGGAGGTCGGCCCTATTTGCGTTCACGCCGGCGACGCTACGAACCCGTATCCCTCCGTGTCGTAGGGTACACGGCTTTCTGCCGCGGCATGACGCCAGTGTAGGACGAACTGGTGCGCGTCGTAGTCTACCGTTATAGCGCTGAATGTCTGCCGCAACAGGGCGTTGACATGCTCCACGTTCAGCGGATCGGAGCGGAGCGCACCCCGCAGGGCACGCAGCCGCAACTGCACCGTCTTTCCCTGCGACACTTCCGCCCGCTCTACGAGGTCACGCAATTCCTCTTGGGCCTTTTCGAGGGCGGACGCCAGGATGCGCGCCTCACCGGCCGGCGCCAGCCCCATAGCGATGTTCTCCGCCGCTTCCTCTACAAGTCCGTCCAGCGCCAGCACGTTCAACCGTGCTTGCTTGACCTGTTCATCCAGGTCCACCGGCGAGACCGGCGCTTCACGGATCAGGTCATCCGCATGAAACCGAAATAGTCGGACCGCCTCGACGTAGAGTATCCGCTCCGCTCGCCCGCCTCGTACGCCACCGGGGTTGCCGGGACATCCCGCCGACGATTGCGCGGCACGGCAGACGAGGTATACGCCCGGCCCGTCCGGCCGTCCGTGCGCCAGCCGGTACACGGAGGCCCCGCAGCGACCGCAGCGAAGCAACCCTCCGAAGATGTTGCGTAAGGGCCGCTTGGCGTGCATCCCGCGACGCGGCGAGCGGCTGAAATGGAGTGCCTGGACCGCCTCCCAGGTTTCCCGTTCGATCACGGCCGGGAAATAGCCCTCAACACGTTCGATCTCTACGCGCTTTCCACCGCGTTTCTCGTACAGCGGACACGCGCCGATGACGGCGGGGTTGTCCAGCAGGCGGCGAATGTACGAGCGGTGCCACATCTTCGCTTTGCGTTTCTCGCTCGTCGTATTGATGCCCGGCCGTTCAGCCGTGAAAGGGACAACCCCGTCCTCGTTCAGCCGGCGCGCGATTCCCTCCACGCCCATCCCTTCCAGATACTCGCGGAAGATACGCCGCACAATCTCCGCCCGCTCCGGTATGACGGCCCATCCGTCGCCCTCCGGCGCCAGCCACGCAGGCCCCCATTTCGTTAGTCGCTCCCCAGACTCTAAGGCACGTTGCCGCTTCGAACGCCATGCCTCTTTGTTGCGATGCGATTTCGTGGCGGATTCTTCGTTGCCACGGAACAACTCGACGGACGCCATGATCCAGTCAAAGCCGTCCAGCGCCTCGACCGTCCATGCCTTGCCATTGGATAGGGTGACAAGGATGACCCCCGCCTCCACGATTTCTTCGATCAGCCGCAGGGCTTTACGCGGGGTCTGCCGCGACACGCGGTCCAGCCGCTCTACGAGCAGGTAGTCCCCCGGTTCAACAACGCCGTCCTCGACGGCACGGAGGAACGTTCGGAGGGCGCCGGTAGCGGCGTGCTTACCACGATAGGCAGATACGCCCTCGTCTCGAAAGGTCATGTCCTCAACCAGGTCCAAGCCGTGCTTGGCGGCGTATTCGCGCGCCATACGGTCCTGACGGGCGAAGCTGTCGCCATGCGCCTGCTCTGGGCTAGACCATCGGATATAACTGTAGGCTTTGGGCATTCTGTCCCTCTCTGGTGAGCCGTCACGACATGGGGAATCTCTGGGTACACGGTCAGTGTGTGTCAAGGCCCATCCATGAACGTGGTGGGCCTGGCCGAGGGCGCCGTCCGTGAGGGGCGCGAGCGCGTCATCGCCGCACTCGCCAACAGCGGGCGACCGGTGCCGCCGCGGCGAATCACTGTCAGCCTCGCACCCGGGGATCTACCGAAATCAGGCAGTGGCTTCGACCTGCCCATTGCGATCGGCATCCTGACCGCGGCCGGAGCGCTTGAGCCGGACGCCGGCTCCGACACCCTGCTCGCAGGTGAGCTGGGGCTCGACGGAGAGCTGCGCCCGCTGCGGGGCGCGCTGTCGATCGCGCTCTGCTGCCGCGAGGCGGGCCTGTCACGCCTGATCCTGCCGGCTCCGAACGCTGCCGAGGCCGCGGAAGTCGACGGTATCACGGTGCTCGGTGCCACGTCGCTGGACGAAGTCGTTGCGAGCCTGTCCGGCGCCGCGGCGCTTCCCCCGGCGTCGCGAGCGCCGGAACCTGCCGACGACCCCTGGTCGGTCGACTTCGCCGAAGTCAAGGGGCAGGAGCATGTAAAGCGCGCGCTCGAGGTAGCAGCGGCGGGCCAGCACAACCTCCTGATGATCGGCCCGCCCGGAGCGGGAAAGTCCATGCTCGCGCGTCGACTGCCCACGATCCTGCCGGGGCTGGCGCGGTCCGAGGCGATCGATGTCACACGCATCCACTCCGTCGCAGGTCGGCTGCGCGCGGGGAGTGGACTGATGCGCACGCGACCCTTCAGGGCGCCCCATCACACGATAAGCGAGGCGGGGCTCGTCGGTGGCGGGACGATCCCGCGCCCCGGAGAGGCGTCGCTCGCGCATGCGGGTGTGCTGTTCCTGGACGAGCTGCCCGAGTTCCGACGCAGCGCGCTGGAGGCCCTGCGGCAACCGATGGAGGATCAGGTGATTCACATCGGCCGCGCACGCGGCGGTGCGACGTTCCCAGCGTCGTTCATGCTCGTCGCGGCAATGAACCCCTGTCCGTGCGGACATTACGGCACATCGGGGAGCTGCATCTGCCACCCCGCGCACGTCGTGCGCTACCGGGGGCGTGTATCGGGACCCCTGCTCGACCGCATCGACGTGCAGGTCGAGGTTGCCGCCTTGAGCGAGAGAGAGCTGTTCGGCGCACGGGAGACTGAAAGCAGCGCATCGATCCGGGAACGGACGGAGGCAGCGCGAGCGCGGCAGACGCGGCGCTTCCGCGACGAGCCCGGCATCCATGCGAACGCGCAGATGCACCCGCGGCACGTGCGCGCACACTGCACTGTGGACGCAAGGGCGGAGGCACTCCTGCGAACAGCGATCCGGCGGTTCGGACTGTCCGCGCGCGCCTACCATCGTGTGCTCCGGCTCGCGCGCACGATTGCGGACCTGGAGGGGGCGGACGCCATCGCGGCGAGCCACGTCGCAGAGGCAGTGCAGTACCGTTCGCTGGAGCGACCGCTCGCCGCGGCACGCTGAAGGGGAGTCGTCCGCCAGGCAGCGCCTCGTACGTTATAGTCCCGGACCTGCCTCGATTCCCTTCGATCCGGAGAGAGTGATGCGCCGCCTGCCTGTCTGCTTCGCTGCCCTCGCCGCACTGCTCGCTGGCTGCAGCTCCACGGACGACAACGCTGACGATCCGGGAAGCGCGGTCGAAGCGCAGCTCGACGTCGTGCGAAGCGCAACGCATGCATTCCACAATCTGGAGGCTGCGGTGGCCGCGGGCTACCCGCGTAGCGTGGAGCAGTGTCTCGTGCACGAGCAGCATGGCGCGATGGGCTACCACCACGTCAACGCCGCGTACGTGGACGAGACGCTCGACCTCGAACGACCGGAGATCCTGCTCTACGAGCGCCTGTCGGATGGCAGCTATCGACTCAACGCGGTGGAGTTCATCGTGCCGTACGCGTTCCTGCCGCGTGACGCGGAGCCGCCCGTGCTGCTGGGCCAGCGCCTCAGGCGGGAGGACAACCTGCAGCTCTGGTACCTGCACGCCTGGATCTGGCGGGACAACCCGGACGGCGTGTTCGCCGATTTCCATCCCGATGTACAGTGCCCTCCGGAAGACCGGCAGGTATTCATGCCGCGCACGGACCCCACGTGAGCGGAGGGGGCGACGGCGCGGGCTCTGCATGGCCGACATCCGGGCAGGTGGCCGGGTACCGACGGCTTGTTGGCCGCAGCAGGTCCCGGTAGCTTGGCCGAAGGAGAGGGAGATGGCAGAGCTCACGAGTGAAACGCGTACCCGCTACGCGCGGCTGCAGCAGATCCTGCGAGAGCTGGGATCGGTGTGCGTCGGCTATTCGGGCGGCGTCGACTCCGTCTTCCTGTCGGTCGCGGCGGTCCGGACACTCGGGCCGGAGAACGTGCTGGCCGTCACCGGCCGCAGCGCGTCCGTGCCGGGGCTTCAGCTCGACATCGCACGCCAGTGCGCGCGCGACTTCGGCGTTCCTCACGTCGAGATCGACACGGACGAGCTGGACGACCCGAGCTATGCGGCGAACCCGTCGAACCGCTGCTACTTCTGCAAGAGCGAGCTGTGGGGGCGGCTGCGCGCGGTCGCGGATGAACACGGCATTGCTGCGGTTGTCGATGGCGCGAACGCCGACGACGCGCGCGACTACCGGCCCGGTGCACAAGCCGCGCTCGAGAACGGCGTTCGCTCGCCAATGCAGGAGGCAGGACTCACGAAGCAGGACATCCGCGTGCTCTCGCATACGCTCGGTCTCCCGACCTGGGACCAGCCGGCAGCGCCCTGTCTCGCCTCGCGCCTGCCGTACGGGCTCGCCGTCACGCGTGAGCGCCTGGCCATGGTGGAGCGCGCGGAGGACAACCTGCGCGCTCTCGGTCTCCGCGAGTTCCGCGTCCGGCATCATGGTGACGTCGCACGGCTCGAGCTGATCCCGCAGGACCTGGAGCGCGCCGTGACGGACGCCGGGGCCTGGGCCGAGGCCGTTCTCGCCGCGGGCTTCAGCCGCGTGCTGCTCGACGTACACGGCTACCGGCGCGGCGCCCTGAACGAAGTGCTTCCACTCGTGCATCTTGCACGCGCATGAGCGACGCAACGGGCAGCCGTCCCGCCGACACGGCGCAGGGTGGGCGCGACGAACGCGCGGATCACACCCGAGCGGCGAACCGGATCGATCAGCGCCGGCATGGCGACGATGCCCTGGTGCGCGCACGTCAGGTACTCGCAGCCGGCGGCCTCGACGTCGATGTCGACCGTGCGGGCCACGCGGGAGACCTGCTCGTTGTCGCGGCACCGCCCGGTCGCATCGACGATGTCCGCGCCTGTGCGCCGCAGCTGCGCAAGCTCGGGTTCCGATACGTGACGATCGAGATCGTGCCGGATGCATGACGGCATCGTGTACATGGATTACGCCGCGACGTCCGCGCTCCGGCCGGCCGTCGTTGCGGACAGCATTGCGGAGTGGCTGAGAAACAACGGGGCGACGCCGGGACGTGGCGGCCATCGTCTCGCCATCGACGCCGGTCGCATCGCGCTCCGCTGCCGTCAGCTGCTCGCATCACTCCTCAACATCCCCGGTGATCCTGGCCGCATCGCCTTTCAGCACAATGCAACACACGCGCTGAACACGGCGCTGTTCAGTGTGCTCCGCGACGGCGATGCGGTCGTGACGACACCGTACGAGCACAACGCGATCGTGCGGCCGCTGCATGTGCTGCAGCGCACACGCGGCATCGAGGTGCGCGAGATACCTGCGGCGAGGGACGGCACACTGGATCTGGATGTCGCCCGGACGCTGCTCGGCGGGGCTCGGCTGCTGGCCGTGACGGCGGCCTCGAACGTGCTCGGTACCGCGACACCACTGCGCGCCCTTGCGGCAATGGCGCACGACGCCGGCGCCCTCGTGCTCGTCGACGCGGCACAGGCTGCCGGCTCACTTCCGCTCGACGTCCACGCCCTCGGCATCGACCTGCTTGCGATCACCGGTCACAAGGCGCTGCTGGGTCCACAGGGCATCGGCGCGCTCTGGGTCCGGCCGGGGCTGTACATCGACCCGCTCCTCACCGGCGGTACCGGCGGCGATTCCCTCGATCCGGAGATGCCCGCCGCATTGCCGGATCGGATCGAGGCCGGCACTCTCAATGCGCCCGGCATCGTCGGGCTGCATGCCGGGCTGCAGTGGCTGCGGGACGAACGGATCAACACGGTCCACGCGCGCGAGATGCGGCTCAAGCGCCAGCTGCACGAGGGGCTCAGCCGGCTGGATGGCGTGCGCGTGCTGACACCGGAGGCACCGGATGGCGTGCCGATCGTGACACTGGTCGCCAGGGACGTCGACCCGGCGACGCTCGCTGCGCGACTGGACCGCGAGTACGGTGTGCTCACGCGACCGGGGCTGCATTGCGCGCCGGGCGCGCATCGGCTACTCGGTACGCAGGCGACGGGCGCGCTGCGCCTCTCTCTCGGCTGGGCCAGCACGGAGCGCGATGTGGCGCATGCCGTCGAGGCGATCGCCAGCATCGTGACATCCGCGCGTCGTCCCACGATCGGAAGCGCGTCACACTGAAGTCGTCGTGAGGCTCTTCATCGCTGTGCGGCTGTCACCGGAGCTGCGGGCGCTGATTGCGCGCGAGACGGCGGCGCTGCGCGCAGCGGTCCCGGACGTGCGCTGGACCGGAGAGGAGGCGCTGCATGTGACGCTGCGCTTCCTTGGCGAGGTCACCGGGGAGGACGCAGCCGCCATCCAGTCCGTGCTCGACGCGTGCGCCTCGGCTCACGAGCCGTTCACACTGGGTATCACGGGGCTGGGCGCGTTCCCGCGGATGGCGCGGGCGCAGGTGCTCTGGCTGGGCGTCGAGGATGGCGGCGCGACGACCCGCATCGTCCAGTGCCTCGATCGCGCACTGGTGAAGCTCGGGTTCACCCCCGACGAACGTGGCTTCACCCCGCACGTGACGCTGGGGCGTGCGCGCAGTCGTAAGGGTATACGGATCCGCGCTCGTGACGGGACGTCGGGGCTGACGCTCGAGGGAACGATGCGGGTAGACAGGATCGAGCTGATTCGGAGTCATCTCGGCAGCGGCCCTGCGGGGCACGAAGTGCTGCACACGGCCCTGCTCGGAGGAGGGACGGAATAGAATGTTCGGAGCGGCGCGCGGTTGTCTGCGCCTCATCATCTTCGCCGGCGTGCTGGTCGCCCTCGGGGTCGTGTGGTACACGAAGGGTGACGAGCTGCGCACGCTGTGGAGCGACCTGACCGGCACTCCGGCCGCGGACGCAGGACCGAGCCGCGAGCTTGCGGACCATGCGCAGGCGAAGCTCGCCGATCTGCGGGCGGGCAGAATCAGCTCGGCCTCGTTCAACCAGGCGGAGCTGCAGAGCCTGCTGCTGTTCGAGTACCAGGGGCTGCTGCCGGCGTTCGTCGATTCCCCGCGCATCGAGCTCGACGCGAGTCGCATCATCGTGAAGGGTCGTATGCCAATCGACAGGCTGCCGAACGTGGAGGGCATGTCGCAGGCCGCCGCGATCCTGCCCGACACGACGGACCTCGCGCTGACGGCGCAGCTGCTTCCCCTGAGTACCGGCAGAGTTGCACTCGCAGTAGACGCGATCACGGTTTCGCGTATCCCGCTGCCCGAGCGACTGTACGCGCCCGCGCTGGCGCGTCTCGGGCGCCGCGAGGAGCCCGGCCTGCCGCCCGATGCCGTGGCGATACCGTTGCCGCCGGGGGCAACGAACGCGTACGTGCGTGGTGACTCACTCGTGCTCGTCGGCACGTCCGCCAATCCAGGGGGCTGATGGATGGCTCGTATTCTGGTCGTCGATGATGAAGAGGGGATCCGGCGCATCCTCGCCCAGGTGCTCGAGTACGAGGGTCACGAGGTCAGGACCGGCGGCAGCGGCACGGAGGCGCTGGAGCTGTACTCCTCGTTCGAGCCGGACCTGACGTTTCTCGACGTGAAGATGGCGCGGATGGACGGGCTCGAGGCGCTGCAGAAGCTGCGGGAGCAGGACCCGGACGCCCTCGTCATCATGATCAGCGGACACGGCACGATCGACACGGCCGTGGAGGCCACACGCCGCGGCGCATACGACTTCCTCGAGAAGCCGCTCGACACGGATCGACTGCTCGTCACGATCCGCAATGCGCTGCAGCAGCGCGGTCTCGCGGAGGAGAATGCGCGACTGCGCGACGCGGTCGAGAGTCGCTACGAGGTCGTGGGGTCGAGCTACGCGATCCGCTCCCTGCTCGACCGGGTCGAGAAGGTCGCGCCGACGGACGCGCGTGTGCTGATCACCGGTGAGAACGGAACCGGCAAGGAGCTGATCGCGCGCGCGCTGCATCGGCTGTCGCCACGTGCCGAACAGCCTTTTGTCGAGGTGAACTGCGCCGCGATCCCGTCCGAGCTGATCGAGAGCGAGCTGTTCGGTCACATGAAGGGCAGCTTTACCGGCGCTACGGCTGATCGGGCCGGCAAGTTCGAGCAGGCGAATGGCGGCACGCTCTTCCTGGACGAGATCGGCGACATGAGCCTGACCGCGCAGGCGAAGGTGCTGCGGGCGTTGCAGGAAGGAATCATCACGCGCGTTGGCGGGGAAAAGCCGATCCGGGTGGACGTGCGCGTGATCGCCGCGACGAACAAGAATCTCGAGAAGCTGATCGAGCAGGGTGAGTTCCGCGAGGATCTGTACTTCCGGCTGAACGTCGTGCCGATCCACGTGCCGCCACTGCGCGAGCGCCGCGAGGACATCCCGATGCTCGTGCGCTACTTCGCGGAGCGGGCGGCAGAGGAGCAGCGCCTCCCGGCGCGTCGTTTCACGAGCGAGGCGATCGAGCGGCTGACGCGGATGGACTGGCCCGGCAACGTGCGCGAGCTGCGCAACACGGTGGAGCGACTCCTGATTCTCGCCCGCTCCAACGAGATCGACGCGGGCGACGTCGACCGCCTGGTCGGCGGCGCAGCCGCCTCGGGCTCCATGCCGGGCGACCTGCTGGCGGCCGAGACGTTCGCGGAGTTCAAGGAGCGGGCGGAACGCGCCTACATCCTCGCGAAGCTGCGGGAGTACGACTGGAACGTGAGCGAGACCGCCCGGCGCATCGAGATGCCGCGCTCGAACCTGTACAAGAAGATCGAGAAGTACGGGCTGGTGCGCGAGGACGCGTGACATCGCGCGGCGCGCAGCGCCGGCCTACATTGCCCGCCATGCCGCCGGCTCTGTCGGGCGTCGGCGCAGGCTGATAACGGACGACACAGGGACTCATGGCACAGGAATACAGAAACTTCATCGCGGGGGAGTGGGTCGCGTCGCAGAGCGGCCGGACCTTCGAGAACCGCAACCCTGCGAACGCGCAGGATCTGATCGGAACCTTCCCGCGCTCCGACGCGTCGGACCTGGAGCGCGCGGTCGCTTCGGCGCAGCGCGGTTTCGAGCTGTGGCGTCGCACGCCGGCACCGCTGCGTGGTGACGTGCTGCGCAGGACCGGCGACATCATGGCCGCACGCAAGGAGGAGATCGCGCGCGCCATGACACGGGAGATGGGCAAGGTCCTGGCCGAGACGCGCGGCGACGTGCAGGAGGGCATCGACACGGCGTACTACGCGGCGTCGGAGGGACGGCGCCTGTTCGGGCACACCGTACCGAGCGAGCTGCGGGACAAGTGGGCGATGTCGTATCGCCGCCCCATCGGGGTCTGCGGACTCATCACGCCGTTCAACTTCCCGATGGCGATCCCGACCTGGAAGGCATTCCCCGCACTCGTATGCGGCAACTCGATCATCCTGAAGCCGGCGGAGGACGTCCCGCACACGGCGACGATCCTGGTCGAGATCCTGCTCGAGGCGGGTCTGCCGCCCGAGGTCGTGCAGCTCGTGCACGGCTTCGGCGAAGAGGTCGGCGCGGCGATGGTCGAGCACCCGGGGATTCCGGTCATCTCCTTCACCGGCTCGACCGAGACCGGCTCGCTGGTCGGCGAGACGTGCGGTCGCATGCACAAGCGGCTCTCGCTCGAGATGGGTGGCAAGAACGCGCAGATCGTCATGCCCGACGCGGACCTCGACCTCGCCCTCGAGGGTGTGCTCTGGGGCGCGTTCGGCACGACCGGTCAGCGCTGCACGGCAACGAGCCGGCTGCTGCTGCACGAGTCGATTCATGACGAGTTCATCGAACGCCTGACGCAGCAGGTCGGCCGGCTGCGCCTGGGTGACGGGCTGAAGGACGGCACCGACGTCGGGCCTCTCATCAACCAGGCTGCGCTCGACAAGACGACGCGTTACGTCGAGATCGCCCGCGAAGAGGGCGACGAGGTCGTGACCGGCGGACGCCGCGCGAGCGGCGACGGCCTCGACAACGGCTTCTTCTTCGAGCCGACCATCCTCCGGGGCGTCAAGCCGGGCAGCCGCCTCGCGCTCGAAGAGGTGTTCGGTCCCGTGCTGAGCGTGATCCACTTCCGCGACCTCGACGAGGCGATCCGCATCAACAACGAGGTGAAGTACGGCCTGTCGAGCTCGATCTACACGAAGGATGTGCGCGCCGCGTTCCGCGCGCTGAACGAGCTGGACAACGGCATCACCTACGTGAACGCACCGACGATCGGCGCCGAGGCGCACCTGCCCTTCGGCGGCGTGAAGGCAACAGGCAACGGCCACCGCGAGGGCGGCTGGGAGGTCTACGAGTTCTACTCGGAGACGAAGGTCGGCTACATCGACTACTCCGGTCGCCTGCAACGTGCCCAGATCGACACGTACGACGCCTGACCGGGACGAGGGAGGGAGGCGCGCGGGCGCGCGCCTCCCTCGATTGACAGTTGCGCAAACGCGTGGTAGCATGTCGGAAGCGGCCGTAGCAGCGGCGCACCGTCGGTTGCCTGAGTGTGACCGCGGAGGATGCGAGCCCGACGCACGGCTCGATTCCGGCGACCGCCGCAACGAGGAAGAAAGAGCGCGCAGGCGGCCCTATCCTTACCAGACTGGTTCCCGGCTTCGACCCGAAAGAAGCCGTTGATTGCTTGGAACACATTACGCTGAAGGCTGGCGACCATCTCCTGCTGACAGAGAGCTCGCTGCACGAATGAACGTGCATTCGCGATTGACGTCGTGGGTGTTCTCCGTACCGAACGGAAACGCGAGCGGCGCCAGCTCCCGCAAACAACCAGAGCGTAGCGTCCAGTATCGAGTCGAGGGGAATGTGCGTATCGCCCGGGCTGTCCAACCGGCAGTGGGTGGTGCGTTCCTCTGACAGACGGAGCGCCGAAGCAGGCTGCATTGCAGCGTCGGCATTCCGGGTCGGCAATCACCAGGATGTGCGTCACCGGAGCGTCGTATGAGTTTTTCTTCGGGTGGTAAAGGCGGGGGCTACGAAGAGAGCTCGCTCGATCAGTACCTCAAGGAGATCAGCGCGTATCCGCTGCTCAAGCGCGAGGACGAGATCGAGCTGGCCCAGCGGATCCGCCAGGGCGACGAAGAAGCGCTCGATAAGCTCGTCCGCTCCAACCTCCGCTTCGTCGTATCCGTCGCCAAGAAGTACCAGAACCAGGGCGTGGCGCTCGGCGACC
>Ga0182741_1004679_pt1 | contig 13284 bp, 11 predicted proteins | sample eDN5th37CBELigOP_FD_128874 | JGI IMG/M metagenome (GOLD analysis project Ga0182741, IMG submission 128874) | Enriched Organic Plus compost microbial communities from Emeryville, California, USA - eDNA 5th pass 37_C BE-Lig OP (version 2) (version 2) ...
CCGTGGACGTGCTGCGCATGGCCGGCCTGTTCGAGCAGAGCGAGTGGGACACGATCGACCAGCGCACCCGCCGCCTCTGGTCCCTCAACAACGAGGAGTACTCGCTCGACTCCTACGTCGACCACTTCAACCTGGCCGCCGGCAAGCTCGGCGCCCAGAGCGAGTACTACCTGCACCCGATCTCCTACGGCGTCTGGCGTCGGGGTGGCGGTAGCGAGGACCTTCCCCGGACCGGCCGCACCCGCGAGTTCGTGCCGGCGAGCGTGCTGTCGGATCACGACTACTCGTTGCGGGTGAACCCGAACGGGATCGACTCGATCCAGGCCGACCGCAAGCTGCCGGAGAAGACCGGCAGGTACGTGACCAGCCAGGGCACGCTCACCCAGGACCAGATGAACCGGGCGGCGAAGGACTACGACTCTCCGCTGCTCCGCGAGCCTTGGCGCAACCTGGATGACGCCGCGGTGAAGTGGTCCTGGGAGAAGCCGGAGACCAACGCGCTCTACAACTACGTGCAGGAGAATTCGCGCCTGATCCAGGGTCGTGGCGCCGGTCTGCTGAGGGCCGACATCGAAGCGATCCGCGAGGCCGCCGGGGAACCCGCGTGGTCGGCCGTAAAGCCTCTGGTTCCTGTCGCCTGAATCCCTTTAGTAGAGCCGAAAACGTCGCGTTCGTAGCGGCGTTGGAATCTTCGACAAAGGCCCTGTGAACGATGTCACTCGGGACTCGGATTCGACCGTAGTGTGAATTCCGAGGAGTGCCGTTAGGGCACGGATGCAAAGAAACCGAGGAGAGGGTCGAGGATGTCACGTTCACGAGCTTTACTTGCAGTACTCGCAGCATTGATGTTGTCCGTTTTCGCTGTCGCGTGCGGGGGGTCCGACGACTCCTCGGACTCCGGTGACGGCGGCAGCGGCGGTGGCGGCAGCGTCGAAGCCGCCCAGAAGATGGTTGACAAGCTGAAGGATCCGACGCAGGCGGAGTTCCCCAAGCCGACCGAAGCGTTCGATCCCGGCAAGGGACGCGTCGCGGTGATCTCTTGCGGTAACGCGGGCATCAACTGCAAGGACGGCTCCGAGGACGCCACCGACGCCGCCAAGGCGATGGGCTGGACCCCGTCCCCGGTCTTCGACGGTGAGTTCAACCCCGCGAAGCAGGCCGGCTTCATCCGCCAGGCCATCCAAGAGAAGTACGACGCGATCGTGCTCGTCTCGATCGACGCCAAGTCGATCAAGGCCGCCGTCGATGCCGCCGCCAAGGCGAACATCCCGGTGACCTGCGTCATGTGCTCCAACCCGGGCATGGAGGACGTGGTCACGGACGTGACGACCGGCGGCACCGCCGATGGCGAGGCGATCGGTTACTGGACCGCGGCCGATTCGGGTGGCGAGGGCAAGGTCATCGCCTTCGACGACGCCTCGTTCCCGATCGTCAACGTTCGCGTGAACGCCGCGAAGGAGATCCTGGCGGAGAACTGCCCCGACTGCGAGGTCGAGGTCAAGGACATCGCCACCACCGAACTCACCGAGCCGGGTCCGCCCACCTGGACCGCGACGCTGACCGCGAACCCTCCGGGCTCGTTCAAGTACGCATGGTCCGCGTACGACCCGTTCGCGATCCCGATGGCGAAGACGGCCGAACAGCAGGGCCGCGACGACATCAAGATCACCGGCTACGACGCGTCGCCCGACTTCGTCGAGCTGATCAAGAAGGGCGGCGATGCCGCCGCCACGACCGCGGCTCCGTTCGAGTACGCGGCCTGGGGTGCCGTCGACCAGGCCGCCCGCCAGGTGGTCGGTGCACCCGAGTGGGACGGCACCAAGCTCCCGGTGATGCTCGTCACCGAGGACAACGCCGACGATCCCGCCCTCGAGGCCGGGTTCTTCAACCCGCCCTTCGACTACAAGGCGGAGTTCGAGCAGCTCTGGGGCAAGGGCTGAGCAGATGACGAAGAGGGGGCGGGTCACGGCCCGCCCCCGGTTCGTTCCCTTCGGCCGAGGAGGATTCGCATGACGAAGACACCGAGACTCACCGTCACCGGACTGAAGAAGTCGTTCGGTTCGAACCGCGTCCTCCACGGCATCGATCTGACCTTCCAGCCAGGCCAGTTCATCGGCCTGATGGGGCCGAACGGCGCCGGCAAGTCGACGCTGATCAAGATCCTCGACGGCCTGTATTCGGCCGACGAGGGTTCCATCAAGCTGGACGACGAGGTCGTCCGCAACCTGGGTTCCCGCAAGGAGTGCGGCTTCATCCATCAGGACCTCGGCCTGATCGAGGACATGACGATCTGCGAGAACCTTAGGCTCGGGCAGGCGCCGATGAAGCTGGCCGGCCCCATTCTGAACCTGAAGCGCGAGCGCGAGGCGGCGGCGGAGGCCATCGCCCGGGTCGGGCTCGACCGGGACGTCGACACCCCGGTCAGCGCCCTTTCGCCCGGGGAGAAGACCCTCGTCGCCGTCGCCCGCACGCTCGACCGCGGCGCCCGGATCCTTTTCGTCGACGAGGCCACGTCGACGCTGCCGGCCGCCGACTCGAGGCGTTTGATGGACGCGCTGCGGGCCACGGTCGATGACGGTGCGACCGTGATCATGGTCAGCCACAAGCTTTCGGAGATCCTCGACGACACGGACCGTGTGGTGGTCCTGCTCGACGGGGAGGTCTCCACCGACGAACCGACCGCCTCGCTCGATCGCGAGAGCCTGGTCGAGCGGCTCGTCGCGCACGAGTCCGAGGGGGCCGTCGAGGACGGCGTCACCACCTGCGAGCCAGGCGACGAACTGGTCGCACTGGAAGCCGCCTGCGCCGGGCGTGCCGGACCGGTCAACCTCTCGCTCCGCGGTGGGGAGATCACCGGCCTTACCGGACTACCTGGCTCCGGCCTCCACGACATCGGCTTCCTGGTCCACGGCTCGATGAAGCCGGTCAACGGCCGGGTGAAGGTCGATCGCAAGATCAAGCGGGCCCTGGTGCCGCCGCACCGCGAGACGCAGGGCGGCATCCCGCTCAACTCGGTCCGCGAGAACCTGACGCTCTCGTCGCTCGATCGCTGGCGCAGCCTGGGCCGCCTGCTCGCCCTCCGCCGCGAGGAACGGGACGCGCAGCAGATGACCACGGAACTGAACGTGGTCCCCGGCGACGCCGAGGGCCCGTTTGGGGTGCTATCCGGCGGCAACAAGCAGAAGGTGATCTTCGGCCGGGTGCTCCTGCGTGAGCCGCAGGTCTACGTGCTTTGCGAACCGACCCGCGGAGTCGACATCAAGACCCGCACCGAGATCTACCGGTTGATCCGCAAGCTGCGTTCGAAGGACGTGGCGGTGCTGGTGATCAGCTCCGACTCGGAGGACCTGTTCGCGGTCTGCGACCGGATCGGGGTGGTGGATGACGGAACCGTCGAGCAGTTGGTCCCGGCGGAAAAGATGAACACACAACAGTTGGAGGCCTTGGTCTGATGAGCAGCGTCACAGCAGGTGGGAAGATCGCGTCGGCGGATGCTCCGTCGGCCCTGAAGCGCTTCGCCACCTCGCCGACCCTCCAGGGGTCCCTGACCACGATCGCGTTCCTGCTGCTCTTCGCCGGGTACTGGCTGTGGCTCGGCGACAAGTTCGTCAACGTCGACGCGCGCTTGCTGGATGTCCACCAGAACGCCCCGATTCTGATCCTGGGCCTCGCCGTCATGGTCACCTTGATCGCCGGCCAGTTCGATCTCTCGGTCGGCGGCATGTGCACCCTGACCACCTTCCTCTCGATCGGTTTGGTGGTGGACAAGGACTGGGCCTTCGGGATGGTTCTGGCGGCGTGCGTGATCGCCGGCGTCGTCGGCGGGCTGATCAACGGCCTGCTGGTGGTGAAGCTGGGGGTGAACACCTTCATCGCCACGCTCGGTACGGGCGGCGTGTTCCTCGGGATATCGAGCGTCTTGTTCGGCGGAACGCAGCTCGCGCCGACCGAGAACAGCCCGCAGCTTCCGTCCTGGTTCTCGGGCGACGGTTCGCTCGGTTCGTTCGGAGAGAAGTTCCCCTCGGTCATCCTGTGGATCGGCCTCGCGGCCTGCGCTTACGGCCTGTTCCGTTCGATTCAGGCCCGCAAGCCCCAGGGTCGCACCGCCTCCTCGTGGACGGTCGTCTCAGCGGTCATCACGGTCGCCGTCGCCGCGGTCCTGTTCGCCCTGAATCTGCCCGCCTGGGTGAACGGCGTCTCGGTGACGATCGGCGTCCTCGTCCTGATCGGCCTGATTCTCTGGGTGGTGCTCCGGTACACCACCTACGGCCGGTACCTGTACGCGACCGGCGCCAACCCGGAGGCCGCCCGCCTGGCCGGCGTGAAGACGGACCGCCAGACGATCACCGCCTTCGTGATCGGCGGTCTCCTCGCCGCCTCCGCCGGGGTGCTCTTGGCCGCCAACCAGGGCGCCGCCTCCCCGGACATCGGCACTGGTTTCCTGCTGCCCGCGTTCGCAGCAGCCTTCTTGGGCACCGTGATCATGTCGACGGGGCGCTTCCACGTGTGGGGCACCCTGATCGGCGGCACCTTCCTGGTCTGGGTGACCCAAGGTCTGATCGTCGGCGGAGTCCCGTTCACCTGGACGGACGTAATCAACGGCGTGGTCCTAGTCGCCGCCGTTGCCGTATCGACGATCTTCCGCCGCCGCGCCTGAATCTCCGGCGCACAAGGGTCCGGGTCGGACCACCTCCAGGACCGACCCGACCTCAAGCCGGCCGCGCATCTCTCTCCCAAACCGGTGCGGCCGGCTTGGCGGTGGGGTATCCCCGAAAGGCGGTGCGACTTCACCCTCAATATGAGGGCAACTCGCGACACCTCTAGATCGGGTGCAGCTCACATGCAACAGGCGTGCGGAATACACCCGGTCTGCATCTGATCGTGGCTTGCGACCTACCGGGCTAGGGCTCTAGAGTTCCGCGCCATGAAATGAGCGGTGTCAGGGATGGTGGTCTGCACCGTGGCGGTGGGGGTCTTTTTATCGGACTCACCATATTTCTGCTGAAACCCCTCTGGTTTGTTCCACCGGATAACGGGATGGACGGCAACTCGGTCGCACGCGTTTACGGCGAGTGGATGGACCTCAGTAGCGGCGGCGATGGAGACTGCGAAGAGGTCGACGGCACCGACATGTTGGAGTGCCCGGTAGAGCCGGACCCGGGGTCGGGTTGCGGCGCGAGTCTCGCGGTCTGGAGAACCGGAGACAACTGCTGGGAGGGCTATCGGATAGTGCGACGGAATCGCCAAGACCGATCGCTAGCGTCCAGGCTGAGAGTGCCAGCCAATATCTACATCCGCGGCCCCAAGATCCAAGGCTGCATCAAGTCTTACGAAGATGTCTGGTGAACTGAACTGAACGAGCGCCGGAGCTTGCGTCGCGTTGGATGGTGAGTTAGCGTCGAACCAAGCTACCCAAGGGTCGGTGGCGAAGATGTCAACCCGGCTAGGAGTTCGTAAGGAGACGAAATGGCTACAGGCGCAGCCAGTCCGACGCGTCCTAAGTCGGAGCTCAGGTATCGGAGGAACGCGGTCCACCTAACGCGAGGTCAAGCGAAGTTACTGAGGGATTCCTTCTCTGCGGTGTACGGAATCTCGGATGATCGCGGCTACGACCCCTGGGCCGGTGTCCATGGTCTGCCAATGCCAATCGGATCCGACAACGCTCACGGCAGCCCGTACTTTCTGCCTTTGCACCGGGCATATACTAAGCGAGCAAACACCGTCGTACCGGTGGCCACGGAAGTTGACGGCTCGACGTGCCGGACACACTGCCCGCGACCCAAGTCAGACTGGCGAACTACGAGGGCTAATCGTGCCGACGATCTCCCATATCGCTGGTATGCCCACTGAAGAGATTGTCTTGATAGGCGCCCCAGCATTCCTCTTGATTCTTGTGCCCCTCCGCGAAAAGTTTCGTCAGTACGAGAGAGAACGCTGAGGTGGAGTCCTCTCAAACTCTAAGCTCGACTGGGCCAGACGGAGGGGGCGAACGTCGTCCTAGGCACCAAGTCGAACGCACGTGCGAATCAAGACTTGTGCTCCATTTGCCAACAAGTTTGGAAATGGAGCAACAGATCCCCAACGCTTGCCCTACTCTCTAGCGCATGCCTAGGTACTTCTTTCGAGTCATGATGTTCTTGAGTTCCTACGTGCCCCTATTTCTTCTGCTCGCGTATGACAATCGGACCACACCGGAGGCTTGGATATCTCTCTGCGCCGTTTCAGTAGTTTCTACGATTGGAATCGTTGCGGTCTTCTGGGCCTACAGCGACGACCGGGGGCCGCGGGTACGCGTTGCAAGTGCGAAACCGGCCGATGGCGAAGTTCTAGCCTACATCGGAACCTATCTCATCCCCTTCATCGGTCTAGATCTAGCTGCTCGCGATGAGGCGATCATGTTCATCGGCTTCTTGTTTGTCCTGATGGTGGTCTACGTAAACTCGAACATGCTGTTCGTGAATCCGCTTTTAAGCGCCGCTGGCTTTCATTTCTTCGATTGTCAGGACGACACCGGTCAGCAGTATCACGTCGTCTCTCGTCGACAGGATCTTCCAAATGGACTAGTGTTTCGGCCCGCGTTGCTAACAAGTTACATCCGACTGGAGGTCGTTCGCGATGAGTTCAAGGGAGACGCTGGAAGATCTTGAGCAGTTTGCCGAGAAGTCCGATCTCACACTTGAGGTCGTTGCGGCGGGGAGGAAGGAACGTGGAGGATCGCATGAGCTGCGAATGGTCTCGGTCGCCGATGACGCTGAAGAACTCTTCTTGGGAACGCTGCGAAAGGCGACGCAGAACCTGATCAAGAGGCGGCTTAGGAAGCTAGACCTTCAGTACAAACCTGAACCAGATGAAGTCGAGTGGCTCGAGGTTGGGAACGTCGAAGCGGTCAACTCGACCGTAGAGCGCCTTCGCGCTCTGTCTTCCTCGGTGTCGACCTTTGATCCCGATGATCCGACATTCAAGGCGAGCATGGCCTACTGGGCGGCTGTTCTCACAGACGATAACTCTGGAGAACAAGCTTTCTTCTTCAGGTCCTTCACGGCTTCCGCAGAACTGAAGCGCAAGCCAGGCATTGCCCTAGTCTCAAAGAATGGGGTCTTTCACCGGTTCGAAGATCACGTTTTTGTTTTCGATCGTCAAGTCGATTGTGTCGTTTTTCGGGACAAGGTCTTTGTGTTGGGCAAGAGGAACTATCGAAAGATCTTTGATCAGGTCGAAAAGATCCTCCAAAGTGCAAGAAAAGCAGCGAAGGATCTCCACGAGCGAGTTCCTATCCACAACTTCGACGAGTTCCAAGAAGCTTGCGGCTCAGACAGCCGCATGGCTGACAAGATCATCGCAGTAAGCAAGCGGTCCTACTTCAGCGATCTCAAATATCAGATGGTGGAACCGGTGATAGCGGAGTTCGATCTGGGCATCGAGGCGCGCGACGGGCGTTTAGTGTTCGACACCTCTCCTTCCCAAAGATTCAAGATTCTCCGGCTCGTCGATGACGATTATTTGAAGTCGGTTATGACCGACTTCAAATACGAGACGAACTCAAAGACTCAAGATATCTAGAGTCAGAATTTCGGCAGCCGCTTTTCGGCGAACGCCTTCAATCCCTCAGCAGCCTCGTCATTAGCAAAGACCTGATCAGCCAGATCCAACTCTCGGTTGAAGGCGTCGGTGATTGGGAGGTCTATTCCTTCTCGGACCGAGGCCTTTACTCGCTGGACTGCGATCGGGCCGTTTCGGCCGATTCGCTTGGCCATCGCCAGAGCGGCTTCCTCTAGCTCGGCGGCCGGGACTACCTTGTTGACCAGGCCTATTTCGTAGGCCCTTTGCGCGTCGAAGAACTCTCCGCTCATCATGATCTCCATGGCGATGGCGCGGGGGACCTGGCGGGGGAGGCGGACCGTTCCTCCTCCGCCCGGGAAGAGGCCCCAGTTGACCTCGGGGAGTCCGAAGCGGGCGTGGTCGGCCGTGATTCGGATGTCGGTGGAGAGCATCACCTCGAAGCCTCCGCCCATGCAGTCTCCGTTGATGGCGGCGATGACGGGCTTGTCGACGGGGTCGATGTCGCCCTTCATGTAGGCCTCCTGGTTGTCGGCGGCCCTCAGCTCGCCGGCCTGGATCTTGGGGACCAGCTTCTTCAGGTTCGCTCCGGCGCAGAAGGACTTCTCTCCGGCTCCGGTGATGACCGCGACCCTCAGCCTGTCATCGGCCGCGAACTCACGCCACGTGTCGGCGAGTTGCTGCATCGTCTCGGCGTCCATCGCGTTGCGGGAGGCGGGGTCGTCGAAGGTGATCCAGAGGACGTTCTCCTCGCGGACTTCGGTGCGGATCATCGGGTGGGCCTTTCGTGTCGCTTGGTGAAGATCAGTCGAGACCGGCGAAACCGGCGGCCTCGTCGAGCAGGGCCGGGACGTCGTGCTCCAGCCGCACCGCGTAATCGGTGTCGAGGAGGCCCTGCGTGTACTGGGCGTAGGCGCCCTCGACGATCGCGGCCAGCTTCCAGAAGGCCATCGCCATGTACCAGTCGATGTTCTCCACCGAACGCCCCGTCTGCTCTTCGTAGCGCTCGGCCAGCTCGCGGCGGCTCGGGCTGAAGGGGAGGCGGGAGACGCCCTGGACCTTCGGCATGGCCATCGCCTTGGGGCGGTCCGGGCCCCAGAAGGCGAGGCAGATGCCGAGATCGAAGAGCGGGTCGCCGATCGTGCTCATCTCCCAATCGATGATCGCGCTCACCTTGACCTCGTCGCCGAAGGTGATCAGCGAGTTGTCGAGGTGGAAGTCGCCGTGCATGATCGCCGGGGGCTGGTCGGGCGGGAGGTTGTCCAATAACCAGGTGCCGACCTGGTTGAAGCGGGGGAGATTGCGGACCTGGATCCGGTCGTACTGCTTGGTCCAGCGCGGGACCTGGCGGTCGAGGAAACCCTCCGGCCGGCCGAAGTCGGACAGACCTACGGCCTTCCAGTCCACCGTGTGGAGCTTCGCGAGGGCGTCGATCAGGGCCGGGCCGATCCCTTCAGCCGCCCGGCCCGGATCGACATCGTCGGGCAGACGATCGGTCAGGGCGTATCCGTCAACCGCCTCCATGACCAGGAACTGCCCGCCGTTCTCATCGGTGCCCAGCCCGATAGCCGCGGGGGACGGGACGTCGGCACCGGTCAAGGCTTCGAGGATGCGGAACTCGCGCTCCATGCTGTGCGCGCTCGGGTCGATCGCGTCGGCCGGCGGGCGGCGGAGGACGAAGCTGCCCTGCGCGTCGGACAGCAACAGGGTCTCGTTCGAGTTGCCGCCGCTCAACGGAGTGAGCTCGAAAGGTCCGCGGCCGGGAAGGTGCTCGGCCAGCCAGCCGTTCAGCCGGTCGGAGATCGTCAGCGTGCTCATGACCAGATAATGCCCCGGCCGCGGGGCCCGCAACGCAAGGCCCGGGGGCGGGGTTTGGAGAACCCCCCAAGGAAACCGCGTCGAGGGGCGGGCGGGTTGGTGGGGGTCACATAGGTTGGATCCATGAGCTGGGACTTTGAGACCGAACCCGAATTTCAGGAAAAACTCGATTGGATGCGCGAGTTCGTGCGGGAGGAGATCTACCCGCTCGAGACCCTCGACATCGACTACCTGCAATTCCGTGAATTGATCAAGCCGCTTCAGCAGCAGGTGAAGGATCGCGGCCTCTGGGGCGTCCACCTCAGCCCCGAACAGGGCGGTGCCGGCTACGGCCAGGTGAAGCTCGGTCTCATGCACGAGATCCTCGGCGCGTCCGAGCTCGCGCCGCCGGTCTTCGGCGTCCACGCGCCCGACACCGGCAACTCGGAACTGATCCACGTCGCCGGCAACGAGGAACAGATCGAGAAGTGGGGCAAGCCCGTCCTCAACGGCGAGCTCTGGAGCGCCTACTCGATGACCGAGGAGGGCCGCGGCTCCGATCCGACCATGCTCCAGACGAGCGCCGTGCTCGACGGCGACGAGTGGGTGGTGAACGGGGTCAAGTTCTGCGTCGGCAACGCCAACCGTTCGGACTTCCACATCGTGCTGTGCCGCACCGAGCCCGACGAGGGCACCGAGAAGCACAAGCGCCACTCGATGATGATCGTCCCGACCGGCACCGAGGGCGTGATCAACCGGCAGATCGGGCTGATGCACGACCCGAACTCCGAGGGTCTCGTCCACACCCACTGCGAGGTCACCTACGACAACGTCCGGGTCCCCGCCGATCACCTGCTCGGCGGACGCGGCGAGGCGTTCGTGCTCGCCCAGAAGCGGCTCGGTCCGGGACGCATCCACCACTGCATGCGCTGGATGGGGGTGTCCCGTCGCGCCCTCGACGCGCTCTGCGAACGCGCCGTCTCGAAGAGCGTCCACGGGGGTCCCCTCGCCGACAAGGAGATGGTCCAGGACTGGATCGCCACTTCAGCCGCGGAGATCGAAGCGGCCCGGCTGCTCACCCTGAAGGCAGCCTGGAAGATCGACAAGGTCGGTGCTTCCGGCGCGCGACAAGAGATCGCGATGATCAAGTACCACGGTGCGAAGGTGATGCACGACGTGCTCGACCGGGCGATCCAGGTCCACGGCGCGCTCGGGTTCTCGACCGACATGCCGCTCGAGGAGGCCTACCGCTGGTCCCGGGCCGCCCGCCTGTACGACGGGCCCGACGAGGTCCACAAGGTCTCGGTCGCCCGCCGCATCCTCAAGGAGTACGAGCCGCGGGACAAGCCGACCGACCACATCCCCACCCGCCGCAAGGCCGCGATGGAGAAGTGGGGCCCGATCATCGAACGGCTCGAGACCTCCAGCGTCTGATGGGCGAGGTGAGGCCCGCCAAGGCCCTCCTGATCGACTTCGGCGGGGTTCTCACCTCGAGCGTGTTCGAGTCCTTCCGGGCCTACATGGACAACGTCGGGGTGGACCCGAGGCTGGTCGAGAAGCTGCTCCGCGAGGACGAGGCCTCCAGCCGGGCGCTTGTCGCGCACGAGTCCGGCAACGCCCCGCTCGAGGAGTTCGAGCGGATCTTCGCCGGGCGGCTCCGCGCCCACGGGGCGAACGTCGAGGACGAGGGCCTGGTCGCGCGCCTGACCTCGAACCTGCGTCCGGACCGGACCATGATCGCGGCGGTCGAACGGATCAAGGAGCAAGGGTTCCCGACCGTGCTCGTCTCCAACTCGCTCGGCTACGAGGCGTACGAGGGCTACGGGCTCGAGGAACTGCTAGACCATCTCGTCGTGTCCGGCCGGGTCGGGGTGAGGAAGCCCTCACGGAGGATCTACGAACTCGGCGCCGAGGCGGCCGGGGTGCCGCTCGAGGACTGCGTGATGGTTGATGACCTGAGGCAGAACATCGAGGCCGCCGGGAAGATCGGCATGCAGGGGGTGCTCCACCGGCGCCCGACCGATTCGCTGCCGCTGCTCGGCGAGATGTTCGACATCGATTTCAAGGACCTGCTGGTCGCCTGCGAGGTTTCGGCCAGGATCGAAGAAGGAGGCGCCCATGAGTAGGACCGTGCTGGTGACCGGAGCGAGCCGGGGGATCGGCCGGGGCATCGCCCTCGCCTTCGCCGGCGAGGGCGACACCGTCGTGCTGTCGGCCCGCACCGTTTCCGGCCTCGAGGAGACCGCCGCGGCGGCGCTCGAGCGCGGGGCGGCCGGGGTCGCTGCAGTCTCCGCCGACCTCAGCAATCCCGACGACTGCGACAGGCTGGTCGAGCGGGCCACCGAGTCGGTCGGCTCGTCGCCGCTCGTGGTGGTCCACTGCGCCGGGATCACCGAGAACCGGAAGGTCGAGGACATGACCCTCGAGGGCTGGAACCGTGCCTTCCAGGTGAACGTCACCTCGGCGATGCAGATCGCCGGCAAGGCGATCCCCGCCATGAAGGAGGCCGGGTGGGGACGGTTCATCGCGATCGGCTCGCTCTACTCGCGGATGGGCGTCGCCCACACCGCCGCCTACACCTCTTCCAAGCACGCCCTGCTCGGGTTGGTCCGGGTGCTGTCGGCCGAGCTGATCGGCAAGGGCATCACCGCCAACGCGCTGCTGCCCGGTTTCGTCGACACCGAGATGGTGCGCTCCGAAGCAAAGGCCGCCGCCGAGGCGCGGGGCCTCACCGAGGAGGAGGTGATCAGGAAGTTCCTGCGGATCCAGCCGCTCGGCCGGATGGTGACCACCGGGGAGGTGGGGGCACTCGCCGTCTACCTCGCCTCCGACGCCGGGGCGCCGATCACCGGCCAGGGAATCAACATCGACGGAGGAGCGATGCAGCCATGAGCGACACCGAACCCACCGGCCCCCTCGCGGGTGTCCGCGTACTGGACCTGACCCGGCTCTTGCCGGGCGGCTTCGCCACCGCGATGCTGGCCGACCTTGGCGCCGAAGTGATCAAGGTCGAGCAGCCCGGCACCGGCGACTACATGCGATGGGATGACCCGAAGATCGGCGAGGAATCCGCCCACAACTGGACCAACGACCGCAACAAGAAGTCCATCACCCTCAACCTGAAGGATCCGAGCGCGGTCGCCGCCCTGAAGAAGCTGGCCGAGACCGCCGACGTGCTGTTCGAGGGCTTCCGGCCCGGGGTGGTCGACCGCCTCGGCGTCGGCTACGAGGACATGAAGAAGGTCAACCCGAAGATCGTCTACTGCTCGTTGACCGGCTACGGCCAGGACGGGCCGCTCGTGAAGGAGCCGGGCCACGACCTGAATTACGCGGCGCGGGCCGGGATCACCTCGATCACCGGGCCGAGGGACGGGGTGCCGACCCTGGTCGGCGTCCAGATCGCGGATCTGGGCGGCGGCGCACTGATGTCGGTCGCCGGCATCCTCGCCGCGCTCTACCGGACCGCCACCACCGGCGAGGGCGACTACGTCGACGTCGCGATGACCGACGGCGCGTTCGCCTGGACCTCGATCTGGATGGGCGACCACTTCGCCACCGGTGAGGTCCCGAAGGCCGGCGAGATGATGCTGAACGGCGCCAGCCCCTGCTATCAGGTGTACGAGTGCTCGGACGGCAAGTACCTGACGGTCGCCGCGGTCGAGGAACAGTTCTTCGCCGTGGTATGCGAGGTCGTGGGCCGGCCCGAGCTGAAGTCCACCCAGTTCGAGACCGACAAGATCGAGCTGTGGCGGGAGATCTTCCGCGAGAAGTCCCGCGACGAGTGGCTCGAGCTCTTCAAGGGCCACGACGCCTGCGTCGGCCCGGTCAACGACTTCGCCGAGGCGGCAGCCGATCCGCAGCTCAACCACCGCGAGATGATCGTCGAGCTGGAACGCCCCGGTTACGGGAAGTTCAAGCAGATCGGCACCC
>Ga0182741_1004680_pt1 | contig 13282 bp, 15 predicted proteins | sample eDN5th37CBELigOP_FD_128874 | JGI IMG/M metagenome (GOLD analysis project Ga0182741, IMG submission 128874) | Enriched Organic Plus compost microbial communities from Emeryville, California, USA - eDNA 5th pass 37_C BE-Lig OP (version 2) (version 2) ...
GCCGGCCTCCTTGAGCCGCACCGCCTCCTCGACCGCGATCTCGTCGAACGGGTTCATCGACATCTTCACGTTCGCCAGCTCAACGCCCGTGCCGTCCGGCTTCACCCGGATCTTCACGTTCGCGTCAACCACGCGCTTCACGCACACCAGAAGCTTCATTCGTCTGTCCTCAGTTGAAGGTCAGATCCGGATATGACTTATGGAAAGCTCTCCGGACAGGTAGGAAAAAGGCGGATCGGACCGTAGCCTCAAGGGCTCGAAAGTCAACGCGGAGTCTGCACTTCTTGCGCTGCGGCACGAGCGAGAACCGGATCGTAGCGATGCCGCATGAAGGGAATGAGAATAGCGCCGGCGACGAACCCGCCAAGATGGGCGAACCAGCCCACGCCCTCATCGGAGCCGAAGAAGGCGGAGACGAACTGCACCCCGAACCAGAAGCCGATCGCCCAATAGGCCGGGAGCCGTAAAGGGATCCCGCCCAGGAACAGGGCCCAGATCCGCACGCGCGGATAGAGGATGACATAGGCCGCCACGACGCCCGAGACGCCGCCGGACGCGCCGATCAGCGGCCGCTGCGGTGCCGGGAGGAAAAAGCTCTCCGGCATGCTCACGCCCACCATCGAGAAGGAGGCGACGGCATGCGCCAGGCTGGCGGCGATCCCGCAGATCAGGAAGAACGCGAGAAAGCGCAGGTGCCCCATGGCGTCCTCCACGTTGTCGCCGAAGACCCACAGGAAGAGCATGTTGCCGATCAGGTGGAACCATGACCCGTGCAGGAAGATGTTGGTGGCAAGCGTCATCCAGGCCGGCACGAAGGGGTAGCCTGGAGGCAGGGTCTCGTAGCCGAAGAGCACGGCCGGGATGAGCCCGAAGCCTCCCACCAGCGAGTCGGCGGAGATCGGCCCGAAGAGGAAGACGAGATGGACGAGGACGCAGAACGAGATCAGGGACCGCGTCACGACCGGCGTTTTCAGGTGCTTGAGCGGAACGCCGTCGTGAAGCGGAAGAAACATGGCCGCTCCTTCAGCGGTTCTGGCCGGGAACCCAGAGCACGTCCAAGGCGCCTTTGTCGTTGATGAAGCGTGAGGCGACGAACAGGAAATCGGACAGCCGGTTGAGATATTTCACGACCGCGTCGGACACCTTTTCATCCGGGTTCTGCATCAGCTCGACCACGCGGCGCTCGGCCCGCCGGCAAACGGTGCGGGCGAGGTGCAGCGCGGCGGCTGCCGGCGTGCCGCCGGGCAGAACGAAGGAGCGCAAGGGGCCGAGTTCGGCGTTCAGTTCGTCGATCTCCCGCTCGAGGCGGTCCACCTGTCCCTGCGTGATGCGCAGCGGCTTATAAGGAAGCGGCTTGTCGGTCTCCACGGTCGCGAGATCGGCGCCGAGATCGAAGAGATCGTTCTGGATGCGCCCGAGCATCGCATCGATGGGCATATTCGTCGTGTGCAGCCGAACCAGACCGATGCAGGCATTGGTCTCGTCGACCGTGCCGAAGGCTTCGATGCGAAGGTCGTGCTTCGGGCGGCGCCCGCCGGCCGCCAGGGCCGTGGTGCCGTTATCCCCTGTGCGGGTATAGATGCGATTGAGAACGACCATGAAATGTCCGGGTTTTGGAGGATTCGTTAAAACGAATACCCAACCCGGGCGCCGACATTCGTCAAGCCCCGATTCTCGGAGCAGGAGCCGCCATTGGAGAGATGCTCGATGGTGGCCATCAGGCTCCAGTTGGCGGAGAGGCGCACACCCACGGAGCCGGATTCACGAAAGAGAGGCGAGCAGCCGAGGGCCTGACGGTCTGAGAGGGAGTCCGCGACCCTGTCCTTGCCGTTGTGGAACGCGCCGCCGATGCTGCCTTCCACGAACACGTCGGGCGTGACGTCGATGGTCCAGGTCAGGCCGGTATAGGCGAAGCTGGTCCGGTCGTCGAAGTTCAGGCTGCCGCCGATATGCGGGCGGGGAATGAAGTAGCTCGTGAACAGGTCGGAGGGGGTGAAGGGCTTCGCGAGGAGGATTTCACCGGTGAGGTTGGCCGATCCGTCCTCGCCCTCGGGCCCCCAGGGGTCCTGGGCGGAGAAGCCGATGCGGAACTCGGAGAGGAGGCTGGGCTGGGTGGAGGCGTTGGATTTCCTGGCGTCGGCAGCTGAAAGGCCCATCGATCCCGCACAAAGGATCAGTAGGCTCAAGCCAAAGGCTTTGCTGACGCGCATCGAGGGGAAATCCGTGGTTAATAACTGGTGCCGTCAGGCTACGCCCGGATGGCTAATGATCTCTTAATACAGATCGTGGCGAAAAAGTGTCAACATGAAGGAGCTAGGCCGCTTTCCACCAGATCACACCCATGATGATGATGATGGCCAGGAACTGAAGCAGGACACGCATTCTCATGAGGTGCTGCGACCGAGTGGCGCTGCCGCCGCGGAGCATGTTGATGAGGCCGAGAAGCAGGACGAAGGCCACGGCAAGAACCGCAACCGGTACAATGATGTCGGCAAAGCTAGTCATCGCGATTCCATGATCGGAGCCGGGGTTCCTGTGAACTGAACCCTGGAGGGGAGGGGTGGTCCGCGTGCGGGTCGCCCCTCTCTTAGACCGAAATCTAGTTCCTGCGAAGCAGGCGCTCGAAATAATCGAGCTCTTCCTGCGGCCGCGTCGGGTCGCCGAGCTTGCGCCGAAGCTCCTCGAGGATGCGCTGGGCCCGCTGGGCCGGTGACTCGTTCACGCTGGGAATGCCATCGCGGCTGTTGTCCGTGTACTCCCTGCTGCGGGTGGGGCGGCCCAGCGGGTCGTTGTTGTTCTGTCCCGTCCGTCCGCGGCCCTGGGGCTGTCCCTGGCCGGGCTGATCGCCCGCCTGCTGGTTGCCCTCCTGGCCCTGCTGCATCTGCTCCATCTGCTGTGCCATGCCCTGCATGCCGCGGCGCAGGTTCTCGAGGGCACGCCCCTGCGCGTCCACGGCGGGGCCGTCCTGACCCTGTCCGAGGGCGCCTTCGGCCTCGCGCATGGCATCCTCGGCCTCGCCGAAGCCCTCCTCGCCCTGCATGCCCATGCCTTCCATGTGCCGCTGCAGCTCCTCGAGCCGCTCGCGCAGGGCCTGCTGCCGCTGCTGGAGCCCGAGCGGGTCCTGATCGTCCGAGCTGCCGTTCTCACCCTGCTCCTGACCTTGGCCCTGCTGGCCCTGTTGGCGCTGACCCTGCTGGCGCTGGCCCCGCTGTCCCTGACGGGGCGCGCCGCGCTCGCCCTGCTGCATGCGCCGGTTCTGGCCCTGCCGGAAGGTTTCGTCGCGCAGGTCCTGCTGTTCTCGCGCCATATCCTCGAGGTCGCGCATGGCCTGATTCATCTCGCGCCCGAGGGGATCGGACATGCGGCTGTTGGGCTGCGCCATCTGAAGGTTTTCAAGAATGTTGCGCAGCTGCTCGAGGAGGCGCTGGGCCTCGGCCATGTCGCCCCGGCGCATGGCCTCCTCCATCTGCTGCAGCATGCGGTTGAGATCGTCCTGCGTGATCATCCGGTCGGGTGCACGCTGGTTCTGGTTCTCGGCCTGCTGCCGGTTCTGCTGCATGCGCTGGGCGAATTCACGCAGGAACTTGTCCATGGCCTGCCGCAGTTCCTCGGTGAGGCGGCGGATCTCGTCATCGGTCGCGCCCCGCTCCATGGCCTCCTTCAGCCGCTCCTGGGCGGCGCGCAGCTCACGCTCGGCCTCGGAGAGATTGCCGTCCTCGATCTGCAGCGCCATGGACCAGAGCCAGTCGGCCACATCGACGAGGTCCTCGTCGGCCCTTGCAACGCGCAGGCGCTCGGCGGCGGCGCGCAGGCCCAGGAACACGCCCCATTGCGGGGTGTATTCCGCGGGCTCGATCAGCAGGGCATCCAGGGCGATCTGCACGCGCTTGCGGTCGTCCGGTGCGAGCACGAGGTTGCGCCGCTGCTCCACAAGCGCCTTGGCCAGCGGGTTGGTGAAGGGACGCTGCGGCAGGGTGAAGGTGATGGCTTCGCTCGTCGCCTCCTGGCCCGCATCGTCCTTCGCCTTCAGCCTGATGGTCACCGGCGCCCCGGCCCAGGGATGGTTCGTCAGGTCGACCGGCGAGCGGGTGTCCGGCGCGTTCTCCTCATGGCTTGGAAGCGTGAGGGGCAGCGAGGGGGCCGGCACCAGGGAGCGCCCCTTGCTGCCGTCGGCCTTCTCCACCGAACCCTCGAGGGAGGTGATGCCGTAATCGTCCTTGCCCTTGTAGACCAGGTTGAAGGTGCCGCGCGCATTGACCTCGGGCGGCCCCGTGAAGGCGATCTCCGGGATCCTGTCCGGGATGGCCTCGATGGTGAGCGTGACGCTGTGGGCAAAGCCGGTGCTGACGGTGAGCTCGGAGCTGCCGTCGAGCGTGTAGCGCTCCTCCCGCAGGTCGGCGCGCTGGCTCCCCTTCGGCGGCAGGGCAGTGAGGCCCTTGCCGGGCTTGATGTCCGCGTCGAGGTCGCCGGCCACGCGGATGACGATGGTGGAGCGGATCGGCGCACGAAGGCTCTGGCCCCGGGCGAGGTCGATCATGAGGGGCGGCATGCGCGTGTAGAGTGGCGGATCGATCCAGCCGTCGATGCGGAAGGTGGGCGCCGAGGCGGAGGCCTCCCGCCAGTCGAACGCGGCCTTCAGGCGCGTGCCGATTTCCGGGCCCGCCACGAAGGCGCTGGTGACGAGGGCGAGAATGCCGGCGGCACGCAGCGCGTAGCGGTCGCGCCGGGGCATGTCGGGCCGCGGCGGGGCGACCCGCATCCGGACGATCGCCTCCTCCGCGCGCTTGCGGTGCAGGGACCAGAGCGCCCGCGTGCCTGGGTCGCTCGATCCGAGCGCCAGGGTGTCGTCGAGTACCCGGGCCGGGCCGTGCGCCAGGCCGGTGTCCCGGTCGAGACGGTCGAGGGCGCGCGTGCGGCTCGGCATGCGCAGGCGCATGAGGGGCCAGAGGGAGAGAAGGAAGGCTGCCGTGAAGAGGCTCAAGCCCGTCGTTCGCCAGAACGGCGCCACCTCGAGCCAGAGGCCGAACCAGGAGAGCGTGAGAAAGAGACCAATGATGGCGAGCGGCAGCCACAGCCGGGGCCACGCCTCCTCCCACCAGATGGACCAGCGGGCATGGGAGAGCAGGCGCCCGAACCTCTTGCTCAGGGTGCTCTGCGCAGGCGACAGGTTCGGGCCTTCGCTCATGCCAAGAAACTCCGCTGCACGGATCTGTGCTCACGCCCCCTTCGAGAAGCTAGCACGGTGGCTTGAGATGACCAGCCGTCAATCAGGCACAAAGCGCCGCAAGGGACGATTGCCGCCGGTGCCGGGTTCACATCCTCGTCAGTGATGGGATAACCGCCGAACACGGAACCCGGTTCGCCGAAAACTCCGTCAGCCCAGCCAGTCCGGGACCCTGTCGAGGCCGATGAGGTCTTCGTAGGTCGGGCGGGGGCGCACGACGGCGCTGTCCTGGCCGCGCACGAGCACCTCCGGCACCAGCAGGCGCGTGTTGTAGGTGTTGGCCTGAACGGCGCCATAGGCGCCCGCGGTCATGATGGCGATGAGATCGCCCGGTTCCACCGCCGGCATGTCGCGGGAGAGGGCCAGGTAATCGCCCGTCTCGCACACGGGGCCGACCACATCGGCGACGATGTGCGGCGTCTCCGGCGAGGGTTCGGCCACCGGCTTGATGTTGTGGTAGGCCTCGTAGAGCGTCGGGCGGATAAGGTCGTTCATCGCCGCATCCACGATCACGAAGGTGCGGTCGGCGCCCTTCTTCACGTAGACGACCTTGGCGATCAGAACGCCCGCATTGCCGGCGATGAGGCGTCCCATCTCGAAGACGAGCTTGAGCCCGAGCGGCTTCGTGTGGCGCTTGATGATCTGCGCATAGGCCTGCGGGTCCGGCGGCGGCGCGTTGTCGTCCCGGTAGGGCACGCCGAGCCCGCCGCCCAGATCGATGTGATGGAGCCTGTGCCCGTCCGCCATCAGTTCGCGGGCGAGTTCGGCGAGAAGGGCGGTGGCGTTGTCGAACGGCGCAAGATCGGTGATCTGGCTGCCGATATGCATGTCGACGCCGGTGATCTCGACGCCTTTGAGCGTGGCGGCGCGCGCATAGACCTCGCGGGCGCGGGAGATCGGGATGCCGAACTTGTTCTCGGACTTCCCGGTGGAGATCTTCTGATGCGTCTTGGCATCCACGTCAGGATTGATGCGGATGGAGATCGGCGCACGCCGCCCCTTGGAGAGCGCCACTTCCGAAAGCGTCTCGAGCTCGGGCTCCGATTCCACGTTGAAGCAGAGAATGCCGCTGTCGAGGGCAAAGGCCATTTCGGCCTTCGTCTTGCCGACGCCGGAAAACACCACGCGCTCGCCCGGCACGCCCGCGGCGAGGGCGCGGCGCAGCTCACCTTCCGAGACGATGTCCATGCCCGCGCCCAGCCGCGCCAAGGTTCTGAGCACCGCCTGGTTCGAGTTCGCCTTCATCGCATAGCAGACGAGGGCGTCGGTGTCGGCGAAGGCCTCCGAGAAGACGCGGAAGTGCCGCTCGAGCGTCGCCGAGGAATAGCAGTAGAACGGGGTTCCGACCTCGTCGGCGAGGCGGCGCAGGCTGACATCCTCCGCATGGAGGACGCCGTCGCGATAGGCGAAATGGTGCATCGGGCAGCCTTACAGAAGCGGGTCGAGGATAAAGGGGTCCTTCGGGATCGTATAGCCGCGCCGGGGCTCCGAACGAGGCGTGCCGACCGGAGAGGGGAGGGTCGGCTGATCGGCGGCTCCCTGCTGCTGCATCTGGGGAGCGGACCCGTCCGGCGGCGGCTCGGGGGCGCCGCGGCGGCCGCAGGCCGAAAGGCCGAGAACGATGAGGCCGGCCACCAGGGCCGCCCGGGTGAAAGATACGCTGGTCGACATGCAAAGGCTCCGAAACGTGGCCGCACCATAACGGGAAGCGTTGGCCAATGCGAGAGGCAAGGTGGACGGTGGCGCGGCTGTCCTAAGCCTTCCTCGCCTCCACGGCATCGTGATGGAGGATTTCCTCATGAGGGCTTGAGGCTTGGCCGAAAACACGCCACATCGGGCTCATGTCGAATGCCATGGAATTTCCAAAGAACCGCAGCCGCCTGTGGGTGGCCGGCCTTGCCGTCGTCGTCGCCTTGGGCGCAGGCGCTGCCTGGTATGGTTTCTCGCAGATGGAGGCGGATGTCGCCCAGTCCGGCGAATGCCGGGCCTCGAAGGCCGTCGCGGAGCGCATCGAGCCCCTCGCGAAGGGCGAACTGGCCGCCGTCGGCGTGAGCCGGTCTCCCAGGATCCCCCCGGCGATCTCTTTTGCCGCTGCCGACGGGCAGCCGAAAAGCCTTGCCGATTTCAAGGGCAAGACGATCCTCGTGAATCTCTGGGCGACCTGGTGCGTGCCCTGCCGCCAGGAAATGCCGGCCCTCGACAAGCTCCAGGCGGAGCTGGGTGGGGACGATTTCCAGGTGGTCGCCATCAACGTGGACACCCGCAATCCCGACAAGCCGAAGGCGTGGCTGCAGGAGAACGGCATCAGGAACCTGGCCTATTACGCCGATCCGGCGGGCAAGCTGCTCCAGGTCCTGCAGAAATCGGGCCACGTGGTCGGCCTGCCGACCACCTTCGTCGTCGATGCCTCGGGCTGCGAGATCGCGCTCCTGAAGGGGCCGGCGGAATGGGCCTCGCCCGATGCCCTGGCCTTCATGAAGACGGCTTTGGGACGGACCTAAACCGGAAAGGCTCCGTTGCCGTCGGGCCTGCCGATCTCGCCCGAAAAGGCCGGCTTCGAGAGCCGCCAGGGGCGATCCATCGCCATGCGGGTCTCTCCCGGCTTGAGCATCTGGGGCGTGCCGTCGGCCGAAATGACCTCGATCACGAGGAACCCGAGACGCTGAAGCATCCTGGCCGCCGTCTTGGTGGCGACGTCGTCGGCCCGCACGGCGAGGGAGCCTGCGGCGTAGATGCGTTCGATCAGGGTTTTGGGGTGGTGCTGAACAGCCTGTTGACGCGGTTTGAACGCGACGACATTCGTCGTCTCTGTCTCGAACATGGAATGGCCCCTGTTTGCCGCCCGGTTCTGTTCTTCTAGGCGGCGATGTCTTGCCATTTATGTAAGGAGCCAGGCCGTTTTCCGGAATGCGACATAAAACGCATCCGCTTAAGGGGACTGGCGCAACAAAAAAGCGGGGCCGGGCCCCGCTTTGATGAATTCGTTCGCGAAAGGCCGTATCAGGCGCTCTGCTGAACCGGAATGCCCTTGTCGGCGAAGAGCTGCTGAAGCTCGCCGGCCTGGAACATCTCGCGGGTGATGTCGCAGCCGCCGATGAACTCGCCCTTCACGTAGAGCTGGGGAATGGTCGGCCAGTTGGAATAGTCCTTGATGCCCTGACGGATGGTCTCGTCCTCGAGCACGTTGACGCCCTTGTAGGGCACGCCGAGGTAGTTGAGGATCTGGACCACCTGGCCCGAGAACCCGCACATCGGGAATTGCGGCGTGCCCTTCATGAACAGCACGACGTCGTTGGACTTCACTTCGTTGTCGATGATCTGGTTGGCGTCAGCCATGAATGTCTCCTGTTCCGCGGCGGTCAAGGCGCCGGGTTCATGCTTCAATTGTCGGGTGCCAGCGTCGTCAATGCAAGGGCGTGGAGCGCGCCGCCCATGCGGCCCTGCAGCGCTGCATAGACCATCTGGTGCTGCTGGACCCGGGATTTGCCCTTGAAGGCCGAGGACGTGACGGTGGCGGCGTAGTGGTCGCCGTCGCCCGCCAGATCCCTGATCTCCACGACCGCGTCCGGCAGGGCGGCCTTGATCATGCTCTCAATATCACGTGCGTCCATTGCCATGGATCAAACTCCTCAGGCCTTGCCGGTCATGTATTCGGGCAGCCAGGCTTCGTGGGCGCTCTTGAGCTGCTTCACGGATATGGCCTGGCGGCCCGGCAGAATCAACGAATCGCCTCCGGTCACGCCCAGCGTCACGGCCGGAATGCCCAGGGCGCCGGCCTCGTAGAGGATGTCGGCCGCCCCGTCCTCGTCGACGGCGATGAGATAGCGCCCCTGATCCTCGCCGAAGAGGAAGGCATGGAGCGGCAGGTTCTCGGGCACCGCCGTGATCTCGGCGCCCAGGTTCCCTGCCACGGCCATCTCGGCGAGGCTGAGCGCGATGCCGCCGTCGGAGCAGTCGTGCACCGTCTTCACCTGGCCGGAGCGGATGAGCTGGCGGACGAAGTCGCCATTGCGCCTCTCGGTGACGAGATCGACCGGTGGCGGGGCGCCTTCCTCGCGGCCGCAGACGTCGCGGAGATAGATCGACTGACCGAGCCAGCCTTCCGTCGCGCCGATGAGGATGATCGCCTCGCCCTCGGCCTTGAAGGCGATGGAGGCGTTCACCGTCACGTCGTCGAGAAGGCCCACGCCGCCGATGGCGGGCGTGGGGAGAATGCCATGGCCGTTGGTCTCGTTGTAGAGGGAGACGTTGCCGGACACGACGGGGAAGTCGAGGGCGCGGCAGGCCTCGCCGATGCCCTTCAGGCAGCCCACGAACTGCCCCATGGATTCCGGACGCTCGGGGCTGGCGAAGTTGAGATTGTCGGTGATCGCGAGCGGCAGGCCGCCGACGGCCGTGATGTTGCGCCAGGCTTCCGCCACCGCCTGCTTGCCGCCCTCGAAGGGATCGGCCTCGCAATAGCGCGGCGTCACGTCGGTGGTGAGCGCGAGGCCCTTCGGCCCGTCCTCGACGCGCACGATGGCCGCGTCGCCGCCGGGGGTCTGGACGGTGTTGCCCAGGATCAGGTGGTCGTATTGCTCCCAGACCCAGCGCTTCGAGCACTGGTCCGGCGAGCCGACGAGCTTGAGGAGCGCTTCCGCCTCCGAGACCGGCGCCTTCACGCTCGACGGGTCGATGACGGGCTGCTTGGGGCTTTCCACCCACGGCCGGTCATAGACCGGGGCCTCGTCGCCGAGCTCCTTGATCGGAAGGTCCGCCTTCACCTCGCCCTGATGCTTGACGACGAAGCGGAGCGTATCGGTGGTCTTGCCGATCACCGCGAAGTCCAGGCCCCATTTGTGGAAGATGGCCTCGGCCTCCTTCTCCATGCCGGGCTTGAGCACCATGAGCATGCGCTCCTGGCTCTCGGAGAGCATCATCTCGTAGGCTGTCATGCCCTCCTCGCGGCAGGGCACCTTGTCGAGATCGAGCTCGATGCCGAGATTGCCCTTCGCGCCCATTTCCACGGCCGAGCTGGTGAGACCGGCCGCGCCCATGTCTTGGATCGCGATCACCGCCCCGGACTTCATGAGCTCGAGGCAGGCCTCCAGCAGCAGCTTCTCGGCGAAGGGGTCGCCGACCTGCACGGTGGGGCGCTTCTCCTCCGACGCGTCGTCGAACTCGGCCGAGGCCATGGTCGCGCCGTGAATGCCGTCGCGACCGGTCTTGGAGCCGAGATAGACGATCGGGTTCCCGACGCCGGTGGCCTTGGCGTAGAAGATCTCGTTCGTGCGGGCGAGGCCCACCGCCATGGCGTTAACGAGGATATTGCCGTTGTAGCGCTTGTCGAAGCCCACGGAGCCGCCGACGGTCGGCACGCCGAAGGAGTTGCCGTAGCCGCCGATGCCGGCAACGACGCCGGAGACGAGGTGCGGCGTCTTCGGATGGTCGGGCTCGCCGAAGCGCAGGAAGTTGAGCGCCGCGATCGGGCGGGCGCCCATGGTGAACACGTCGCGCAGGATTCCGCCCACGCCCGTCGCCGCGCCCTGATAGGGCTCGATGAAGGACGGATGGTTGTGGCTCTCCATCTTGAAGATGCAGGCGAGGCCGTCGCCGATATCGATCACGCCCGCGTTCTCGCCCGGTCCCTGGATGACCCAGGGCGCTTTGGTCGGCAGGCCGCGCAGATGGATGCGCGAGGACTTGTAGGAGCAATGCTCGTTCCACATGGCGGAAACGATGCCGAGCTCGGTGAGCGTCGGTTCGCGGCCGATGAGCTTCACGAAGCGCTCGTATTCGTCGGCTTTGAGCCCGTGCTCCTTGACCAGCTCCGGGGTGATGGCGACGTCGTTGCGGATCATCAGGGTCTCGCTTCTTTCACCCTCTCCCAAAAAGGGGAGGGAATGGACAATCAGGCCCCCTCGGGATGAGGGCTGCGGGGCGTCTCGTCCCCGCCTCGGAAATCAGGCCGCTTTCGGAAAGCTCGACACGAGGCTCTCGAACAGGCCGCGCCCGTCGGTGCCGCCCATGAGCTCTTCGACCAGGTTTTCCGGATGAGGCATCATGCCGAGCACGTTGAGCTTCTCGGAATAGATGCCGGCAATGGAGTTCATGGAGCCGTTGCGGTTGGCGTCGGCGGTCACACGGCCCTGCGCATCGCAATAGCGGAAGGCGACGAGGCCTTCGCCCTCGAGGCGCTTCAGCGTCTCTTCGTCAGCCGTGTAATTGCCCTCGCCATGCGCCACGCACACGTCGATGGCCTGGCCCTTCTCGTAGTTCCGCGTGAAGGCGGTGTCGTTGCGCTCCACCCGCAGGAACTGGCGATGGCAGATGAACTTGAGGTTCGCGTTGCGCATCAGGATGCCGGGCAGAAGGCCGGCCTCGCAGAGGATCTGGAAGCCGTTGCAGACGCCGAGGACGAGGCCGCCGCGCGCCGCATGGGCCCGGACCGCGTCCATCACCGCCGCGCGGCCGGCAATGGCGCCGCAGCGCAGGTAGTCGCCATAGGAGAAGCCTCCGGGCAGCACCACGAGATCGGTGCCCTTCGGCAGCTCGGTCTCGGCATGCCACACCTTCTGGGCGTCGGAGCCGGCGAGCTTGAGGGCCCGCACCATATCGCCTTCGCGATTGGAGCCGGGGAAGACGATGACAGCGGATTTCATGTCGGCCTCACGCGATCTCGACGCGGTAGTTTTCAATCACGGTGTTCGCGAGCAGCTTCTCGCAGGCGGCCTTCAGAGCCTCCTCGGCCTTGGCCCTGTCGCTCGTCTCCAGTTCGATGTCGAACACCTTGCCCTGGCGCACCCCGGCGATGCCCTCCACGCCGAGGGACTTCAAGGCCCCTTCGATGGCCTTGCCTTGGGGGTCGAGAACGCCGTTCTTGAGGGTGACGGTGACGCGAGCTTTCATGGGTGGCCTCGAGGTTTCAGGATTTGCCCCACGCCATAAAGCCAAAGCCTTCGGGAGACAACGGCTGAGGAGCACGATCCGGTGAAGTGGCCGTCGCCTGGCCGCAAGATCACGTGAAAAACGATTCACCTGTCCCATTCACGGGCAGCCGCCTCCCTGACGCTCCGCTCCACAAGCTCTGGCGAGACGCCGATGGCCAGGATGACATCCAGGCTCTCGCCGGACCGCCGGCCCATCGCCGCGCCGTAGGCCGGGGGCTTGCCGCCGTCCTTGGGGCTCAAGGTAATGGTGAAGCCGGGATAGGGGGCATCCTTCAGGCGCTCGACGGCGATATCCGTCCGCACGGGCTTCTCGCGGTCGACGGGGGAGCGCAGGCCGCGGGCGAGGCGCTCGGGGTTCTTGAGAAGGCTGTCGGTGATCTCGGCGTCCCGGCCCTTGAGGCGGATCACGCCGACGGCGAGGCCGGGACTGCAGGCAGGCGGGGCGCAGAAGGTGAGGGCGATGGGCTCCGCCCGATCCTCGGCGAGCCACTTGCGCAGGGGCAGGGCGCTCCAGGAGGCGTCAGCCGGCAGGCCCGCGACGGTGCGGGGGATGTAATCGCAGCCCGCCAGGCCGAGGGCGAGGAGCAGGAGCAGGGAGCGGGAGAGCAGGCGGAGCGGCATGGTTCTCTTTTAGCGTCAAAACTGGAGCGAGGTCGATGGGATGGCTTTGGCTTGTGCCCCTTCCGCACGGTGCGAGCGGGAGCAGGGGGCACAGGCATATCTGGATAGGGCACACCCCCCACCCGCCGCGCCGGCGCACGTCGACCTCTCCCGCCTGGGAGAGGGATTCCAGTGACAGGCTTGTGGAACCGCTCACCCGGTCACACCCCCACACCCTTGATCCCTCCCCGCAGGGGGAGGGAAATGGCGCCTCATCTGGCCCGAGACCCCGGATCGGCTGACACCGTCCGGGATGACACCCTCGACGTCATCACCGGCCTTGGGCCGGTGATCCCGATGGTTGCACTCTGCCCGCAGCCTGAGAGGCTGGCGCATGAGGCACTGCGCAGCCCTCTCCCCCCTTGTGGGGGAGAGTTGGAGAGGGGGGTGCGAGCGATAGCCTATGAAGGTCTGGCGCCGGCACCCCCGCCCTTGATCCCTCCCCACAAGGGGGAGGGAAAGGGCGCCA
>Ga0182741_1004681_pt1 | contig 13280 bp, 17 predicted proteins | sample eDN5th37CBELigOP_FD_128874 | JGI IMG/M metagenome (GOLD analysis project Ga0182741, IMG submission 128874) | Enriched Organic Plus compost microbial communities from Emeryville, California, USA - eDNA 5th pass 37_C BE-Lig OP (version 2) (version 2) ...
AGGCGTCGGCAAGCCGGTCCTGAGCGGCCCGGGAGCGGCTCCGCACGGCCCGGCCGGACATGACGAGAGGCAGGACGATGACCGGAATCGCCACGAGAACCAGCGCCGAGAGCTTGGGGCTCGTGAAGATCATCAGTGCCACCGCGCCGATGAACAGGAAAAAGTTGCGCAGGGCGATGGAGATGCTGGCCCCGAAGGCCGCCTTGACCTGGGTGGTGTCGGCCGTGAGGCGGGAGACGATCTCGCCGCTCTTGGCCTGATCGAAGAAGGCCGGATCCAAAGACGTGAGATGCCGGAAGACCGCGGCGCGCAGATCGGCCACCACCCGCTCGCCCAGGGTGATCACGAAATAATAGCGGGAGGCGCTGGCCAGGGCGAGGAGCCCCACCACCAGGAGCAGGACGCCGAAATAGGCATTGATCAGCCCCCTGCCCCCCTCGGTGAAGCCGAGATCGATCACCCGCCGGACGGCGACCGGCATCGCCAGGGTCATGGCGGAGGCGAGGAGAAGGGCCGCCAGGGCCGCCAGGATCCGCCCCTTGTAGGCGAGCGCATAAGGCAGGAGGGGTCTTAGGGCGCTAAGCGCCGCTTTGGGGCGCTGGGATCCGTCGGGGTCAGAAGGCATGTCTGATATCGTTTCCGGGATGTCGGGCGCTCAAAGGGTTTGATTCCCTGTCCCGGCTTGTTTCAGGGTTCCAAGTAAGGTATAGGCCCGCAACCTTTCAAGACAGCTCGATCGCAGGCTGCGGGCACCACGCTGGCGGACCGCAAGAGGATATGGCAATGGCGCGCAAAGAAACCGACCACCCCGACTACCACTACATCAAGGTCGTGATGACCAACGGCACCGAGTTCACGACCCGGTCCACCTACGGCAAAGAGGGCGACACCCTCAACCTGGACATCGACCCGAACACCCATCCGGCCTGGACCGGCGGCCAGCAGCAGCTGCTCGACCGCGGCGGCCGTCTGTCGCGCTTCAACACGAAGTTCGGCAACATGTCGTTCGGCAAGAAGTAAGCCGACTCAGAGTTTCCGGGCCTCCGGGCCCGAACGCAAAAGCCCCGCTCCGGCGGGGCTTTTTGCGTTTAGGTGACGAGAACAACAATGCGCGACAGCAACGCGACGCAATTCCCTCCCCCTTGTGGGGAGAGTTGGAGAGGGTAGGTAGACGCCTCTCGCGCCATTGCGTAGCTCTAGTTCCCGCCGAACACCTGCTCCAGCAGGCGCTGCTGGGCTGCGACCGGGTTAGGGCGCGGCAGCGGTGGGACATGGTCCGGCTCCGACATGAGCCGCTCGAGGTGGAGGATCCGGGCATGGATCCGGGTGGCGAGACCGATCAGCTCCTTCAGGCGGCTCGGCAGGGCCTCGTAATCGTCCACGGTCGTGATGGTGTCCTGCTGGGTCAGATGGACGCGGTTGTTTTCGAGCTGGGCCTGATCGGGCGTGATCTCGCCCTCGGCGACGGCCCGCTGCAGCAGAAGCCACGAGGCGACCTGCATCAGCCGGGTGGTCAGGCGCATGCTCTCGGTCGCGTAGGCGATGACGCCCTCTCGGGGCAGGCGCTTCGAATCGAACCGCCCCTCGCCGTCGAGATAGGCGGCCGTGTCCTCGACGAGCTCCATACCTTCCTGGAACAGGGCCTTGAACGCCTCCGAATGGACGAAGCTATGCCCGAACGGGACAGTTCCGGCTCCCAGCTTGATCACATCGGGTTCGCTCATGAGCCATCTCCAAACACAACGAACCTCCGACCGCCCACCGGCCCGAGACCTCGATCTATCAGGAGAACACTATAGAGCGCCTCTTGGTTCGATGCTCCGATAACCCTCTCTTAAGGTTAAGCTCGGGAGGAGCACCCAAAAATTGAGCCGCCGGGGGCGGCTCGAGTCATAACAGGGAGGCGTCAAACAGAGTGGGCGATGCCACTCGTCATCCAGGGAGAGAACTGGATGGCTCCGATCTTCGCCGAAAAGGCTTAATGCCCGGTTAAAGCTCCACCCTCAGGCGGAGCCGAGCTTGAAGAAAGCGCTCGCGGCAGCCAGGGAATTCTCCTTGCCGCGCTTGGCTTCCTGCAGGCGGGCGATCTCCCGTTCAAGAAGGGCGATGCGGTCCTCGATCTCGTCGATGGACAGGATCGAGAGGTCCTGGCCGAATTCGTGGCTCGCAGAAGCGACCCGCGTTTCCTCGTCGAAGGGATCGAAAGCCATGACATCCTCCTTCCACACACTCCCGAGAGGGTAGAGCGCAATGCGCAGATTGCCAATCTTGCCCTATATCCATCAACCTTTGACCGAAGGAGGACGGAATGACGGCAATTTCTGACACGATGCGCGCGGTCGTCGCCCGGGAACCGGGCGGCCCCGAGGTGCTCACCGTGGTCGAGCGCCCCGTCCCCCAGCCGGGCGAAGGTGAAATTCTCGTGCGCGTGAAGGCGGCCGGCGTGAACCGCCCCGATGTCCTCCAGCGCCAGGGCGGCTATCCGCCACCACCCGGCGCGCCGGACATCCTCGGCCTCGAGATCGCCGGCGAGGTGGCGGCCGCGGGCTCGAACGCCAATCGCTTTCCGATCGGCACCGCCGTCATGGCCCTGATCCCCGGCGGCGGCTATGCGGAATACGCCACCGTCCACGAGACCAACGCCCTTCCGGTTCCGGACGGCCTTTCGATGGAAGAGGCCGGAGCGGTGCCCGAGACCTATTTCACGGTCTGGACCAATGTGTTCGAGCGGGGCGGGCTGAAGCCCGGCGAGACCCTGCTCGTCCACGGGGGCACGTCCGGCATCGGCACCACGGCGATCCAACTGGCCAAGGCCTTCGGCTCCCGGGTGATCGCCACCGCCGGAACGGACGAGAAATGCGCCTCCTGCCGCAGTCTCGGCGCCGATCTCGCGATCAATTATCGGGAGGCCGATTTCGTCGCGGCCGTGAAGGAGGCGACGGATGGCCGGGGCGCCGACGTCATCCTCGACATGGTCGGCGGCGACTACATTTCCCGCAACTACGAGGCCGCGGCCCGGGACGGGCGAATCGTCCAAATCGCCTTTCTCAAGGGGAGCCGGGTCGAGGTCGATTTCCGCTTTCTCATGCTCAAGCGCCTGACCCATACGGGCTCGACCCTGCGGGCCCGCAGCGTTGCCGAGAAGGCCGCCATCGCCCGCGCCCTGGACGAAAAGGTGCTCCCGCTCCTGCGCCAGGGCCGGGCCAGGCCGGTGATGGATTCGCGCTTTCCCCTCCAGGAAGCGGCCCAGGCCCATGCCCGGATGGAGAGCAGCGCGCATGTCGGAAAGATCGTCCTGACCCTTTAAGAGAATTGCAACATGGGGACAGGCTCCCTATAATAATCCTGTTTCCCTCACATCGTGAGACGAGATCGCTCCGGCCCAGCCGGGACGGAGCGCAAGAGAGTTTTGCCGTGCGGTGCCGACGAGCGGGCGCCCGGCCTGAAGGAGCAAAGCCCATGTCCCAAGGACCGCTGATGCCGAAGGCGACAGCCGTGTGGCTCGTCGAGAATACGTCCCTGTCGTTCGACCAGATCGCCGATTTCTGCAAGCTCCACCCCCTCGAGGTGAAGGGCATCGCGGACGGTGAGGTGGCGACCGGCATCAAGGGCCTCGATCCCATCACGACGGGCCAGCTGACCCGCGAGGAGATCGAGAAGGCGCAAGAAAACCCGAACCATCGCCTGAAAATGGCCGAGACCCGGGTGAAGCTGCCGGAGCAGAAGCGCATCAAGAAAGGCCCCCGCTACACCCCCGTGTCGCGCCGCCACGACCGTCCGAACGCCATTCTCTGGCTCGTGCGCAACCATCCCGAGCTGAAGGACGCGCAGATCATGCGCCTCGTCGGCACGACCAAGACCACGATCCAGCAGGTCCGCGACCGCACGCACTGGAATTCCGCGAGCCTCAGCCCGATGGACCCGGTGACGCTCGGCCTCTGCTCGCAGATCGACCTCGACTTCGAGGTCCAGCGCGCCGCGAAGGACCGGCCCCATGCGGTCGCCGCCCAGGAAGGCGGCGGCACCCTCATGCCGGCCGAGATTTCCACGGCCGAGCCCGAGCCCACGCGCGACGAGCCCTTCGCCGACATGAGCCGGCCGAAGCCCGCGAAGGAAGAAGAGATCGACGTGAACTCGGTCTTCGCCAAGCTCAAGCAGCTCAAGCGTCCCGACGAGGACGAAGACGAGGAATAAGACCACAGGAGGCCCGGAGAGATCCGGGCCTTTTCGTTTCGGTGCAATCACCCAACGGGGTTTCCATCAGCCCGCGGACGGCTCATAGGCCGAAGAACACAATGTCCAGGGCTCTCTTGATGGAATCCTGATACGCACCGAGAGAGCCGATGCGACGCTGCAGTTCGCGGGTCGGGACGGCGGCCATTTCTTGCATCAGGACGACGAACTCCACCCCGCCGACATCAACAACAGGCGTTAGGCCCGTGATGGCCACCGTTGCGGCCCGAGCCCTCAGCGGCGCAACGATGCGCGTTGCAAGCCCGCTTAAAAGATCGGCCTGGAGATCAACGACATAACCACTCTCTCCATCGCCGATGCCCGCATAAAGATCGAACTGAGCCATTAAAAGCGCCGATATCGGTTCAGGATCGTCCCGTCTCGCTCGATGCGCTCGTTATAGGCCTCAATGGCCTCTTTGTTCTCGTCCAGCCAGCGGGCACGACGGGCTTCGGCCACAGAGCGTGACAAACCGTTTTCGCATGCTTGGGAAACGTTGACCTGCAAGGCTTTTGCCTGCGCAACCAGCTCGACCGGAAGGGTCACGTTGGTTGCCCGCCGAACTCTTACGTCCAAAGCCTTCGGTTTCGGCATAATCCTGTCTCCCAAGCACATATGCGCATACATTATGCGCATATGTGCTTGTATGCAAAGCCGCTCTCCCCGCACCCGCCTTCGTGGAGAGGCGCCGGCAACCTGCAATTAGCCCAATCCCCTCCCCTTCAGCACCTCGCCGATCTCGTCGAGGATTGCGGGGTCGTCGATGGTGGCGGGCATCGTCCAGGTCTCGCCGTCGGCGATCTTCTTCATGGTGCCGCGCAGGATCTTGCCGGAGCGGGTCTTGGGCAGGCGGCCGACCGTGATGGCGAGCTTGAAGGCCGCGACAGGGCCGATCCTCTCGCGCACCAGGGCCACCAGCTCTGTCTCGACCGCCGCGGGCGACTGGCCGACCCCGGATTTCAGCACCACGAACCCGCAGGGCACCTCGCCCTTCAGGGAGTCCCGCACGCCGATCACGGCGCATTCGGCCACGGCCGGATGGGAGGCCAGCACCTCCTCCATGCCACCCGTGGAGAGCCGGTGCCCGGCCACGTTGATGATGTCGTCCGTGCGGCCCATGATGTAGACGTAGCCGTCCTGGTCGATGAAGCCCGCATCCGAGGTGTTGTAGTAGCCCGGATAGGTCGACAGATACGCCTCGCGGAAGCGCTCGTCCGCATGCCACAGGGTCGGAAGGCAGCCGGGCGGGAGCGGCAGCCTGATGGCAATAGCCCCCATGGTGTCCGGCGGCAGCGGCCGTCCGCCTTCATCGAGCACCTGCACGTCGTAGCCCGGCATCGGCACGGTGGGCGAGCCGTACTTGACCGGCAGGGCCCCGAGGCCGAGGGGGTCGCCCACAATGGGCCAACCGGTTTCGGTCTGCCACCAATGGTCGATCACCGGCACGCCGAGGATCCGCTCCGCCCATTGCACCGTGTCGGGATCCGCCCGTTCGCCGGCCAGGAACAGGGCCCGGAAGCCCGAAAGATCGTAGGTCTTCAGGAGGTCCCCGTTGGGATCCTCCTTCTTGATCGCCCGGAAGGCGGTCGGCGCGGTGAACAGCACCGCCGCTCTGTGCGCTGAGGCGACCCGCCAGAAGGCACCCGCATCGGGCGTGCCGACCGGCTTGCCCTCGTAGAGGATCGACGTGCAGCCGTGCAGGAGGGGGGCGTAGACGATGTACGAATGGCCGACCACCCAGCCCACGTCCGAGGCGCAGAAATAGACCTCTCCCGGATCGACGCCATAGAGGTTCTTCATGGACCATTTCAGGGCCACCATGTAGCCGCCCGTGTCGCGCACCACGCCCTTCGGCCGTCCGGTGGTCCCGGAGGTGTAGAGCACGTAGAGCGGGTCGGTGGCGGCCATAGGCACGCAGGGCGCCGTCCGCCCGGCCCGGCGGGCTTCCGCTACCGCCTCGGCCCAGTCCCGGTCGCGGCCTTCCGCCAGCGCGGCTTGTGCCTGCGGACGCTGGAGGATGAGGCAGGCCTCGGGCTTGTGGCGGCTTAAGGAAATCGCCTCGTCGAGGAGAGGCTTATAGGGCACGACCCGTGCCACCTCGATGCCGCAGGAGGCTGAGAGGACGAGCTTCGGGGTGGCGTCTTCGAGCCGGGTCGCGAGTTCCCGCGCCGCGAAGCCGCCGAAGACCACGGAATGCACGGCGCCGATCCGCGCGCAGGCCAGCATGGCGAACACCGCCTCGGGCACCATGGGCATGTAGAGGACCACCCGGTCGCCCTTCCCGACGCCCATGTCCTGCAGGACCGCCGCGAGGGTCGCGACCTCGTCCTTCAGCTCATGGTACGTGAAGGTGCGGATCGTTCCGGTGACCGGGCTGTCGTAGATGAGGGCCGCCTGGCCGGCGCGACCGCGCTCCACATGGCGGTCGATCGCGTTGTAGCAGGCGTTGCACTCGGCCCCGACGAACCAGTGTCCGTAGATGCCGGCCGACGGATCGAAGACCTTCTGGGCGGGCGTGATCCAGTCGATCTCCCGGGCGGCCTCCTCCCAGAACAGCTCCGGATCGGAACGCCAGCGCTCATAGACTTCCCGGTAGCGGCTCCGCTCAGCCGGGGCCGGATGGGACGATGTCAAGCCGGACGATGTCGCTTGGGTCGACGTCATGACCTTCCCCCAATGTGTCCGCCGCATGAGACTTCACGGCCATACCGTGGTAGCAGGCGGCGGAGCCGCGGTCAGCGGCGACTTTCGGCCAGTTTTTCCCATGATCACCGACCCCCTGTTCTATGCCGCCGCCGTGCCGGCGGTCGTCCTGATGGGCCTCGCCAAGGGAGGCTTCTCGGGCCTGGGGCTCCTGTCCCTGCCGCTCATGGCGCTGGTCGTCTCCCCGGTCCAGTCCGCCGCCATCATGCTGCCGATCCTGATTGTCCAGGACGTGGTGACCGTCTGGGCCTACCGGCACACCTGGGACCGGCGCAACCTCATGATCCTCGTGCCGAGCGCCATCCTCGGCATCCTGTCCGGCTATCTCCTGGCCGCGCGGGTCTCGGACGCCGCCGTGACCCTGGCAGTGGGGACGATCTCGCTCGCCTTCGCGGTCCGGCGGCTGATCCTGGAACGGCGCAAGACACCGCCTGCTCCCGCAAAGGCCGATGTGCCCCGCGGCCTGTTCTGGGGCTGCGTGACGGGCTTCACCAGCATGATCGCCCATGCGGGCGGCCCACCCTTCCAGATCTACGTGATGCCCCAGCGGCTGCCGCGGGACGTGTTCGTCGGCACCGGGGCGGTGTTCTTCGCTCTCAGCAACTGGATCAAGGTGCCGCCCTACATGGCCCTCGGCCAGTTCACGGGCGAGAATCTCGTGACGGCGGCGGTGCTGTTCCCGGTGGCGATCGCCTCCACGTGGATGGGCGTGCTGCTGGTGCGCCGGGTTTCGGGGGACCGGTTCTACACCCTCGTCTACGGCCTGCTGATCCTGGTGGGTGCGAAGCTCATCATCGACGGAGCGCAGGCGCTCCTGTGAGGCTCCACCACGGAAAAACTGCCGCTCTCCCAGAGGACAGCGGCAGCTTTTCGATGGGGAGTCGATTTGTAAAAGGCGGCGTTCAGTGCATCACCGCGTGAGAGCCCTTGAGGCGGGTGATCTGATCCTTGAGCTGAAGCTTTCTGCGCTTCAGTTCCGCCAGCCTCGTGTCATCCATGGACGGGTGGTTGAGAGCATCCTGAATCTCGCGCTCAAGCGCCTGATGCTTCCGTTCGAGTTCCACAAGATGATTCTGAAGTGGCATGTCAGCAACCTCCTGTTCGATGTCTGACGACGGAAGTGTGACACACAGAAAGTGGCGAGTCGAAGGCAAAACGTGCCGCATTGCGGCAAATCGAGGGAGATCGCCCACAGGGTTTGACCTTGCTCTCGGACAGGGCCGGGCGCATAATTTCGCCTTCTCGCGCGCCCTTCCGGGTGCCGCGCCATCTGGACTGTTCGATGCACGATCTGGCTGAACTCGAAACAGAACTCTCGCGACTGAAGCAGGAGCACCGGGATCTGGACATGGCGATCGAGGCGCTGGAGCAGATGATCGCCGGCGACCAATTGCAGGTTCAACGCCTCAAGAAGCGCAAGCTCGTCCTCAAGGATCGCATCATGCGAATCGAGGACCAGATCACGCCCGACATCATCGCCTGATCCCTCTCGGGACGGCAGGAGACAAAACGAGCCCTGAAAACCGGGGCCCGGCCGCGCAACGGCCTTGCTTGGCCCGAAAGCCTTCGTTATGCCCGCCTGACGCATTGGCCAGAGCCGGAGCCGGAACATGGCGGGAATCCCCGTTGCCATCATCATGGGCAGTCAGTCCGACTGGGCGACCATGCGCCATGCTGCCGAGACCCTCGATCTCCTCGAAATTCCTTACGACGCGCGGATCGTCTCCGCCCATCGGACGCCGGACCGGCTGGTGTCCTTCGCCAAGGGCGCGAAGGCGGCGGGCTTCCAGGTCGTCATCGCGGGTGCAGGCGGAGCCGCGCACCTGCCCGGCATGACGGCCGCCATGACGTCTCTCCCGGTCTTCGGCGTGCCGGTGGAATCGAAGGCTCTGTCCGGGCAGGACAGCCTCCTGTCCATCGTCCAGATGCCCGCCGGCATTCCGGTCGGCACCCTCGCGATCGGGCGGGCCGGCGCCGTGAATGCCGCCCTCCTGGCGGCCGCAGTCCTCGCCCTGCACGATGAGGCCCTTGCCCGGCGCCTCGACGCCTGGCGGGCACGCCAGAGCGAGAGCGTGGCCGAGCGGCCCGCCGAGGAGGAATGACCGCATGATCCGCCCCGGCTGCACCCTCGGCATCCTCGGCGGCGGCCAGCTCGGCCGCATGATGGCCATGGCGGCCGCCGAGCTCGGCCTGCGCACCCACATCTATGCCCCGGAGCGGGACAGTCCCGCCTTCGATGTCGCCGCCGAGCACACGGTTGCGGCCTATGAGGACGAGGCGGCCCTGGTGCGTTTTGCCAAGGCGGTCGACGTGGTCACCTACGAATTCGAGAACGTCCCGGGCGCCACCGCGGCGATCCTGAGCGCCCATGCGCCCCTGGCGCCCAACGCGCACGCCCTGTCCGTGTCCCAGGACCGGCTGAGCGAAAAGACCTTCGTGTCCGGCCTCGGCATTCCGACGGCGCCCTTCGCGGCCGTTTCCGACGAGGCGGAACTTGCGGCCGCGCTGGAGCGGATCAGCCGGCCTGCCGTGCTCAAGACCCGGCGTTTCGGCTATGACGGCAAGGGCCAGGCGATGATCCGCCCGGAGACGGATCCTGCCGCCGCCTTTGCGGCCATCGGCCGGGCTCCAGCCATCCTCGAAGGGTTTGTGCCCTTCGAGCGGGAAGTGTCGGTGGTGGCCGCCCGCACGGCCGCGGGCGCCTTCGCGGCCTACGATCTCTGCGCGAACGAACACCGCCACCACATCCTGGCGACGACCCGCGTCCCGGCCGGCGTTTCGCAGCGGACCGAGGAAGAGGCCTTCGCGATCGCCCGGTCCATTGCCGAGGCGCTGGATTATGTCGGCGTCCTCGCGGTCGAGCTGTTTCTCGTGACGGATGGGGCTAAGGAGCGCCTGGTGGTCAACGAGATCGCTCCCCGGGTCCACAATTCGGGCCACTGGACCCTCGGCGGCGCCACGACCTCCCAGTTCGAGCAGCATGTCAGGGCTGTCTGCGGCTGGCCGCTCGGCGCCACCGCCCGGCTCGGCCGGGTCGAGATGCAGAACCTGATCGGCGACGACGTGGAGGCCTGGGAACGCCTCCTCGCGGAGCCGGGCGCGCATCTCCAGCTCTACGGCAAGGCCGAGGCCAGGCCCGGCCGCAAAATGGGGCACGTGACCCGGATCTTCCCCGAAGGGGAATGAAACCTTCTCGACTCTCCGGCGTTGTCAGCAACGGCCGTAGCCTTGGCCGGCGCTTTTCTTGGCGGAAACCCTGGACAATCGGGCCCTCCTCTGATAGTCACGCCGGTCAGATAAAGGTGCGCAGGACGCGCCTTATTTGTTTTTGTCACAATCGAAACGGATCAATACGAGGAATTCGCGTGCAGGTTCTTGTCCGGGATAACAACGTCGACCAGGCGCTCCGCGCTCTCAAGAAGAAGATGCAGCGTGAGGGTATCTTCCGCGAGATGAAGCTTCGCGGTCATTACGAGAAGCCGTCCGAGAAGAAGGCCCGTGAAAAGGCCGAGGCCGTTCGCCGCGCCCGCAAGCTGATCCGCAAGCGCATGCAGCGCGAAGGCCTGCTGCCGTCCAAGCCGCGCGTCGCCGCGCCGGGCCGCCCGGCCCGCTAAGCTCTTTCAGAGCATCAAGAATTTGGCCTTTCGATTGTGAGCGGCGCCCGTCTGAAAAGACCGGGCGCCGATTGCATTTCAGGGCCTCCCCTCCCCGTCTATGCTGCTTTATTTCATGGCTGTTAAGGTTTACCCCTTAGGGTGAGCCTATCCCATTCATTGAGCTGGAGACGAAGGTGCTCGACTCATCGATTCGCCGCTTTGCGCCCCTGACCCTGACCTTCGTGGCCCTTGCGCTCGCAGGCTGCGAGACCACCGGCGGGGGCGTCACCCGCCGCATCGCCGTCGTCGAGGAAGATACGCAGGGCACCAGCAAGGTGAACATCGCCTCCCTGTCCGAGGTGATCGAACGCAACCCGGCGGATCCCAGCGCCTACAACACCCGTGGCGCCGCCTATGCGCGGGTGGGCCGCTACAGCGACGCCATGGCGGATTTCTCCAAGGCGATCCAGCTCGATCCCAACTACGCACCGGCCTATACCAACCGCGCCCTCGCCCTGCGGCAGACCGGACGGAACGACCAGGCGCTCGCCGATTTCACCCGTGCCATCCAGGCCGACCCGAATTACGGCCCGGCCTATATCGGACGCGCCAACCTGCTCCGGGTCCAGAATCAGTATCAGGACGCCCTCAACGACCTAAACGTGGCGATCCGCCTGCTGCCCGAATCGGCCGAGGCGCTCCATGCCCGCGGCCTGCTCTACCAGCGCCAGGGCATGCATCCTCAGGCGATCCTGGACTTCGACGCCACCATCGACCGCAACCCCTTCGTGGCCGCGCCCTACGCGGCCCGCGGCCAGAGCCTCGTGGCGACCGGGCAGTACGACAAGGCCATCGAGGACTTCAACGCCGCCCTCAACGTGAATGCCCGCGACGCCGATTCCTGGGCTTGGCGCGGCGTGGCCTTCGAGCGCCAGGGCAAGAAGAGCCAGGCGGCCGAGAGCTTCCAGCGGGCCCTGTCCATCGACAGCTCCAACACGGTGGCACGCCAGGGGAATTCGCGCCTGTAAGGCACAGGACCGCCATGGCTCAGCCCCTGCGCGGCCTGGCGGATATCGCGAGCCTGATCGAAGCCCACGCCCCATGCGTGGGCTTCTTGCCGTTGTGGCATCCCTCACCCTCCCCGATAGCTGGATCGGCGCGGGCTTCGTCCGCAACGCCGTCTGGGACGCGCTGCACGGACGCGTCTTCGATCCCGCCTCTCTCGACGATGTGGACGTGGTGCATTTCGACCCGGCCGATGTGGGTGAGGCGCGGGACGCCGTATTGGAGCGAGAACTCCGCCGCCTCCGCGCCGACCCGAACTGGCAGGTGAGGAACCAGGCGCGGATGCACCTGCGCAACGGCGAAAGGCCCTATCGCGATACGGCGGACGCGATCTCCCATTGGCCCGAGACCGCCACGGCAATCGCCGCGCGGCTCGCTGCCGGTCGGGTGGAGATTCTGGCTCCCCACGGGATCAATGACCTGCTCGGTTTGACAGTGAGGCCGACCCCGGCCTTCCGCGGGAAGATGGACATTTACCGGCAGCGGCTCGCCGGCAAGGACTGGGCGGAGCGCTGGCCGAAGCTGATCTTCGCCGAGGCTCCGATTGGGACTATGACAGCCCCTTGACCATGTAGGACACGTAAGGCTCGAAGCCGAATTCCCGGTAGGTGCGCTCGGCCCGCTCGTTGGCGACGAGGGCGCCGATCATGAGGCGCTGGAGCCCCGCCTCGCGGGTGAGGCGTTCGGCTTCCTCGAGCAGCATCCGGCCGATCCCGCGGCCGCGCCATTCCTCATGCACGATCAGGTCCGTCACGGTGCCGTGCCGGCGCACGTCGTCGGTGACGTAAGCCGCATCCTGATCGATGGAGAAGCCCATGGCGGCGACCACGATGCCGTCCGCCTCGGCCAGCACGATGCGGCCCTGCCGCCCGGCGAGTCGCTGGAGGAGTTCGTTGTAATAATCCCGGGCGGCGCCATGGTCCCGGCGGCGGTCACCGGTGAGATCCGCCTCGAAGACATTGAGCTTGTGGATCAGCTCGATAACGGCACTCCGGTCGGCGGGGCCCGCCATCCGCAACGTCACGCCCATACGCGGCTCCATGAGCCGGGGGCTGGCCGCATCTGGCGCCCCCGGAATTGGCGAGGATTCTGTCGGGACGTCAGTCCAGGTTCTTCAGGATCTCGTCCACGACCTTCTTGGCATCGCCGAAGAGCATCATGGTGTTGTCCCGGAAGAACAGCTCGTTCTCGACGCCCGCATAGCCGGAGCCCATGCTGCGCTTCACGAAGAGCACGGTCTTGGCCTTCTCCACGTCGAGCACCGGCATGCCGTAGATCGGCGAGGCCGGATCGGTCTTGGCGGCCGGGTTCGTCACGTCGTTGGCGCCGATCACGAAGGCGACGTCGGCCTGCGCGAACTCGCCGTTGATGTCCTCGAGCTCGAACACCTCGTCGTAAGGAACGTTCGCCTCGGCGAGCAGCACGTTCATGTGGCCGGGCATGCGGCCCGCCACCGGATGGATGGCGTATTTCACCTCGACGCCCTCGGCCTTGAGCTGGTCGCTCATCTCGCGCAGGGCGTGCTGCGCCTGCGCCACCGCCATGCCGTAGCCCGGCACGATGATGACCTTGGCGGCGTTCTTGAGGATGAAGGCCGCATCGTCGGCCGAGCCCTGCTTCACGGGCCGTGCCTCGGTGGCGCCGCCGGCAGCGGCGGCCGTCTCGCCCCCGAAGCCGCCGAGG
>Ga0182741_1004683_pt1 | contig 13261 bp, 12 predicted proteins | sample eDN5th37CBELigOP_FD_128874 | JGI IMG/M metagenome (GOLD analysis project Ga0182741, IMG submission 128874) | Enriched Organic Plus compost microbial communities from Emeryville, California, USA - eDNA 5th pass 37_C BE-Lig OP (version 2) (version 2) ...
CTCGTTCGCGAACCCGCGCAGGTGCGTCCCGAGCCCCGGCGTCAGCTGCAGCGCCGTGAGGATTCCCGGAACGTCGGGGAGCCCGGCGACGATCGGGGATTCCGCCGCCCGGCGGCGGCGTTCGTCGTCTCGCGTCATCGACGTCCACTCCGATGCTGGTTTGCGCGGAAGGTGCCGCGCGCCAGCGCCTCCGTCCAGAGCAGCCGAACGTGGTCCTCCCTGCCCGCGCCGAGCCGTGCGGGCAGGGGAGTCCGCGAATCGTGTTTCGCGCGCCGACGCGCTATCGCGCGGCGACCGGCGTCGTCGCGGCGAAGGGCGACGCGTCGCGCGGCGCGACCACCGGCGCGCTCGCGCCCGCCGGCGTGTAGTTCACCGCCTGCGGCATGGTGAGCGTCACGCCGCGCAGCGGCAGCGTCACGACGTCGTCGGAATTGAAGATCGCCGGATCGTAGGCGTTCGCCGGGCGCGGCCAGAGCGGCAGGAGCCCCATCGCCATGTACGACTGCGCCGCGAGCTGCGCGCAGAAGAACGTCCCGGCCACCGTCGCGTGCAGCGTCGTGCCGAGCGCCCAGCTCGCGCCGAAGCCGACGCCGAGATTCCAGGGCGCGGGGAGTCCGAGATTCGTCCCCGGGAACGGCGTGCCGTCGGCGAGCGCGACGAAGGTCATGAGCGACGTCTGCTGCGCCGGCGTGACCGCAGGTTGCAGCTGCCGCCACCACATCCCGATCTCCCCGCCGGAGGTCATGTAGTACGACACGACGGTCTGGAGGTCGGCCACGCGCGCGCCGGTCTGATTGGGATTTCCAGACACCGGGTCCGGGAAGGTCTCGCCGCCACCGGGCGCATCCCAGAACCAGAGGTTCGTACCGTCGCGGATCACCATCCCCACGTGCGTGTACGGCGCCTGCTCGACGAACTGGATCGCCCAGTCGAGCGGGTCGTGGCCGGCGAACGACAGTAGGTCGCCGGTGTTCAGCTGCGGGTAGAGATCCGCCCAATCGATGGGCGGGATGACGATGGACGAGGTCATGAGACCCTCCGCGGGGGCGAGCGGCGCGCGACCGGCGCCCGGCTGTTCACGGCGTCTCGCACGGGCGCCGGAGTGGCTCGGCGATCGGCCGTCGATGGCTGCCCTGCCTGCGACGTGCACGATGGTACGGCCGACCGGCATTCGCAGCAACCTGGGCGGCGGCGGCATCCCGATCCATGTGCCTGCATCCGACGCGCCCCTCTTACGCCCGCGGCGGTCGGAGGCAACTTCGTGGCATCATGAGCCTTCCCGCAGGCACCGCAGAGTGGCCGGCCACCGGCCGCGACCAGCGTCGCTTTCTCGTGCGCTGGTCCGCGTTCGCGTTGTTCGCGCTCGTCGTCTTCGCGTTGGAGATCGTGACGCTCACCCGTGAGGGGGGCGCGCGCAAACCGCTCGGCTGGTCGTTCCATCGTCCGGCGGGGGTGTGGACGGTCCGCGACGTCGATCCGGCGGGCCCGGCCGCGTCGCTGCTGCGCGACGGCGATCGGATCGTCGCGATCGACGGCGACGCCGCCGCCGCTCGCATCGGCCCGCGCTGGTATCTCCGCGACAGCCCCGCGCGCACGAGCTACGCGATCACCGTGCAGCGGGACGGCGTCGAGCGGAGGCTCACCGTGCCCTGGCCCACCGTGTACGAACACGGCGAGCACGCCTGGCAGTGGGTGCACCTCGCGACCGGCCTCGTGTACCTCGCCTTCTCGCTGCTGGTCGCCTTCGCCCGCCCCGACTCGATGGCCGCGCAGCGCGCGGTCACGGTCAACATGCTGACGCTCGGCTTCTTCGTCACCCTCGCGCTGGAGACGGAGACCGGGATCGTCAGCCACGTCCCGCTGGTGCTGGCGCTCGGCTACTACTTCGTCCGGCCGCTGCACATGTACGCGGCCTATCGCTTCACGGCCAACTTCCCGCTCGGCGACCAGCGCTCCCCCGCGTGGCGCCGCACCGAACGGATCTTCCTCGTCGCGGGCATCCTGATCTGGCTCCCCTCGGTCTACGGCGGCAGCCTGCGCGCGCTCGGGCCGGAGCGGGCCACGGCGATCGCGGCGGCGCAGTACCCCTTCTCCCTCGTCCACGACACGCTGCTCGGGGGACTCGCCTTTCTCTACGCCGGCGTCGCCAGCCTCCTCAACGCGCTCGTCTGCTGGCGCAACTACCGCCTGCTCCCGCCCGGCGACCTGCAGCGCCGCCTCAAGTGGGTCAGTATCGGCATCGTCGTCGGCATCCTCCCGCTCGCCCTCGTCGGGCCCTTCCTCTTCGTCCGCAGCCTCGCGAGCGACAGCGAGCGGCTCACGCTCATCGTGCACGTCGTGAACACCGCGGTCGTCCTGATCCCCATCTGCATGGGGTACGCGGTGGTCAAGCACCGGGTGCTCGGGATCCGCGTCGTCGTCCGCGCGGGGGTCCGCTACCTCCTCGCCCGCAACGTGCTGCGCGTCGCCCTCGCGCTCCCGCTGCTGCTGCTCGCGCTCGCATTCGCCCGGCATCCCGACCGGTCGGTGGGCGAGCTGCTCGCGCTGAACGGCGGCACGAACGTGGCGCTGCTCGTCCTGGCGGCGCTCGCGCTCCGCTACCGCGCGCCACTCATGTCGCGCATCGACCGGCACTTCTTCCGCGAGGCCTACCAGCGCGACCAGGTGTTCGTGTCGCTCGCCGAAGCGGTCGGCCGCGCGGACGACATTCCCGCGCTCGCGCGGCTGCTGAGCACGCAGCTCGATCTCGCGCTCCATCCGACGCGGGTGCTCGCGCTCACCCGTCGCTCGTCGGGCGCCGCCGCCTCCGGCGCGCTGGACGTCGTCTTCGCCTCCGACGGGCGCTCCGGTCCCGCGTCGGTCGAGGCGCTGGGGCGCGCGTCGTCGGAGCTGCAGGACGTCGACGGCGTCGCCGAGCTGCGGACGCTCGCTGTGCTCTCCGTCGAGACGCGCGCGCTGCTGGAGCGGCTCGGCGTGGCGCTCGTCGTGCCGGTGCGCGGCCCCAACGAGGGGCTGGTGGGAGTGCTCCTTCTCGGCGAGAAGCGCAGCGAGGAGCCGTACACGCGCGACGACCGCAGGCTGCTCGACACCGCCGCCGCGCAGACGGGGGTGGTCTGGGAGAACCTGATGCTCCGGCAGGTGCTCGTGCGCGAGCAGGCGGTGCGCCGCCAGCTCGCCAGCCGCCTCGACGAGGGAGCGCGGGAGGTCGTCATGGAGTGCTCGACCTGCGGCCGCTGCTACGACGGCGACGTCGCGCGGTGCGAGGCCGACGGCCACACGCTCGCGCCGAGCCTCCCCGGCAGCCGCCTGCTCGACGGCAAGTACCGTCTGGAACGCGTGGTCGGGCGCGGTGGCATGGGCTCGGTGTACCAGGCCACCGACACGCGGCTCGAGCGCACGGTCGCCGTGAAGGTGCTGCTCGGCTCGATGTTCGACGAGTCCGTCGCCCGGCAGCGCTTCGCGCGCGAGGCGCGCGCGTCGGCGCGCATCGACCATCCCAACGTCGTCGGCGTCTACGACTTCGGCGAGCTCGATGGCGGCGCGTATCTCGTGCTGGAGTACCTGCGCGGCGAGACGCTGCGCCAGCGGCTCGACCGCGACGGCCCGCTCGACGGCGCGCTCCTCGACCGCGTGCTGGCCGGGCTGTTCGAGGGAGTCGCCGCCGCGCATGCACACGGGGTGGTGCACCGCGACCTCAAGCCGGAGAACGTGTTCCTCTCGTGCGCGGAAGGCGCGAGCGTCGACGACCCGGCCTCCGTGGTCGCGAAGGTGCTCGACTTCGGGCTCGCGATCGGACGCGACGTCGAGCTCACCGAGGGCGGTCGGCTGACGCGCACCGGCACGGCGGTGGGGACGCTCGCCTACATGTCCCCGGAGCAGCTCCTGGGCGAGCCGGTGGACGAGCGCACCGACATCCACGCGCTCGGCATCATCGTGCTCGAGGCGCTCACCGGCTCCCTCGACGCGGGCGGCCCCTTCTTCGCTCGCGCGGACGCCGTGCTGGCGGAGCGGCTGGGCGACGACAGCGAGCGCGCGCGCGAGATCGCGCGGGCCGTCCGCCGCGCGGTGCACGAGCGGCGCGAGGAGCGCCACCCGTCGGTGTCGGCGCTGCGGACCGACCTGCTGGAGGCGATGGCGCGTGTGCCGGTGACGTGAGGCCGCGGCTGGCGCGGGCGCTCAGCTCGACCGCACCTGTGCGTGATTGATCCCCGCCACCAGCGCGACCCCGCCGAGCGTGTTGCCGGCGAGCGCGGGGAGGATGTAGCCGCCGATCGCGTCCGCGAGCGAGCGATCGCCGGTCCACACGAGGAAGAAGGCGTCCACCGCCCCCACGATCACGTGCGACAGCCCGGCGGCGCCGACCAGCCAGCTCATCGCCAGGATCACGAACGGCTCGGAGCCGCTGGCGGCCGGGAGCATCCAGACCATGAGCGCGATGATGAAGCCCGCGAGCACGCCGGTGGAGAACACCTCGCGCGGCGCGTGCGACGTCGCGGTGAGCGCCAGCGTGCGCGCGGCGTCGCGCAGCTCGGGCGACAGCGCCGGCGACCTCGCCGCCGCCAGGGCGAAGACGGCGGTGCCCACGAGGTTCGCCGCGAGCACGACCCCCCAGAGCACGAGCACGCGGCGGAGCATCGTCGTCGACCAGTGCGACATCAGCGGGACGATGGGGGTGAGCGTGTTCTCGGTGAAGAGCTGCTGGCTGCCGAGGATCACGACCAGGAACCCCACGGCGTAGCCGATCGCCGTCACGAGCGGACGCCACTCGCTCTCGGGAAGGTGGTGGTGCAGCACCGCCTGGGTGAGGAGGGAGAGCCCCATCGCGAGTCCCGCCGCGAAGGCCGACCACGCCAGCGCCGCCGCCGGACGTTCCAGCTCCTTGAGCCCCTCCCGCCGGATCACCTCGTGGGTGACGCTGGCGTTCACCTTCTCCTCCTCGTCCGCCTGCTCCCGCTCGCGTGGCTCGAGCTCCTCCGGCGGTGATCGGTGCTGCTCCGGCGCGTCGTCGGATGGTCTGGGCATGGGAAGCAAGCGAGAGAGGGCGGCCGACCCGAGCCGCCTCTCCACCGGCACGGTGCGTACCCTCCCGCGACGAGCCGGCCGACGGACCCGCGTGCGCCTACCGGGCGCGGGGCACACGCGTCGATCTTTCGTGCTCGACCGACCTCCACCCTTTCACGACACGACCGATCGATGCGCTCCTTCGCCCTGCTGCTCGGCTCCGCCCTCGCGCCGCTCCTCCTCGCGACCGACTCCGCCCGTGCCCAGGCCGCGCCGCGCGCGGAGTTCGTCGGCGCGAGCGAGAGCGCGCCGCTCTCGCGCTTCGTGCGCGTCGGCGAGACGATCTACCTCAGCGGCGCCCTGGGCACGACGCCGGAGGGGACGCTCGCGCCGGGAGGGATCGCGGCCGAGACGCGGCAGACGCTGCTCAACATCCAGGCGACGCTCCAGCAGGCCGGCGCGACGCTCGACGACGTCGTGAAGTGCACCGTCTTCCTCGCCGATATGCAGGAGTGGGGAGCGATGAACGAGGTGTACAGGACGGGCTTCGCGCGCAACAAGCCAGCGCGCACCGCCGTGGGCGTGACCGGGCTCGCGCGCAACGCCCGGGTCGAGATCGAGTGCGTGGCGGTGCGCGGCGCCGGTCGGCCCTGATCGCCGGTCGTCACGCGCCGGCCTCCTTGACCGCGTCGGGTGACGATTCGAGATTCGCGCCCCTTCACCACCGCACGCGAGGCAACCCATGCCCCTCACGGACGAGCAGCGCGCCGCCCTGGCGAAGAAGGTCGGTGACATCCAGACGATGTTCGCGAGCAACCGGCGGTTCGCCTACGATCAGGCGGCGGAGCTCCGAAAGACGTCCAGGTACAAGAAGAGCCAGGGCGTCTGCTTCGCCATGTCGATCGACTGGCTCCGCCGCCGCCTCTGGAACGTGTACAACGCCGGCGCCAAGGCCAAGCGCAACTTCGACGCGGCCAAGTACACGCAGAACGAGAAGCAGCGCGTGGCGCTCACCGAGAAGCACGGCCGGCTCCAGGATGCGTATCAGAAGAACGTCGCCGAGGTCCGGCTCGCCCCGGTGCAGTCGATCCTCGCCCGCTTCGTGCAGGCGGGCGTGGTCTCGTCGGGGATGGACCGCCTGGTCGCGACGAAGCTCGACGACATTCACGGGTACCAGCTGGACGAAGCAGTATGGGCGAAGACGAAGGATGGTCTGGTGCCGATGGGCGCGCCCAACACGCACTTCGCCTTCAAGCAGAAGCTCCAGGCCATGCTCGACCGCGTGCGCGGGCTCCTCACCCCGGCGGCGCCCGCGCTCGGCCTGCTCGTCTCGATGCAGGGCGACGGGGGGCACGCGATCGCCTTCTTCTTCACCATGGGGCAGGACGTGTTCTTCGATCCGAACTTCGGCGAATTCGAATTCGCCGCTCCCGCCCAGCGCGCGCGCGAGCTGACGTTCGTCACCGACCTCTGGTTCGACGTCTATCATCGCTACTACAACATGGACGCCCTCGAGTTCACGCTGATCGCGTACCAGGCGCCCGCGACCGGCTGACGTCGCGCGCACCGGCGCACGCTAGCGGTCCCGCGCGCCGGCGAGCGCGGCCCACACCGCCGGGTCCTCCTGCCCCAGGCGCCAGAGCGCGAAGCGGGTGATGCCCACGCGCGCGGATTCGCGCATCAGCCGCTGCAACAGCCCGGCGTCGGCGACCCACAGCTCCCACTGCGGCGCGCGCGACGCGCGCAGCGTGAACGATGCCGCGTCGCGCGCGAGCGGCGTGCGCGTCTCCGCCGCGATGCGGCGCGCGTCGCCGAAGCTCACCACCTCCGTCGGGGCGCCACGGCGCCACCGATAGCCGTACAACGGAAGCGCAGCGACGACGCGCTCGGCGCCTCCCGCCTCCGCCACGCGCGCGGCGACCATCCGCGCCACCCACGCCGGCTCGGCGATCGGGCCGGGCGCGGAGGTGAGCCAGTGCTGGTCGTAGAGCATCACGAGCAGATAGTCCGCGACGCCGAGCAGCGGGCGCGCGGGGTAGGCGGCGTTGGCCGCGGGGATCGCGACGGCGATCGTCCGGACCCCGCGGGTGCGCGCCGAGTCGCGAATCGCGCGCACGACGGCGAGCTGGGCGTCGAGGTCGCGCACCTCCAGCTCCTCGAAGTCGAGCACGAGCCCATCGTAGCCGCCGGCCTTCGCCTGCTCGGCGATCCACCGCGCGCTCGCGCCGAGCGCTGCGGGGCGTGCGGCGAGCGTGCGGATCGGGCGCGCGTGGAAGCGATCGCGATGATACGACGTGACGAGCGCGAACCGTCGCGTGCCGCGCGCGAGGGCGTAGGTGTCGCGCAGCTCCGCGGCGATGAAGGGCGCGCCGCTCGCGCTGTCGAGCGCGATCCACCCGGTGACCACCGCCTGCACGCGATGGCTGTTGCGCGCGACGCTCGTCGCGCTCGCGGTGTCCCAGGGCGCGGTGAACGCCCACAGCTCGTTGCGAGCTCGTCCGTCAGCGCTCTGCGCGGTGGCGCACGCGCAGCCCAGGCAAAGCGAGACTAGCGCGGTCGCGACAATCGTGTACATAACGAGGCGGGGAGCGCGCGGTCGACGACGACTTCGGGAAACGCTCTCAATCCTTCACCGGAAGACGGATTCGGGCCAGGGCCCGGAGTCAGTCATGCTCGTCCGAAGTCCCGGAGTGGAGCTGCTGAGGACGTCTCCGCCGATGTCGAGCGGCGTCGCGCCGATCGACGAGAGGCTGGGTGGGCTCGCCGTAGCGCGACCGCACCTGCTCACGGGCGCGCCCGGCTCGGGGAAGACGTCGGTGTGCCTCCGATTCATCGCCACCGCGCTGGCGAACGAGCAGTCGGCCGTGCTGCTCACGACGGACGATCCCGTGTACGTCGTCGCGCACGCGGCCGATCTCGGGCTCGACCTCGTCGCGGCGGCGGCGGCGGGTCGCTTCACGCTCGTGCGCTACGGCGCCGACTTCGCGACGCGCGTCGATCGCCTGCCCTCCGCGCAGCCGGTGATCGACGATCTGCTGGCGACGTTGGGGACGCGCACCCCCGAGGGATTCGTCGTCGATTCGGTCACGCCGTTCCTCGAGTGCGGATCCGCAGCGGGCTCCGGCGTCGCGGCGCTGGGCGAGGCGCTCGATCGTCTTCGCTGCACCACGCTCGTCACCTATGCGGGCGACGTGCGCGAGCGGTACGACCGGCGCCTGGAGCCGCTCGTGCGGCGGTGCGCCACCGTGCTGCACCTCTCGGCCTGCGGCGACGGGCTCGGACGCATGGAGCTGGTGAAGGCGCGGGCGCGACTCTGGTCGGACGCGCCGAGCTGGTTTCGCATCCGTCCGGGGCTCGGCGTCGTTCCGCTGGAGCGCGACGGCGGGACGGCCGACGCTGGAGCCCCCCTGCCCATCCGGGCGCCGTTGCTCGTCGTCGGCGCCGACGGCGTGCCCGACGACCTCCTGTCCGCGCTGACGGCGTCGTTCGCGGTGACGGTGCACGATGGTCCGCTGACGATCGTCCCCGAAGCGATGGGACGCGAGCTCGGCGCCGTCGTCGTCGCGGCGCGGTGGGACACGATCCACGACGCGGCGATGCTGCTCTGGGAGCTTCGCGCGTCGGGGAACCGCACGCCGGCGCTCCTCATCACGCGAGGCGAGGTGCGGTCGAGCGACCGGGCGCGCGCGATGCTCGCCGGATTCGACGACGTGCTCGGCCATGGTGCTGGGACGTCCGAACTGACCGCGCGGGTGACGGCGGCGATCCGCCGCGGCCGCTCGACGCCGCTCGCCGTCGCCCTTCCCGACGCGGCACGCACCGTCGCCGTGCGCGCGGCGCTCTCCGCCCCGGTGCTCGACGAGATGCAGTTCAGGACCGCCGTCGTCGGGGCGGCCCACGAGAGCGGGGACCGGTTGTTCGGCGTGCTCCTGCTGCAGCCCACGGCGCACGAGCTCGACGCGCTCGCGGCCTTCGTGGCGCGCGGGATCCGCGCGGCCAGCGGCGACCGGGTCGGCGTCGTCGGGTCGCGCGTCGCCGTCTACCTCCCCGGCACGCGTCGCCTCGAGGCCTCGCACGTCGCCCGGCGCCTCGGCGACGCGTGGGTGCGCGATGGGCATGCGGCGCTGCGCGTCGTGCAGCGCGCGCACCCCGCCGATCGCGACCTGCTGCGCGCCGACCTGCGTCCTTCGACTCCGGTACCGAACGTGGTGTACACCCCATGAGGCGGCTTCGAGCTCGCTACGAAACGGCGTTCGCGCTCACGACGACCGTGCTCGCCACCGGTGCCCTCTTCGCCTTCAGCCGGCTCGGCGCGGCCGCGCGCACGCGCGACGTGCTCCCACCGTGGCGGATGGCGGGGATCGCGCTCGTCGAGCGCGCGCCCGCCGAGGAGTTCGACGGCGCGCGGGCGATCGCGCCGACGGAGGCCGACTATCAGCGCTTCGCGGCCGAGGACTCCGCGTGGCGCCGGCGGGAGGCGCAGCTCCCCGATCTCGTCGCGCTCAAGCGGCGCGCGATGTCCGAGCGCGTGTACGTGCTCAATCGCGCCGGGCGGCGCGGCGCGGCCATCGGTGTGCTGCACCGGTGGACGAGCAGCCATCCGCGCGACCGCGAGGCGCTGCTCTGGCTCGCGCGACTGCTCCGCGAAGCCGGGCGCACCGACGAGTCGCTCGCGACGTACCGGCAGGTGCTCTCGATCGGCGAGGGTGAGCGGTGAGGCGCCGCGTCGCTGCACCGATGCTGCTCGTATCGCTCCTCATCGCGCCGGCGGGCGGGGCACAGTCGCCGCGCCAGTCCGCGCGCACCGACGCGATGGCCACGACGCGCGTCGATCCGATCTCCGTGCGCGCCGAGTACGCGAGCACGCTGCTGCAGGCACGCCGCTACGGCGAGGCGGCGGCCGAGTATCGCCGCCTGCTCGCCCAGCAGCCGGGGAACTTCGCCTGGCGGCTGAACTACGCCCGCGCGCTGGCGTGGGGGGGTGCCTATCGCGACGCGGAGGTCGAGCTCCGGTCGCTCGCCGCGCGCGCGCGCGGCAACGCGGTCATCGAGGAGCTGCTGAGCTCCGTGCGCGCCAACTTCATCCCGTCGTTGCGCGAGGCGCGCGCCTGGGTCGCGGAGCGGCCGACGCACGTCCCCTATCAGCTCGCCCTGGCGCGCGCCTACGTGCGCGACCAGCGACCGCGAGCCGCCTTCGCGCACTTCGACGTCGTGCTCGCGCGCCAACCCTCCGCCGCGATCTACGGCGAGGCGGCGGACGCCAGAGTCGCCGGCGGCGATCACCGCGGCGCGGTGATCCTCTACCGCCGCGCGCTCGAGCGCGCGCCGACCGATCACGTGCTGCGCCGATCGTACGCCGCCGCCCTCGCCGCCAACCGGGCATACGCCGCGGCGATCGAGCAGTACACGGTGCTCCATCAGGAGCGCCCCGCGCCCCGTCTGCTCACCGAGCGCGCCGAAGTCCGCCGTCGCACCGGCGACGACGCGGGCGCCGAGCAGGACCTCCAGGCCTCGATCGCGCTTCTCCCCACCCCCGAGGCATACCTCGCGCTCGGCGACCTGTATCGGGCCCGCGAGCAGTTCGTCCGATCGCGCGCGGCGTACGTGGAGGCGCTCGGACTCAAGCCGAACGATCGGCAGGTGACCACGCGCCTGTCGCGCCTCGAGCGTCTCCAGCGCCCGGCCTTCGGCTTCCTCTCGTCGCTCGACGAGCGGCCGGGGGTCACGATCGACGGCCGACTCGCCGCCGACAACGCGGGGTTCGCGTACGTCGCCGGCGGAAGCCGCATCGGGTTCGACGTCGGTGGCGGCACCGTGCTCGGCGTCGGTGTCGAGCCTCGCGTCGTGCGGGGACGGACGCCGTTCGACCCGCGCGCGGAGGTGGAGGAGTCCGCGCAGCTCGGAGGCACCGCGATCACGGTCGGCGTGACGAACGCCTATCACGGCGAGGAGCTGGACGTGCGCGTCGGCGGGCGGGGCGGCCCGGTCGCGCACTCGGCCGGCTCGTCGGTGGCGCAGCTCGCCGGCAGCGCGATCGTGACCTACCGCAGCGCCTGGTCCCTCTCGCTCGAGGGACGCCAGTCGCCCGCCTACGTCGATCTGATGGCGTTCGCGCCCGACGCGGAGCGCGCGACGTTCCCGGAGCACGCCCGAACCTTCGCCGCGGCCGCATCCGCACCGCTCGGCGCCGCCGACGTCGGCATCGGCCTCGAGCGGACGTCGCTCAGCGACGGCAACGCGCGGTCGGTGGCACAGGCGACGGTCCGCGTCCCCGTCGCGCCCGGGCTGTCGCTGCTCTACTCCGGCGTATCGATCGGCTTCGCCGAGCGGAGCGCGCTGTACTGGGATCCGTCGCGCTACGTCGCGCACGCGCTCGGGCTCGAGGTGGGCGCCCGCTCCGACGACGGGCTCGCGCTCACCGCGCGCGTGCTTCCCGGCATGGGGCGCGCCGCCGAGGGGCTCACCGCGGGCGATCCGCGCCGGCCGGAGCCGATCGAGCCCGGCGATGCGCGGTTCGTCGGACAGCTCGCGGCCAGTCTCGATCTCGGCGTCCGGCGCGGTCCGTGGCGCACGGCGCTGAGCGCGGCCTACGGCACGGGGCGCGCCGGAGGCTACCAGCGGTTCGACGGCGCGCTCCGCATCGTCTACGTCCCCGAGTGAGCGTGCGGACCCGCTCGCTCGTCCTGCCGCTCGCCGGCACCGCCGTCGCCGGGCTCGCGCTCGTCCTCGCCTTCGCGTCGGACTTCGTGGACGTCGATCCGCAGCAGCTCGCGCTGCAGATCGGCGTCTCGTTCGTCCTGACGTTCCTCGTCATCCTGCTCCTGCGGTACGTCATCCTCCTCTGGCTCGGCTACCTCCATCACGTGGAGACCGACACCCGTCCCGAGGAGGCGACGGCGCTCCCGCCGGTGAGCATCATCGTCCCGGCGTACGACGAGGACGCCGTCATCGAGGCGGCGCTGCGCAGCCTCCTCGACCTCGACTATCCCGCGTACGAGATCGTCGTCGTGGACGACGGCTCGACGGACGAGACGGCGGCTCGCGCGAGCGCGCTGGCGGGGGACCACGGGCGCGCGAGCATCCGCGTCGTCTCGCGCGCGAACGCGGGGAAGGCGAGCGCGCTCAACGCCGGCATCGCGCTGGCGCGGCACGAGTTCGTCGTGTGCATGGACGCGGACTCCCGCCTCTCGCGCGACGCGCTGCGGGTGGCGATGCGGCACTTCCGCGATCCGCGCGTCGGTGCGGTCGCCGGCAACGTGAAGGTGGCGAACCGGAACACGCTCTGGTCCGCGCTCCAGGCGCTCGAGTACATCGAGGGGCTCAACCTGGCGCGCCGCGCGCAGGGCTTCCTGCACGTCGTCACCATCATCCCCGGCCCGATCGGCATCTTCCGGCGCGACGTGCTCGCCGCCGTGGGCGGCTACGACGGCGACACCTTCGCCGAGGATGCGGACCTCACGCTGAAGATCCTCACCGGCGGCTGGCACATCACCTACGAGAACCGCGCGATCGCGTGGACGGAAGCGCCCGAGCGCCTCCACGACCTGATCAAGCAGCGCTATCGCTGGACGCGCGGGATCCTCCAGGCGCTGCGGAAGCGCCGCGATCGGCTCGGCGCCCCGCGTCGCGGGCTCGCCGTCTGGTCGTCGCTCCAGGCGATGCTGTTCGAGGCGGTGCTCTGGCCGGTGATGAACGTGGTCGGGAACCTCTTCTTCGCCATCTCCGCGCTCGCGCTGGGCGAGGCGTCGGGGCTCGTCGTGTACTGGTGGCTGCTGCTCACGCTGCTCGACGTCGCGGCCGCGCTGCACACGATCGGGATGGAGGAGGAGGAGCTGCGGCTCGTGCCGTACGCGGTCCTCTACCGCTTCTTCTTCATCACGACGATCGACGTCGCCAAGCTGTTCGCCGCGATCGAGGAGTTCGCGAACGTCCGCATGACCTGGGGGAAGCTCGCGCGCGCGGGTCGCATCTGAGCACGGGGGAAGCCGGCGATGGCACTCGGAACCTTGCTGTCCACGATCCTGCTCGTCTCGTTCATCGTGACGATCATCCTCGCCGTCGGCAGCTACATGGCGTACAAGTTCCGCGAGCGGCGACGCCCGCGCGAGGCGGCGGGGGACCGGCGCGAGCCCGCCCTCTTCGAGCGCGTGGACCTCGCCGCGCTCGCGACGCACGAGCCGCCGCCGTGAGCGCGCCGCACCCCGGGCGGGCGCCGCGACGCGGGATGGTGCTCGTCGTCGCGCTGGTGGTCGTCGCGATC
>Ga0182741_1004684_pt1 | contig 13260 bp, 14 predicted proteins | sample eDN5th37CBELigOP_FD_128874 | JGI IMG/M metagenome (GOLD analysis project Ga0182741, IMG submission 128874) | Enriched Organic Plus compost microbial communities from Emeryville, California, USA - eDNA 5th pass 37_C BE-Lig OP (version 2) (version 2) ...
GTCCGGCCCGGTGATGGTCGAGGGCGGCGTCGCGCAACCACAGCCAGTAGTCGCGCAGTGCTCGGATCTCCGCTGCACCACAGGTCGGCCCGTGCCCGGGCACGTACACGTCGGCGTCCCAGCCGAGCAGCCGATCGAGCGCCGACAACCAGTTGTCGAGCGGGCCGTGCCACAGGATCGGCGTCGACCCGATGAACAGCAGGTCGCCGGTGAAGACGACCCCGGCATCGGCCACGCGGACGACGAGGTCGCCGGCCGTGTGGCACGGTCCGAGTTGCTCGAGTTCGATCGTGCGACCACCGATGTCCAGTGAGGTGGCGGTCGCGAAGGTCGTGTCGGGCATCCGCGGGGTGTGGCGCGGGAATCGGGCACCGCCGCGGACCCGCGCCATGTAGGCACCGGCCGCACCGATGGGGCCGGGGACGCGCCGGATCAGGGAGCCCGTGCCGGCCAGCACGGTGAGGGCGCGCGGTGGAAGATCCTCGCGCATCCCGTCCAGTGCGGCGGCGCTGGTGGTGATCCGCGCGTCGGGCGGCAGCGTGTCGTTGCCCCACCAGTGGTCACCGTCGCTGTGGGTGTTCACCGCGTCGGTGATCGGAGCATCGGCGACCAGCGGTGCCTGCGCCTCGGCGATGCGCTGCGCCCACGCGACGTCCCATGCGGTGTCGACGACCAGCGACGCCGTTCCCGGCGCGACGACCAGCCCGGTGTTGGCCTCACCCCAGCCGCCGGGGGTACGCACGAACGCCCAGGCCCCGTCGCCGACCTGCTGCAATCCACTCATGTCGGCCTCCCGACCCGCCACCCTACCGAGGTGTCCGTTTCGTGCGCGTTCGGCTCGGGTAGCCGACGATCAACCGTCTTCCACAGGAGCCGACAGACATGAGACTCAGTACCGTTCTCGCGACCGCCGCTGCCACCACGACCACCGCGGTCGTCGGATCGATCGCCTCCCAGGACACGGACTCCCGGTGGTACCGCAAGTTGCGTAAGCCCGGTTTCCAGCCTCCGGCCGCGGCGTTCCCGATCGTCTGGACGGCGCTGTATGCCGATATCGCTGTCACCTCGGCCGTCGCGATCGACGAGTACACCGACGCCGACGACTACGCGGGTCGTCGCAACTACATCGCGGCTCTGGCTACGAATCTCGTTCTCAACGCGTCGTGGTCGTGGGTGTTCTTCAAGTGGCATCGGTTGATGCCTGCCACTGTGGTCGCCGCCCTACTCGCCGCCAGTACCGCAGATCTGACCCGCCGGACGGCCGCGGCGAATCCGGCTGCGGGGGCCGCGCTGGCTCCGTACTCGGCGTGGACGGCGTTCGCCACGCTGCTGACCGGACGGATCACGCAGCTCAACCGCTGATCCGCGTGAGTCAGGACGGTAAATCGCGTTCGTGACATACGCGGCGACGTCGGCGTGGGTCATGTGCCGGGCGGGGGAGAGCAACTGGCTGAAGACCACGCCCACCATGAATTCCACTGCTGTCTCCGGGGTCGGCCCGAGGTGCGCAGCCAGGGGTGGGCCGGTGATGTGCTTCAGTGCCCGCTCGGTGACGATATCGACCAGTGTGCTGCCCTTTCGGAGCGGATGAGCCACGGTTCGTCGGCGAATCGCAGGCGACCGAGGACAAGTTGTTCGAGAGTGTCGAGCTCGTGGTTCACGATGACGCCCAGCAGATGGCCCTTCGATGCGTACCGGCGATAGATGGTTGGACCGTGGTGGTCGGCTGCACGGGCCCGCGACGATCCCGATTCCCGAGCTCGGATTCGTCCACGACTTCGCGCTGACCGATCGGCACATGGTGTTCGTGCTGGGACCCTTGCTGGTTCGGAATACCGTCCCGGTTGCACTGGGGTTGCGCCCTTCGACGATCCGTTGTCGTACCGACCGGAACTCGGCACCACCATCGTCCTGGTGTTGCGGGACGGTGGTGACCCGGCGACCTTCGAACACGACGCGCTGTTCCACTTTCACGTCACCAACGCCCACGAGGCCGGCGATCGCACCGTCGTCGAACTCGTCGCGCACGATCCGGCCGGCGGCTGGGAAGGGTAGAACGGTCACCTGCGCAACTATCGGGGCGATGCCGGACCGGCCTTCGGCGGCACGCTCACTCGGCTGACCGTCGACCGCAGGGCCCGCCGCATCACCGCCACCGCGCTCGACGATCACGGATGCGAATTCCCTCGACTCGACCCGCGGTTCGCCACCACCGAACATCGCTACAGCTACACCGCGTCGGCATCGGTCCCGGGAGGGGATCCCGACTCGGTCACCATGATCGATCACCGTACGGGCACGACGAACCGGTACACGGCCGAGGCCGGCACCACCGTCTGTGAACCTCTGTTCGCACCGGCAGCGACGCCGAGGGCGGCGGCTGATCGCTGACGCTCGAACACCAGCCTGCGCGCAGGGGCAGCAGGCTTCTCGTCCTGCGCGCCGACCGACCGGGCGACGGACCGGTCGCGGCGGTGATCCTGCAGCACTACGTGCCGATGACCTCCCACGGCGCGTTTCGGCCCGACAGTGGCGCTACCTCCGACCGGCGGTAGGCCGATGGGCATCTCATTTCTGACGGATCTACCGTTGCGGTTCAACCGGTTCCGGCTGGGACCTGAAGCGCCGACGTGTGGCGTAGATCAGCGCGCCCACTGCGATCACGGCCGTACCGGTGAGCACCGATGAGCCGGGCAGCGTGAACGCCAGGGTCAGGCATCCGGCCAGCCCGAGTGAAGCGATGATGCGCCCGCGTCGCCCGCCCGGAAGCGTCCAGGCGGAGGCGTTGGCGACGGCGTAGTAGACCAGCACCCCGAACGACGAGAATCCGATCGCGGCACGGACATCTGCGGTTGCGGCGACGACCGCGACGATCACTCCGACAGCGAGTTCGGCTCGATGTGGCACCGCGAACCGGGGGTGCACCGCGGCCAGCGCGTGCGGCAGATGCCGGTCCCGTGCCATCGCGAAGGTGGTGCGCGACACTCCCAGCACCAGGGCGAGCAGTGAACCCAGAGCGGCAACGACGGCCCCGGCGCGCACCACCGGCTCCAACCACTCGACCCCGGCCGCGGTCACCACACTCGACAACGGTGCAGTCGCTTCGGCCAGCGTGCGAGGGCCCAATACCAGCAGCGCGACCGAAGCGACCGCCAGATAGACGAGCAGGGTGACGCCCAGTGCCATCGAGATCGCGCGCGGTATCGTGCGCGCCGGTTCGCGTACCTCCTCGCCGAGGGTGGCGATCCGCGCGTACCCGGCGAAGGCGAAGAACAACAACCCGCCCGCCTGCAGCACCCCGCCCACGGTGATGTCGGTGCCGAACCCGAGTCGGGCCACCTCGGTGGAGCCGGAGGTAGACCCTGCGACAACCACCGCGGCGAGTACGGCCAGCACGATCGCCACGATGATCCGGGTCGCCAGTGCCGACTTCTGGACACCGCGATAGTTCACCGCCGTGAGCAACACGACCGCGGCGACCGCAACCGCGTGCGCCTGCTCGGGCCAAATGTAGAGGCCGACGGTCAACGCCATGGCCGCGCACGAGGCGGTCTTGCCGACCACGAAACACCAGCCTGCCAGATATCCCCAGAACTCGCCGAGCCGTTCGCGTCCGTACACGTATGTGCCACCGGAGACCGGGTACCGTGCCGCCAGCCGTCCCGACGAGGACGCATTGCAGTACGCCACGATTGCCGCCACCGCGAGCCCGATCAGCAGGCCCGACCCCGCAGCTCCGGCTGCGGGCGCCAGGGCCACGAAGATCCCCGCCCCGAGCATCGATCCGAGGCCGATCACGACTGCGTCGGCCGCCCCGAGGCGCCGTTGTAACCCCTCGGGCGTGCCCGTCCCTGTCGTCTCCGACATCACGGCTCCTTCGCGCGCATCCAAATTGAATCAAAATGATTTGATGTATCTGGTGCTATCATCGGGTGATGAAGTCGGTGCGTCAACCTGTCCCGGCCTTCGTGCAGTTGGCCGCCCACCCGGTGCGATGGCAGCTGCTCGCGGCGCTGTCCGGCGGCGACTATCGGGTCCGGGAGATGGTGTCACTGGTCGGGGAGCCGCAGAACCTCGTCTCCTATCACCTCCGCCTGCTCCGCGACGGCGGGCTGGTGCGGGTTTCCCGCAGCAGCTTCGACGGCCGCGACAGCTACTACCACCTCGACCTCGACCGATGCACCGAGATGCTGGTCGGCGTAGGTGCCGCACTGCATCCGGGGTTGGGGTGCAACCGCCCGCCTGTGACGTTCACATCCGAGACGCCCTCACCGGTGCTGTTCGTGTGCACAGGCAACAGTGCGCGCTCCGCAATCGCGGAAGCTCTGCTCCGGCAGCGCACCGGCGGGACCGTCGACACGACCAGCGCAGGCACCTGCCCGAAACGGAACATGCACCCGAACACGGTGCGGGTGCTGCGAGAAGAATTCGGGATCGACATCGCCGACCGACATCCCCGCCACCTCGACAGCCTCGCCGGCCGCCGGTTCGGCACGGTGATCACCTTGTGCGACAAGGCCCGCGAGGTATGCCCCGAGTTCGACGGCGAGACTCGCCGGATCCACTGGAGTATCCCCGACCCGGCGGCGGCCGGCGGTGCCGACGAAGAGACCTATCCGGCCTTCCGTGTCATCGCGGCCGAGATCGGCACCCGCATCCGATATCTGTGCGAGACCCATGCCGTCACAACATGACCAGGAGCAACCGATGACCACTACCGACGAATACGTCAGCGTCCGATACCTCGTCGACGACGTGCCCGCGGCCGTCGCCTTCTACACCCGTTATCTCGGCTTCACCGTGCTCACCCACCCCGCGCCCGCTTTCGCCGATGTGATCAGGGGTTCGCTGCGGCTGCTGCTGTCCGGGCCGGCGAGTTCCGGGGCCCGCGCCACCCCCGAGGAGTTCGTCGGTCCGGGCCGTAACCGGATCCACCTCGTCGTCGACGACCTCGACGCCGAGATCGCTCGCCTGCGTGGTGCCGGCATAGAACTCCGAAGCGATGTGGTGACCGGTCCGGGCGGTCGTCAGATCCTGCTCGCCGACCCCGCCGGCAATCCGATCGAACTGTTCCAGCCGGCGGCCGACAGATGACCGACCCCGAAGCGCCGACCCGCGATGGGTGATGATGGAGGCATGCTGGAAACACCCGTCGTCATCGGTATCGGATCCATCTGCGTGGGGTTCGTCTTCTTCATGCTCGCCGCGACGGGCACGCGATCGCGCTGGGACAAGAAGATCACCATCACGCTCTTCGCGATCGCCATCGTCTTCATGACGATCATCCCGGTCATCGGGGCGGTGGGGTTCGCGGCCTGACACTCCGCGGCGTCGCGGTGGAAGTGCTCGCACACCGCCGATCCCCGTGGGAGTATCCACCGCAGGGAACCGAACTGGGGAGGTCGCGGTGGGTGGCGTCAGTGGTGAATTGAAAGACGAACTGACGAAGCGTCTTTCGTCGGTACTCGACGGCAGTTGGACGCTGCGGCGCATCGAGCGGCTCACCGGTGGTGCGAGCCGCGAGACGTGGGCGATCACCGCGGCGTCGGCCACCGGCGGCACCCGGGAGTTGATCCTGCGTCGCGACCCGCCGGGACGCGAGGACGCACGCAGGATCGCCATGGAAGCGGCATCCTTCGACGAGGCCGGCCGCGTCGGCGTGCCCGTGCCCGACGTGATCGACCGCAGCGGCGACGAACCGCACCCCGGGATCGGCGCCTACCTCGTGATGTCGAAGGTGCCCGGTGAGGCACTGCCGCAGCGGCTGTTGCGCGACGAGAATCTGGCCGAGGTCCGCGCCGCGCTGCCGTACGAACTCGGGCGCATTCTCGCCCGGATCCACCGCATGGACATCGAGGCCGTCCCGAACCTGCCGGAACACGACCCGCTGACCTCCTTGTTCGACGAGTACCTCACCAACGGTGAACCGGTGCCGACGCTCGAGGCCGCCTTCGCATGGCTCACCCGCAACCGTCCGCCGGCGACCGGGAAAGCGTTCGTACACGGCGACTTCCGCAACGGGAACCTGCTGGTCGACGCGGAGGGCGTGCGCGGGGTGCTCGACTGGGAGCTGGCGCACGTCGGTGATCCGATGGAGGACCTCGGGTGGCTGTGCACCCGGACCTGGCGCTTCGGCTCGCCGCACCCGGTCGGCGGGTTCGGCTCCCGCGACGACCTGTTCCGCGGGTACGCCGACGAGTCGGGCGAACGTCCCGACCCCGAGGTCGTCCACTGGTGGGAGGTCTACGGTTCGCTGCGGTGGGCAGTGATCTGCCGGATGCAGGCCGCCGCAGCGGCGACCGGAGGCGACAACACCCTCGAACTGCTCGCCATCGGCCGCCGCGTCGCCGAGTGCGAACACGACCTGTTGGATCTGCTCGGAGTTCCTCCTCACGAGGAGGCGGAGGCTCCTCCCGCCGCCCCTCACTTCCTCGGGGCACCGCCGGTCGAGGAGCTGCTCGACGCGGTGCGTGAGTTCGTCCTGGAGGTCGGGGCGGGCGCCGATGCGAAGACCCGCTATCGCAGCCGGGTCGCGGCGCACGTCCTCGGCATCGCCGCGCGGGAGGCCACCCTCGCCCCGGCGGTGCGGGAGATCTACCGGGTGCGGCTCGCCGGGCTCGGCTACCGCTCCGAAGCCGAACTCGCCCTCGGTGTGCGTGCAGGACGAGATCACCTCGACGACCCGCAGGTCGCCGAGGTGATCAGGGGGTTGGCCGCGAACCGGCTGAAGGTCGCGAACCCGAGATATCGCTGACGGATCAGTGCGTGGCGGCGACCTCCGCACCGATACCGGTCTCCGCGCGCACCAGCATCTCCGCGAACTTCTCGTCCTCGAGGCGGCCTCGTCCCCGGCGCTTCTCGCCGACGATCGACCCGATCACGCACGCGGCGATGCCGAGCGGCATGGTGACGATCACCGGGAGCTGGATGGTCAGGGGAGCGGGGCCGCTGCCCATCCACAGGGCCTCGGTGAACATCAGGCTCACGACCGTCGAGACGAGACCGGTGAGCACACCCCAGACCGCGCCGGTGGCGTTGAACCGACGCCAGTTCAGGCTCAGCACGAGGGCGGGCAGATGCGCGCTGCCGGCCACCATGAACGCCATGCCCATGAAGAAGGTGATGTTGGTGTCGTCACCGATGAGCATGGCCAGGCCGATGGCGAGGACGCTGAAGGACACTGCCCCGTACCGCGCGATGCGGGCCTGGGCCTCGTCCTCCCGGGCCTGCTCGTCCGCGGCGAGATTCTCGATCGGTTCCTTCCGGGTGACGGCCGGCCATACGTCGCGGGCGAAGGTGCCGGCCGCGGAGATCACGACGCCCGCCACCACCGCGACGATGGACGCGAAGGCGACCGCGGCGACGAGTGCGAGCGCGACGGACCCGCCGATCGTGCCGGCTCCGCCACCGAGTTCGGTGACGAGCACGGGTGCTGCGAGGTTGCCACCGGGCCCGACGAGGTCGGTGCCGTTCGGTCCGAGCACGGCTGCGGCGCCGAAGCCCATCACGATGACGATCAGGTAGAACAGGCTGCACAGCGCGACGGTCCAGCCGAGGGAGCGCCGTGCCGTCGTGGCTTCGGGGACGGTGAAGAATCGGATGAGGATGTGTGCCATCCCGGCGGTGCCCAGGGCGAACGCGAGCGCGTAGGAGACGAGGTTGATCGCGCTGGTCTGGCCGAAGATCAGGCCGGGCGACAGGATCGCGTCGCCCGCGACGGCGTTGTCGGTGGCGGCGTCGAGGACCTTCGGGAAGGCGAACCCGAACTGCGCCAGGATGCCGAAGCACACGATGATCGCGAGCACCGACAGGATCGTCGACTTGATGACCTGCACCCAGGTGGTGGCGAGCATGCCGCCCACGAAGACGTAGATGCCCATGAGCGATCCGGCGACCACCACCGACAGCCAGAACGGGATGCCCGAGACGGATTCGAGGAGCACACCCGCGGCGACGAGTTGGGCGAGCAGCACGAAGGTGCCGGTGGCGATCGTGCTCAGCGCGACCGCGACCCGCACGTTCCGCGAGTCGGTGCGGAAGACGAGGACGTCGGCGAGGGTGTACTTGCCGAGATTGCGCATCTTCTCCGCGAGGAGGAACAGCACCGGCAGGAACGAGATGACGGACGTGAACAGGATGACGGTGCCGTCGACGCCCTTGGAGAAGATAAGGCCGGTGGTGCCGAGAAAGCTGCCGGCGGAGATGAATTCGCCTGCGATGGCGAATCCGTTCTGCCAGCTGGAGATCGAGCGACCCGCGGCGAAGAATCCGTCGGCGCTCTTCGCGCGCCGGGACGCAGCGAAGGTCACCCACAGCGTCAGGGAGATGACGGCGCTGCAGATCGCGATGGCGAGATAATCGGCGTCACCGGTCATGATGCGACCTCCTCGGATGCGGGACGGTTCCGTTCGACGGCTGCGACGGCGTCGTCGACGGCGGGGCCGATGTAGGTGCGGGAGAGACGGAAGTAAGCCCAGACCAGCACCCAGGTTCCGGCGAACTGGGAGAACACCACCCACAGCGACAGCGGGACGCCGAGGACGACGGTCGTTCCCAACTGATCGGGGAACCCGATGAAGGCGACGAGGAAGGACGTGAACAGCACGACGGTGATGCCACCGAGCGTGTTGGTCACCCGGGCGCGTCGGCGACGCAGTTCCGCGATCTCGGGAAGGTGGAGCATCCGCGTCCAGACGAGCTCGTCCTCCGGGGACGAGGTGGGGACGCCGTTCACGGTGTCGGTCATGCCCGCACCGCCGCGCCACGGGCGCTGTCGAGCGCGAAGAGGTTCTCGTCCCAGCCGGCCTCGAGCGGGCCGAAGAAGTGGAAGCGGACCTGCTTGACCTCGTAGAGCCAGCGGCCGTCGATTTTGACTACCCGGTCGTTGTAGCGACCGGCCGCGATCGCGGGCGCACCGTCGGTGACGCAGGGCTGCCACAGGAACGAGCGCACCGTGGCACGGTCACCGTCGAGGTCGATCTCGAGGTTCGTGATGAAGTGCCAGAAGGAGGTCAGCCCGCCGTCGGCGAGTCCCGCGAAGAAGGTGCGCATCTCCTCCTTCCCGCGCGGGTGGGACAGGCCGTCGAACTCGCCGTCGTCGGTGAACAGGTCCATGAGCGCGTCCCAGTTGCCGTCGTCGAGGTGGCGGCAGTACTGCGCGTCGAGCTTCCGGATCGCCTCGAGGTCTTCGAGGCGGGTGATGCGGTCGAGCAGGGACGACTCGGGGTGGGGACTGGACACAGCAGATCCTCCGTTGTGAGGGTTATTAACAACCGTTCATGTGATGCGGACCATAACAACGGTGCACATCCCCGTCAACGGGAAGGTTCTTGCTGGTCGGCGCGATCTGCGCTTACTGTGCAGGGATGAACAGCCGGTCGAACGGTGCGTCCTCGTCCATTCGGGAACGGATTCTCGAGACCGCGCTCGACGAGTTCTACGAGTGCGGATTCCACGGGGCGACGATGCGCAATATCGCCAACGCCGCAGGTTGTAGCGCTGCCAACGTCTACAACCATTTCGAGAACAAGTCGGAATTGCTCGTGGAAATTCTCCGCCGCGCGAGCGACGAGCAGTTCACGGCGACCCGCAACGCCCTGCGCAAGGTCGGCGACGATCCGGCCGAGCGGTGGCGCGCGGCGGTCGCGGCCCACGCGCTGTACACCGCGCGGAATCCGCGGGCCTGCCTGGTGGCGAATTCGGAACTGCGGTATCTCGGCCCGCTCGACCGCAAGCGCGTGGTGGGTTCGCGCGACGCCCAGGAACAGCTCTTCGTCGACATCGCGGAAGACGGTGTGGAGCAAGGGATTTTCACGCTCGAACGGGTGCATCAGGGGGTCACCGCGGTGCTGACGATGTGCGCCGGCATCCCCCTCTGGTTCCGGGAGGACGGACCCCTCTCGGCGCAGGAGGTGGCCGACGATTTCGCCGGATACGCGCTCAATCTGGTCGGATATTCGCGCTGAACCGTTGACGGGCCATAAGTGCCGTGCTGTACTGGGTGAACAAGCGTTAATGACCTACTCCGGTCCATCGAAGGAGTGCACCTCCCATGACCCACCGCCCCTCGCAGCCGCGCACCGATTCCCCGCGCTATCTCACCGAGGAACGCCTCGCGATCCGCGACCTCGCCCGCGACTTCGCGATGACGAAGGTGCTGCCCGTCGCCAACGAACTCGACCCGGTCCAGGGCACCATCCCCGATTCCCTCAAGAAGGAGATGGCCGAGATCGGCTTCTTCGGGATCATGATCCCCGAGGAACACGGTGGTCTCGGGCTCGGCGTCTTCGAGTACTGCCTCGTGGCCGAGGAACTGTCGCGCGCATGGATGAGCGTGTCGGGTCTGCTCGCCCGCGGCAACGGCATGGGCGGTGGCTTCACCCCCGAGCAGGAGGCGGCACTGCTGCCCAAGGTCGCGCGCGGTGAGTACCTCGGCGCGTATGCCCTGTCGGAGGCCGAGGCCGGCTCCGACGTCGCGAACATCTCGTGCCGCGCCGTCCGCGACGGCGACGAGTGGGTCGTCAACGGCACCAAGATGTGGTGCACCTATGCCGACGAGGCCGACTACCTCGTGCTCTTCGCCCGCACCGATCCGAACAAGGACCCGGCCAAGCCGCACCGCGGCATCAGCGCCTTCCTCGTGGAGAAGGAACGCGGTGTGTTCCCCGAGGGCATCTCGGGCACCAAGGTTCGCAAGATCGGCTACTTCGGGTGGAGCACCTGGGAACTGTCGTTCGACAACTTCCGCATCCCGGCCGACAAGATGCTCGGCGAAGAGGGCAAAGGCTTCTACCTCGCGGTCTCCGGTCTCGAGGTGGGCCGCGCCCACACCGCCGCCCGCGCCATCGGTCTCGCCCGCGCCGCGCTCGAGGACTCGATCGAGTACGTGCACACCCGCCGTCAGTTCGGCCGCCCCATCGGCGATTTCCAGCATCTGAGGTTCAAGATCGCGAAGATGGCCGCCGACATCGAGGCCGCGCGTCAGCTGATGTACTCGGTCGCCACCGACATCGATACCGGCCGGCGGTGCTCGCTCGAGGCGTCGATGTGCAAGCTCGTCGCCACCGAGATGGCCGAGCAGGTCACCAGCGAGGCCGTGCAGATCCACGGCGGCGCCGGATACACCACCGACTTCCAGGTCGAACGCCATTGGCGCGACGCGCGTCTGACGAAGATCTTCGAGGGCACCAGCGAGATCCAGATGCGCATCATCTCCGACGAACTCCTGGGAAGGCCCGAGCAGGCATGAGCGCACACACCGTCACCCGCCCGCTCGCCGTCGGGGACCGCACCGTCTCGGAACCCCGCGCCGTGGCCGATGTCCTGACCGACGCCGGCGCGGTGGCGCCGGCGAACTCACCCGTCCTCGGCGCCCTGGCCGTCGCCTCGCTCGTCACGCCCGTCCCCGGTGGTGTCCCGTCCGGATTCGCCTGGAACGCACACGATCCGGTCTCCGCCTCGGACGTCGTCTCGGCGGACACCGTGATCACCCGCGTGTCCGGTCGGACCGCGCGCCGCTACGTCCGGCTCGTGGACGCGACCGGCACGGTACGCGAATCCGGCACCGAGACATGGACCTTCGACGACGAACAGCCGTCGGCTCCCGAACTGGACTTCTGCACACCGGCCTGGGGTGCCCTGCTCGCCGAGAGTCTCTCCGAAGACCGGGAATTCACCTCGTCGCTGTCCACCTGGGACGGCACCATCGGACTGCGCAGCGGCGAGACCGAACTGCACCTGCGCATCTACAAGGGTCGCATCGTCGACGTCACCCGGCGCACCCCGCACGGCGCGACGTTCACCTTCGTCGCACCCGACCACGCCTGGGCCGATCTCGTCCTGTCCGAGGAGAACGACTTCATGCGCCGCGCCATCCGCGGCGAATTCTCCTCCACCGGAGACGGATACGAGTACCTGCGTCTGACCAAGCCGCTCAACACGATCATCGGGCACGCCCGTGCCCTCGCCCGAAAGGCCCGCTCATGATCGAGGCCCGCTATCTGGAGATCGGCGGAGCGCTCGGCTTCGTCGAGATCGTCACCCCCGACGCACGATCCGGCAACGCTCTCGACGCGACCGATCTGCCCACCGTCCTGTGCATCCACACCGCCGGCCAGAGCGGCGTGCAGTGGCGCCATGTGGCCCGCGATCTCGCCGATCGCGGCTACCGGGTCATCGTCCCCGATCTGCCCGGCCACGGACGTTCCGAACCCGCACCCGGTGGCCCCGTCACGAGCCTGATCGCCTACGGCGACTGGCTGTGCGCGGTGCTCGACGCGCTCGGCATCGACCGGCCGTTCGTCATGGGCTGCTCGATCGGCGGCAAGCTCACCCTCGAACTCGCGACCCGCCCGGACCGCCCGCTGTCCGGTGCCGTCGCGATGGAGGCCGAACCCGGCCCGGGCCGCGTCAACGTCGCCGGTCTGCGCCGCGAACTCGAGGATGTCGCCGGTCCGTCGCGCTCCGAGCGCACCTATCTGGGAACCCTTGCATCCGTGGGACGTTCGGTTCCGGAGGCGAAGGCACACACGATCGCGCTCATGCACAAGCGGGAGGACCCGGAGATCTCGTCGTCCGACCTCATCGGCTGGGGAACCCACGACGTGCGCGACCGCCTCGACCGCGTGACTGCACCGATCCATCTCGTCGCCGGTGTCGACGACCCGTGGATCGACCCCGATGCCGTGGCCCGGGCCGCGGACACGATCAACGATGCACTTCCCGGACGCGCCCGCTTCACGGCACTGGCCGGTATCGGACACTATCCGATGGAGGAGATCGACGACTTCGCCGCGCTCGCCGACACCTGGATCGGTGAACTGCGCCGGGTCGCTGTTCCCGAGGAGGCAGCGCTGTGACCACCACCCGCACCGACACCCTGCCCGCACTGCTCGACGGCCTCGTCGCCGCGAACCCGGATGCCCCGATCGCCTACGACATCGTCGACGACGTGGCGGTGGCGCGCAGCCGTGGAGAGTTCCGCGACCGGGTCGAGGCCGTGCGCTGCGAACTCGACGGCATCGGCCTGCGCGCGGGCCAGTGCATCGCGGTGATGTTGCCGAACTGGTCCGACGCACTCGTGTGGCAGTTCGCGGCCTCCGCACTCGGCGCCCACGTCATCGGTGTCAACACCCGCTACAACACCCGCGAGGTCGCGCACATCCTCACCGCCGCGCGACCTGCCGTCGTGGCCGTGCCGGCCGCCTTCCACGGACTCGACCTGTTCGGCCGGCTCACCGAGGCCGCGGCGTCCGTCCCCGA
>Ga0182741_1004685_pt1 | contig 13255 bp, 15 predicted proteins | sample eDN5th37CBELigOP_FD_128874 | JGI IMG/M metagenome (GOLD analysis project Ga0182741, IMG submission 128874) | Enriched Organic Plus compost microbial communities from Emeryville, California, USA - eDNA 5th pass 37_C BE-Lig OP (version 2) (version 2) ...
GCGGCGGTCCTCGCCTTCCTCGGCAAGGAGCTCGACTGAGCGTGCCGGGAAAGGCTCCTGCGGGCGTCCACGCCCTGATCCACCACCTGATCGAAACGCCGCAGGACCGCCCGCTGATCAAGGACGATCCCGACGCCCTGTTCGAACGCTTCGGCATACCTGATAGGGTGCGGGACACTCTCAAGAGCGGCGGGCGCGACGATCTCTACGCGCTTGGGGTCCACCCCAATCTGACGATGAAGTGGCTGATCTGGTCGGGCCGCTCCACCATTCCCGGCTTTCCGATCAGCTACTATTTCGACCGGAGATAACCGATGGGCGCGATCGTCGGAGCCTTCGCCACGTCCCATGTCCTGGGCGCGCCGGACGGTGTTGAGGACCAGGCCGAGCGGGTCTTCCAAGGCATGCGCGAGATCGGCGCGCGCCTGCGCGCGGCCCGGCCCGACGTGCTGGTGGTGATCACCGGCGACCATCTGAACAACTTCCACGTGGATGAGCACGCGCCCTTCGCGATCGCCAGCGACGCCAGCCACACTCCCTATGGCGACATGGGCCTGCCGCGGGACCCGATCCCCGGCGCTCCGGACTTCGCCGCGGGGTTCGCGGCCTTCGGCGCGCGAGCGGGCGTCCCCATCCCCGAACTCTCCCGCGTGCGGCCCGACCACGGCGTCATGATCCCACACGGTGTCGCCGACCCGTCGCGCAGCATCCCGACCGCCCTGCTCTATGTGAACTCGGTGCTGGAGCCTTCGCCCACCCCGCAGGCGTGCTGGAACCTTGGCGGCCTGCTCAAGAGCTATGTCGAGGACGTCCGGCCCGCGGATGAGCGCATCGCCTTGCTGGCCGGCGGCGGACTGTCGCATTGGCTGGGCGTGCCCGAAGAGGGCCAGGTGAACGTGACCTGGGACCAGGACTTCATCGAGACGATGATCAGCGGCCGTGGCGCCGAGCTCGCCCGTCTGACCAACGAGCAGATCTTGGCGGAGGCTGGTAACGGCGGGCTGGAGGTCGCGGCGTGGATCACCCTGGCCGGCGCCGTTCCCGGCGCGAAGGGCGAGAAGCTCTACTACGAAGCCATGCCGAGCTGGGCCAGCGGCATGGGCGGAGTGGCGCTCAACCCTGGTTGAGCGCCCGCAGTGATCAGGCGCCGCCTTCCAGGTGCGCGTCGCGACGCTCGAACAGCGACTGATCGGCGAAGCCTGCGGTCTCCGGCCGCCCCCGGCCGAGCATGACCTGCAGATAGCAGTCTTCCTCGGTCTCGTTGACGTAGCCGTGGATAACGCCGGGCGGGCAGGAGATCATCTCCCAAGGCCCCAGTTCCCTCGACAGGCGCCGGCCGTCCTCTTCCTCGATGAAGACCACGCAGCGCCCCTGCAGAACGAAGAACACCTCTTCGACCTCGTGGGTGTGCGGCGCATTCCCCTGGCCGGGCGGGACCAGCATGATCGACAGGGTAAAGCCGGTCGCAGGGATGACGCCCGCATCATCGTGCTTGCCCGAAGCGCCGGCGCCGATGAACCGGTGCTGCGCCCGCCGGTAGCCGTCTATGCTGGCGTCAGAGAACGCGTTCCAGTCGGGCGTGCGGTCTGAAAAGCGGGCGATGTAGCGGTCCATGATCTCTTCGAGGCTGGCGTCGGCCAGTTCGGGCGGACGGGAATGGCGAGCGACGGACATGACGAATTCTTCCTGTTGAATCAGAGGACAGCGTTGGCGACTTCGATCGCGTCGATCAGGCAGGCGCGCCGGATGAAGGCGTCGTGGAGATCGGGATCACGGCCGGCCTGGCGCACGCCCTCCAGCATCTGGGCCCGAGCCGCCGGGTCCTTTTCCTCGAGGGTCTTCTTGTTCTGGATGCTCTGGGCCTGAACGAAATCGGTCTGGGCCTTGCGGCGCTGCCGGGTGTAACGGGCGAGCAGGGCCGGCGCGTCGGCGCCCTCCAGCAGGATCTGGGCGAGCTTGTCTGCGGCGTTCATCGCATCGTGGATGCCGCCGTTCATGCCCAGCCCGCCGGCCGGATTGTTCACGTGCCCGGCGTCGCCGGCCAGCAGTACGCGGCCGCAATCGAAGCTCGCCGCGACCCGCTGGTGGACCCGATAGAGGGCGACCGTGGCGATGTCGTAGGGCTCGTCCCGGGGCAGGAATTTCATCAGCCGCTGCTGGATGTAGTCGGGCGCCAGCAGCTCTTCTTCGCTCTGCTCGGGCAAGGTCGGCCCCACGGCGCGCCACATGCCCTCGCCGTCAGGGCCGCGGGCCTTGAAGAGGTTCAGCCACTCGTCGGGGTCGGAGAAGTAGTTGCGATTGCTGAGGTCCTCGCGCAGGCCGGTGAAGTCGAACAGCGTGTCGATCTTCAGGAACCGCTCGGGCCAGGTGAAGCCCTCGAAGGCGATGTCCGTAAGCTTGCGGACGGTGCTGCGGGCGCCGTCGCAACCGACCAGGAAGTCCGCCTCGATCGTGAAGCTGCGGCCGGCCCGCTCAAGGATTGCGGTCACCTGCCCGCCGTCCTGGTCCAGACCGACCAGGCGGGTGTCCATCAGGATCTCGGCGTCCGGATCGCTCTCCAGGCGCTTCAGCACCGTGCCGGCGATCTTGTACTGCTCCCACTGCAACACGTAGGGGTGGGCTGGCGGCTGGCGCATCTCCCGCAGGTCGAACCGGGCGACGAGCTTGCCGGTGGGACGGTCGAGATAGTGGAAGACCGGCGAGACCAGGCCCTGATCCAGCCCGTCCTCGAGAAGGCCGAGCTCCTCGAACATGGCGATGGTCGGCGGATGACAGGACGCGGCCCGGCAGTCGATCTCGGGCGCCGGCAGCGCCTCCACCAGAGTGACCCCGATACCATGCCGGCGCAGGGCGTAGGCGAGGATCGAGCCAACCGGCCCCGCGCCCACAACAATCACCTTACCCGTCGCACTCATACGCCCGCCTCCTTCGCAGGAAACGGACGCTAGGCGACCTCATTTTGTATGACAATCATATAATCTAGCGCGTTTGCGAAAAGCGCTCGGCGCCGATTATCCGCCCTTGCCTGCTGAAGGTTTGACCTGCGCCTCTTCGGCCTCAAGGCGTGCGACAATGGCGGTCCGAGCGTTGCGCAGATGGGTGCTCATGGCGGCAGCGGCCGCTTCGGCGTCTCCATCCGTCACCGCCTTGATCATCGCGTCCCACTCGCGAAGGCCTCCGTCGAGACGCCCCGGCTCCGACATCGAGCGAACGCGGAGATAGTTCACTCGCGCCAACAAGGGACGGGCGACCTCGTAAATCACCTTGCTCTTCGAACCCAGGAGGATGGTTTCGTAGAACTCGCTGGCGATAGCGGCCAGCTGACGGACATTGTCCTTCGTCAGAGCCTTGCCAATTTGTTTGTGGATGCGGACCAGTTCCTTGGTCGCTTTGTCATCACCGATCTGCACGAAACGCCGGATGGCCTCGGTCTCCAGCATCTCGCGGATCATGTAGATGTCGTCGGCGTCCTTGGAGCTGATCACCGCAACAATGATGTTTCGCCGCTTGCCGACCTCGACGAGGTTCTCGGACTGAAGCTGGCGAAGAGCCTCACGGACCGAGGTGCGCGAAACTCCCAGGGCTTCGCAGAGCTCGCGCTCCACCAACCGCGCGCCAGGCGGATAGAGGCCCGTGCTGATGGCGGCGCGCAGCTTCTCGAGGGTGTAGTCACGGACCAGCGACGGGTTTTCGACGATCCTCAGGTCTTCGTATTCCAAGATGGCCCCTATTTTCCTCAGCACTTCACCGAGTCGCGCGATCCGATTCTGCCGTCACAGGGGCGAACATAGTCGAACTCGCCCCTTACGGCAGTAGGTCGGCTCGAAGGCGCGCGGCATGCAACCCAAAGCCGAGTCTTGCGCACTGAAGAAGACTATATGCGGTCAAGACGGATGTCTTGGCATTGCCCGGAGCTGCGACCGCGAAGATTTCGAATAGGAAACGGCCGAAGTCCCCCTCGGCCTCGATGACGCCGAGCGGATCCGTCACCTGCCGCGAGGAGACGAGCCGCACGGCGGTGCGGTCCAGTCCCAGCCCCGCGAGCGACACCGCCACGGAAACATTGGCGTTTTTCGGATAGGAGAGCGCCGCCTCCCGTGCTGAGCCCTCGAAGAACACAACCTCTTCCTGGGCATGATCCAGGTCGATCGCGTCTTCGGCGGGCGTCCCGCGCCACGCGTGCGGCGGCTTGAAGGAGGTGTAGGTCACCCGCGAGAGCCCCGCCAGCGAAGCCGCCGCCAGGCCATCTAGCCCCGCAATGGCGCCGGCCGGGATCAGCAGGCGCCCGCCGCCCTTTCGCTCGGCGGCCGCGAGCACCTCGGCGAAGGCGCTGTCGGCGAGCACGCCTACCGACGAGACGACGAGATCCACGCCGGCCTCGAGCACGGCGGGCCCGAAGTCGCGCACCGCCTGGTGGCCCGCACATTCCAGGACGGCCGAAGGCTGTGCGGCCAGCAGGCCGGCCACGTCGTGCACAGCCAGCGTCGCGCCGGCCCCGCGGCCCGGCCGGACCAGCGCCGCCACGAGGCTGTCGGCTTCGCCCAGTTTACCGACCGCTCCGGCGATCTCCTGCCCGATCGCTCCAAAACCGATCAATGCGAACCGATTGGCCGTCGACACATCGCCCTCCATTGCCCTACAGAGCTCGTATCGTATTGTATGATGAACATACAGATTTATCTTTGCGCCAGGAGGCCGTAGTGGAAGGGCGAACGCCAAGGGTGAAGGTCGCGATCATCGGCTCGGGCAACATCGGCGCCGACCTGATGATCAAGATCATGCGGCTGTCGGAGCGCTTGGAAATGGCGGCTATGGTCGGCGTGGATCCGAATTCGGACGGCCTGGCGCGCGCTGCGCGGCTGGGCGTCGCGACGACCGCCGAGGGGATCGACGGCCTGGTGGCCATGCCGCAGTTCGCCGACATCGCCATCGTCTTCGACGCGACTTCGGCCGGCGCCCACGCGCGTCACGACGAGATCCTGCGACGGCACGGCAAGCAGGTCATCGACCTGACCCCGGCGGCCATCGGCCCCTATGTGATCCCGCCGGTGAACGGGGCGGCGAACCTCGATGCGCCGAACCTGAACATGGTGACCTGCGGTGGCCAGGCGACGATCCCCATCGTCGCCGCCGTGAACCGGGTCAGCCCGGTGATCTATGGGGAGATCGTCGCCTCCATCGCCTCGAAATCGGCGGGTCCCGGCACACGCGCCAATATCGACGAGTTCACGGAGACGACCTCGCTGGCCATCGAGAAGGTCGGCGGCGCGCGGCGCGGCAAGGCGGTCATCGTGCTCAACCCCGCCGAACCGCCGCTGATCATGCGCGACACCGTCTACTGCCTCTGCGAGGACGCCGATCCCGCGGCCGTCGAGGCCTCGATCCTGGCGATGGTCGAGGAGGTGCGCGCCTATGTTCCCGGCTACCGCCTCAAACAGGCCGTTCAGTTCGAGAAGATCACCGACAACGAGCGGCTGCTGATCCCCGAGATGGGCGAAGCCTTCGCCGGCCTGAAGGTCTCGGTGTTTCTCGAGGTGGAGGGCGCGGCCCACTACCTGCCGGCCTATGCCGGCAATCTCGACATCATGACTTCGGCCGCGCTCAAGACCGCCGAAGCCATCGTCCAGCACCGCAAGCTCGGAGCGGCCGCATGACCAAGCTCTACATCCAGGACGTCACCCTGCGTGACGGCATGCACGCCGTCCGCCACAAGTACGGCCTGGACCACGTTCGGGCCATCGCCAAGGCCCTGGACGCGGCCAAGGTCGACGCGATCGAGATCGCGCACGGCGATGGGCTGTCTGGCTCGTCGTTCAACTATGGCTTTGGAGCGCACACCGACTGGGACTGGATCGCCGCGGTCGGCGAGGTCATCAGCCACGCTGTCCTGACCACTCTGCTGCTGCCCGGCATCGGCACCGTCCACGATCTCAAGCGCGCCTATGAACTCGGCGTGCGCTCGGTGCGTATCGCGACCCATTGCACCGAGGCGGACGTCGCCAAGCAGCACATCGAGGCCGCTCGGGCCCTGGGCATGGACGTTTCGGGCTTCCTGATGATGAGCCATATGAGCCAGCCCGAAACCCTGGCCCAGCAGGCGCTGCTGATGGAGAGCTATGGCGCGCACTGCGTCTATGTCACCGACAGCGGTGGGGCCCTGACCATGGAGGGCGTCGCGACGCGGCTACAGGCTTACGACCGCGTGCTGAAGCCGGAGACGCAGCGCGGCATCCACGCCCACCACAACCTGTCCCTGGGCGTCGCGAACTCCATCGCCGCCGTCCAGAACGGCGCGGTTCGCGTCGACGCCTCGCTGGCCGGGATGGGAGCGGGCGCCGGCAATGCGCCGCTGGAGGTCTTCATCGCCGCCGCCGACGTCTATGGCTGGGAGCACGGCACGGATCTCTTCGCGCTGATGGACGCGGCCGAGGACCTGGTCCGCCCGCTGCAGGACCGGCCCGTTCGCGTGGATCGCGAGACCCTCAGTCTGGGCTATGCCGGCGTCTATTCCAGCTTCCTGCGCCACGCCGAGAAGGCCGCGCAGACCTACGGCCTCGACGTCAGGACCATCCTGCTCGAACTCGGCAAGCGCCGGATGGTCGGCGGCCAGGAGGACATGATCGTCGATGTCGCCCTCGATCTCGCGAAGGCCAAGGAAAGCGCCCAGGCCTAGTCGGGCTGACGCGCGTGAAAGTGGGCCAGCAACTGGTCCACGAACGCTTCCACCGCGGCCTCGGCGGCGTCCGGATCGCGGCGCTCGATGGCCTCGATGATCCGGGTGTCGCAGGCGAGCGTCAGCTCGCGGTTCTCGGCGCTCTCGTGGATCTGGCCGCGCACGGCCTGGAATACATCGTCGACCATCGTCGCACAGCGGCGCAGCAGGGCGTTGCGGCACATCTCGCGTAGCTGGATCCGCAGGGCGAGGTTCCGCTCGACGAACTGCTTGCCGCGGCCGGCGAGGTGGGCGGCCCGCTGCGCCTCGTTCAGCTTGACCAGGGTGGCGACCTCTTCGGGCGTCGCCTCCAGCGCCGCATGTCGGACGAGCCGCCCGTCGAGCAGGCGACGGACCTCCAGCCGGTCGATGATATCCTTCTGGGTGTCGACCTGGACCACATAGCCACGCCCCTCGGCGGCCAGCACCCCTTCGCGCGCCAACTGCAGCAGCGCTTCGCGGACCGGCGTGCGCGAGACGCCATAGGCCTCGGCGAGCTGAGTCTCCACCAGTCGCGCGCCGGGCGCCAGCACGCCCGACTGCAGCTCTTCGCGCATGCGCCGGTAGACCAGGTCGCGCAGCCGCTCGCTGGGGGCAACCGCCCGCGATCCCGCCATCGCCCTGCTCTCCTCTGATGCCTGCCTTCTGAACTAAGCCATCCCGCGCCGATCGCCAACGCCTGCGGCTTGGGCGCCGCATTCAGAATACCGCATACTGTATACAATTAACTTGAGCGGGACGCCGCCTGGGCGCTAGATGCGTTGCGTCAGCCCAAGGGCTGAAAGCCATTCAGCGGGAGAGCCCATGTCGTACCAGACCATCCAGGCCCGGCGCCTGACCCCCACCATCGGCGCGGAGATCAGCGGCGTCGACCTGACCCAGCCGCTGAGCGATGCGGCCATCGCCGATCTGAAGCAGGCGATCGCCGACCATCAGGTGATCTTCTTCCGCGACCAGAAGCTGGATCCGGAATCGCTGAAGCGCGTCGGGCTCTATTTCGGCGAGCTGCAGATCCACGCGCTGAAGGGCCTTCCGGACCATCCGGAAGTCCGCAAGCTGCACGCGGACGAGACGTCCAAGCATGTGGCCGGCGAGGAATGGCACACCGACATGTCGTGCATCCCGGTGCCGCCGATGGGCAGCATCCTTTACCTGCACACCCTCCCCCCACTGGGCGGCGACACCGTCTTCGCCAGCATGTACGCGGCCTATGACGCGTTGTCGGACGGCATGAAGGCCTATCTGGAAACCCTGACCGCCACGCACGATGGCAAGCTCGCCTTCGGCCGCTTCGACCCGACCGGCAACTATCCGATCGCCGTCCACCCCGTGATCCGGACCCACCCGGTGACCGGGCGCAAGCTGCTGTTCGTGAACCGCGGCTTCACCAGCCATATCAACGGCGTGCCGCAGGACGAGAGCGACGCCCTGCTGCAATATCTCTTCAAACATGCCGAGAACGCCTACTTCCAGGTTCGCTTCACCTGGACCCCGCACGCGGTGGCCTTCTGGGACAACCGCTGCACCCAGCATCTGGCGATCTGGGACTACTTCCCGCACGTGCGCTCCGGCTTCCGTGTGCAGGTGGAAGGCGATCCCAAGGACTATCCCGAGGCCGCCTGAACGCGGCGGGCAAGGTCAAGGAAAATGGGCCGCGTCTCGCCCGGGACGCGGCCCTCTCTATTGGGCCAACGGCGCTTCAGGTGACCGACACCGCTGCGCCCCTCCGGCGCTCCAGCACCGGCGGCAACAGCAGCATCAATCCCGCAGCCGCCAGACAGGCCGGCGCCCCCACCGCCAGCATTGAGCCGTAGGATCCGGTGAGGTCGAAGACGACGCCGAAAGCGACCGGCCCCAGTCCCATCGCGACCAACACCGCTCCGAAGAGCGCTCCGAAGACTTGGGCGAAGCACTTCAGGCCGAAATAGCGGCTGGTAAGATAGGCCAGCATATCGACCTCCGCCCCTAGGCTTCCGCCGAGCAGCAGGGCCGGCACGATCATCGCCCAAGTTGGCATGGGCACAGCCAGAAGCCCCAGTCCCACTGCTGAGATGGCGAAGAAGGTCACGGCGATAAGGCGGGCGTCGAACTTGTCGACCAGGAAGCCGATGGCGATACGGCCGGCGAACGTGGCGAAGCCAAAGATCGACGCCACCCCCGCCGCGGCCGCCGGCGAGACGCCGCGATCGGTGAGCAGCGGCACCATATGTGGGATCAGCCCGTAGAGCACGAAGGCCAGGGTCACGAAGATCGCAGCCAGCAGGTAGAAATTGCGTGTGCGGAGGACCTCTTTCAGGTTCATGCCGCCCTGCCCCTCAGCGGCGGCGCCTTCTGCTTCGGTCGCACCGTCCGGACGTTCCTTGAGGAAGAACAACACGAGCGGCAGGGTCACGCAGAGCATGATCAAGCCAAGGGCCACATAGCCCGCCTGCCAACCGAATTGGCTGATCGCCGCCTGTCCGACCAGTGGCACATAGGCGAAGCCTAGGCCCGTGCCACTGCCGGCGATCCCGATCGCCAGTCCTCGCGATCGATCGAACCAGGACGCCAGCACTCGCATGTAGGGCACGCTGTTGGTGCCGGCCGCGATGGTGCCGATGGCGACATAGACCAGCATGAACTGCCAGAACTGGGTGACGAAGGCGGGAATGGCTAGAAAGCAGAGACCAAGGATCGCGACCGACGGGATCAACACCTTCCGCGGGCCGATCTTATCGACCAGTCGCCCGACCACCGGCATTGAGAAGGCCGAGCACAGCATCATCAGCGAGGCGGCCGAGCTGACCTCAGCTCGGTTCCAACCGAACTGCTTCTCAAAGACCTCGATGAACAGACCCAGCGAGGCGATGCCGAAGGCGGCCGGGCCGGTCGATATGCCGATGAGCGAGATCAGGACGATCGTCCAGCCCCGCGGCGAAATCCGCTCGCGCAGCGGAAGGTCGGCGGTCGAGGCGGTCACGGATTGACCCCTTCGACGAACACGGCCTGGCCGCCTTGCTTGTAGACGACGCCGCCCTTCATCACGAACTGCACGCGCTCCAGTTCGGTGATGTCCGACAAGGGATCGCCGGCGACCGCCACGATATCAGCATAGCGCCCCGCAGCGACTGCCCCGATCTCATTGGAGCCGATCAGGTCAGCAGCGCTCTTGGTCGCCGCCTCGATGACCTCGGCAGGCGTCATCCCGGCCTGAACCATGATGGCCGCCTCCTTGAGATTTTCGCCCAGGCCCGTATCGCTGCCGAAGGCGATCTTGACGCCAGCCTTGTGAGCGTTCGTGAGCTTGGTCACGCTTGGCCCCATGGCCAGCACCTTGGCGACCGTGCTGGGGTTGAGCGTCTCTGGCCGAGTCCTGGCCGCCTCATAGAGGCGCTGGGTCGTCAGCAGAGTCGGGATGAAATAGGTCCCGTGCGCCTTCATCAGCTTGAAGGATTCAGCGTCGGCATAGGTCCCGTGCTCGATCGAGTCGACGCCCGCCACGACAGCGGCGTCGATGGCGGTCTTGCCGTGTCCATGCGCGGCGATCTTCATGCCCAAGGAATGTGCTGTCTCGACAGCAGCCTTGATCTCGGCATCGGTCATCAGCTTGGCCTTTGGATCGTCGCCCTGACTGACCACGCCGCCGCTGGGCATGATCTTGATGACCGTCGCGCCAAGCTTGTGCTCCTTGCGGGCAAGCGAGGTCACCGCATCAGCGCCGTCGGCGAGGCCCGCGCCCCAGTCGCGACGGCTCACGTCCTCGGCATAGCCGTGGCTCCAGTCGTTGTGACCACCCGTGGGCCCAATCGCCTCGCCGGCCACCCACATCCGCGGTCCGGCCACCTCACCCAGCTCGATCGAGCGCTTGAGCGCAATGTCGGTCCCGTAGAGGCCACCCAGGTCTCGCACTGTGGTGACGCCGGAACGCAGGATTTTTCCGACATTCACCGTGGCGGCCAGGGCGGTGTCCAGCGGCGAATAGGTTACGCTTTTGGCGATGCCGTTGCCGGTGCGGTTCAGCGACGTCACGTGGGTGTGTGCGTCGATCAGGCCAGGCATCACCGTAGCCTGCGATAGGTCGATCACCTGCGCGCCCGCTGGCGCCTGGAAACCAGGCTCTACACCGACAATCCGCTCGCCTTTCACCAAGATTGAGACTTGGCTTCGCGGCTTCTGCGTCAGCCCATCGATAAGGCGTCCGGCGTGGATCACTATGTCCTGAGCCTTGGCCTCGCCGCCTGCTATCAACAGGCAAGCGCCGATCAAGGCGGCGGCGCGCTTCATTCTCATCGTTCTCCTCTCCCCCCGCTGCCGGGGCGCGACCAGTTTGTCTGTTTGTCTGACAAACATGGCGTCGCGAAAAGGAGAACTTTGCTTGCGGCGCCTCTTTGTCGATTTGACGGGCAAGATGTCCGATAGCGGTCACGCTGCCCAGCGGAACGGCGCCTAGAGAGAGCCGTGGCGATGCCCGAGCGGCGTCCCGTCTGCTTTGCGTCTGCAGGCCCCAGGATGGGGTTCGCCAGCGATCGCAGGAGCGTGTGGCGATGCCCCTAGGTTACGATCCGGACACCATCTCAGATTTCAGGCGGATCGCGTCTTCATCGGGGTTCAGCCCCCAACCGGAGACGGTAGCGATCAGGTGGCGCACGGAATCCACCTCTCCCCTGCGGCCTCCGAGTAAAGCGGATCCCGGTTGGGGCGTGCGCCCCTATGCTCCAGCGGCAGATCACGGGCGTGGACGAACTTACCGAAGCCGCCGCGGCTCGCAAACATCCCTGAAATAGCGGTCCGTTTCAGCGCGGCAGAAGTTGTCGGGTGTGACGAGAACTGAGGCCGCCATCACCCGATCCTTTCGATATCGGGGAGCCGCCAACTCTTGTCCTGAACCGCCGGCTTTGGGCCGTAGAAGCGGAAGTAGGTCCACCAGTTCGCGCCGGGCGGCGTGTAGATCCAATTTGCTTGCTTGCCCTCTGGCGGCTCGGGACCAAAGTAGATCTCCAGCGAGCCGTCCGCGTTCTTCTCCACCTCGTCGTCATAGGAGTCGATGCTCTGGCGAGGAGAGTCGCGGACGAAGGCCTGGGTGTCGGACGCATAGACGCTGACGGACCAGAACTGCCGTACGGGTGGATCCGGCGGCACGTGAAGATGATAGACGCCGCCGCCGTCCAGCAAGGCGCCGGTGCGATCGCGATAGGCGCCGCTATAGAAGGTCGCCGATCCGAACTTCTTGGGCGGCGCGCAGCCGACGAAGAAGTTCACGCCGCGCTGGTCGACGTCCAGTCGGTCCCCCGTCACGAAGGTGAAGCCGGTTTCGCGGGCCAGTCCGCCGTGTAGGCCCCATTGCTCGCCCGGCCACCAGGGCGTCACATGGGCAGCCTGCGCCACCAACCAAGCATGAGCCTCGGCCGTGGCAGCTCTAAGGGTCGCGCGCGCCTTGGGATCCGGCGAAAAAGCTGGCCCTTCTCTATGCCAATGGCTCCGATCAAACCCATCATGGCAAGGTCGCGCTCTTGCACGGGCTCCTCATCGATCATGCGCGCAAGAGCGTCGAAGAAGCTGTCGTCGAACGCCGCGATGCCGTCGAACGGCTTTCCCGCGATGTCGATATGGCGCTGCTGCGGCGGACTGGCCGCCTCGGCCAACGGGTAGCAGCGCAGCTTGCGAACGAGACCGATCGCGCGGGCGATGTCGGCTTCCGTCGATCCCTCAGCGATCGCGCGCAGGATGGAGTAGGCGTTGTAGGTGGACGAACGTACGACGATATAGCCGTCCGGCTCGTCCCCCTCATAGCCCGGCGGCAGCAACAAATAGCGGGCGCCACGGCCTTCGTCGGCGCCTTCCGGCCCCACATCGACGAGCGGCGCTTGCCACGCGTCGTTGATGCTGCCGAAAAGCCCGGCCCCTTCTGCTGCGGGGACCTCAAACACTACAGGCCCGGCCCGGCAGTTGAGGTTGAAGTAAACGTAGTAGTTTGAATTGGTCGGGCTAGTGACCCGGAACGCCAGTCGGGTCGGCGCCCGTAGTAGAGCACGTCGCCATAAGTTCCATGGCTGAGGAAGGCGCGGCGCATGGCCTCGAAGCTGACGATGGGCATTCCCCAGATCGCGGCGTCAACGGCTCGCCTGTAAAAGCGCCGCTCGCTCAACTCAGCTTCTGACCATTGTCCGGGATCGCGGTAAGACTGATCCATCATGTTCTCGCTCCTGAACCCGCAGCTCTAGGTGCGCGACAGTCCAGGAGCTATCGGGTGGGGACCTGAGCATCCCGAGACGTTTCTCGGTATGGCCGCTTCCTCCCGGACATAGCGGCCTGGATGGTCCCTGCGGCGCGGCCGCATTGAGGGAAGGCGCTGCTAGGGCGCTCGGCGTAAGGCTCAGCCTGCAAGGGCCTATGTCGCAGACACAGCAAAGCCCCCGAGTCTTAGGACGGCGGGGGCTTTGTTTGTGCTTGGGTGCGGGGACAGGATTTGAACCTGTGACCTTCAGGTTATGAGCCTGACGAGCTACCGGGCTGCTCCACCCCGCGTCAGGGTGTTGATTGTGGATTGAAGGGTGATTTGCATCC
>Ga0182741_1004687_pt1 | contig 13251 bp, 13 predicted proteins | sample eDN5th37CBELigOP_FD_128874 | JGI IMG/M metagenome (GOLD analysis project Ga0182741, IMG submission 128874) | Enriched Organic Plus compost microbial communities from Emeryville, California, USA - eDNA 5th pass 37_C BE-Lig OP (version 2) (version 2) ...
CCACGAGGGCGAGCTGTCGTTCTCGTTCGTCTACGCGTTCAGCGAGAACTACGTCCTGCCGATCAGCCACGACGAGGTCGTGCACGGCAAGGGGAGCCTGTTCGGCCGCATGCCCGGCGACCACTGGCAGAAGCTCGCCAACATGCGGGCGTTCCTCGCCTACATGTGGGGGCACCCCGGCAAGAAGCTCCTGTTCATGGGCCAGGAGTTCGGCCAGCTGTCGGAGTGGGCGGAGAGCCGGAGCCTCGACTGGTGGCTGCTGGATCAGCCCTCCCACCAGGAGCTCCTCGGCTTCGTGCGCGCCATGAACGGCGTCTACCGCGAGAACGCCCCGCTGTGGGCGCGGGACTCCGACGGCGACGCGTTCGCACGCCTCGGCGCGCCGACGTGGAACCCGAACGTGTCCGCGTTCGCGCGCCGCGACCACCACGGCAGCACCGTCGTCGTGGTGTGCAACTTCTCCGGCACACCGATCGAGGGCTACGAGCTGGACCTGCCCGCATCGGGCGTGTGGCAGGAGATCCTCAACAGCGACGCGCAGGTGTACGGCGGATCCGGCGTCGGCAACCTCGGCGCCGTGCAGACCGGAGAGGGCACGCGCGCGACCCTCGTCCTGCCGCCGCTCGGCGTGCTCTGGCTGCGGCACGGGTCCTGAGCCGGGCCGGGGTCATCCCCGCTCAGGTGTCACGCGTGGTGGATATCCGGACGCTGTGCCGCAGGATGTGACACCTGAAAGGGATGTCGCGGGGCTCGAGTGCCACGAACTGCGGGAACGCCTGAGCGGATGCCGCAGCTCATGTCACGCGAGGCGGGCACCGACGGGACCGCCGCGCCCCGCACGGGTTAGAAGAGGAGCGAGGAGAGGCGGCCGCGGGCACGGATGACGCGGGGGTCCGCGTCGCCGACGAGGCCGAACAGCTCCAGGAGGCGCTCGCGCACCGGCGCCCGCTCGTCGCCGGGCAGCGCCGCGAACAGGTCGAGCAGGCGGTCGAACGCGTCGTCGACGTGCCCCCCGGCGATGTCGAGGTCGGCGACGGCGAGCTGCGCGTCGACGTCCTGCGGGTTCGCGGCGGCGGCGTCGCGCGCCGCCTGCAGGTCCACGCCCTGCACGCGGTCGAGCAGGCGCACCTGCCCGAGCCCGGCGCGGGCATCCTCGTCGCGGGGGTTCTCCGCGAGGGCCTTCTCGTACGCGGCGATGGCACGGGCGTAGTCGCCCGCTTCGATCGCCTCGAACGCCTCGGCGTGCAGGGGCGGGAGCGCCGGCTCGGCGGCCTCGGCGCCCTGCTCCGACTCGGGGGCGCCGTCGACGGCCACTGTGCCGGTCACGCCGTTCTGCGCGGCGACCTGCAGCAGCTGCGCGAAGACCTCGCGCACCTGCTGCTCGGGCACGGCGCCGGTGAACAGCGGCACCGGCTGTCCGCCCACGAGCGCCACCACGAGCGGGATCGACTGTGCGCGGAACGCCTGGGCGAGCTGCGGGTTGGCGTCGACATCGACCTTGGCCAGGACGACGCGGCCGGCGAGCTCGCGCACGACCTTCTCGATGACGGGGCTCAGCTGCTTGCACGGACCGCACCACTCGGCCCACAGGTCGACGACGACCGGCACCGTGCGCGACAGCTCGAGCACCTGGCCGAACGATGCATCCGTGACGTCCATGACGAGTGACGGCACGGTCGCGGCGGACTGGCCGGGAGCCGGCGCATCTCCCGGCGCGCCGGGAGCGCCCGCAGCGGGCTTGTTGCGGAGGGCGGACAGATCGACGGCGCCGCGCAGGACGGCGCCCGGGTTGGGCTGGCTCACTTCTTGATCACCTTCGAGGAGAGGACGTTCGAGCCGTATCCGAGCAGCCGGATCTTCTCGTTCGAGCCCTGACCGGGCACGTAGAAGAACAGCTGGTCGCTGAATGTCGTCGTGAACCCCGTCGCCGACTGCGAGGCGCCGGAGAGCGCCTTCACGGTCGGGTTGGCGGGGAGCCGGATGACGGCATCCTTGTTGGTCGGCTTCACAGTGTCAGTCTCGTACAGATTGACGGCGACGATCGCGCCGCTCTCGAGCGTCGCGAGGGCGAGCGGAGGCTGCGGACCGGGTGTCGAGGTGAACGTGAGGCTTCCGGTCTTCTTGCCGGTCTTGTTGAAGTCCGCGAGGCGGTCCTGGCGGTTCTTCGCGACCGTCGCGTGGAAGCTGTCGCTCTCGAGGTCGAACAGGCCGGCGTACTGGCTCTTGTCGCCCTTGTCGAGGATGTCCGCGTACGCCGCCGCGAGCAGGCCCGGCTCGAGGATGAGGAACGGAGAGTCCGGCTGCACCTGGATCGCGCCGATGTCGGCGGGGGCGACGCCGGGAAGCTCCGCGGACGCCTCGAGGTGCGCGACGTAGGTCAGCTTGTACTCCGACCACGGATCCTGCTGCGTCATGTACATGATCGTCGGCGCGACGGTCTCGTCATCGTCGTCGTAGACGATCGACATGACGGTGCGCGGCCACCCGTCGTTCTGCTGCGGCAGGAGGTACGCGATCGGCTTGCCCGGGATCGGGGCCAGCGGCTTCTGATCCTTGACGGCGGCCTGGAGCTTGTAGTTCGTCTGGCGCTCGGCGAGGACGGTGCCCTCCAGACGTGTGGCTGCCAGCGTCGCGTCCTTCGCCTCGTCTGCCTCTGCGACCGTGTCGGCGATCTCGGCGATGATCCGCTCGGCCTGGGTCTCGGTGACCGCGGGCGCCTGCTGGCCCTCGGGCACGATGACCGTCTCGGAGGGGCTCGGCGTCGGCGATGCGGCTCCGCCGAACTGCGGCCACGCGTCCGACGAGCAGCCGGCGAACAGGAGCGCCGAGACGGCGACGGCGGGCACGACGATGAATCCGCGGCGTGCCGTGCCGACGGCGCGGCGGGCGGGCGCGGCCGAGATGACGCCCTTGTCGGCCTCCTCGACAGCGAGGTCGATGGGCTCGGTGGGCAGCTGCGGGAGGCCCTTGCGGCGGGGGCCGCGCGAGCGACGGACGTGGCGGATGCCGAGCAGCCACAGGGCGACGCCCGCGGCGAGCAGGAGACCGCCCAGCACGAGCAGCGGCCCGGCCCACGGCGTCGAGTTGTCGATGGGCCACGAGACCGTGATGTCGGCGGGCGCGGGCGCGGTGCCGTCCGACGCGATGAGCACGCTCATGGTGTCGGGGAGCTTGAGCGGGGCGATGAGGGCGCCGGTCTCCTCGAACTGGTCGAGCCACAGGTCGGAGCCTGCCGGGTCGCGCCCGGGCGCGGCGGCCGTCGCGTCGGTCCCCGCCTCCGTCGAGGGCGCCGTGTCGGCGGAGCCGTCGGCGGCGGTCCCGTCCGCAGGAGGCGCGACGGTCGGGGCGACCTCGTCGGTGACGACCTTGCCCTTCTTGAGGGTGACGTGGTTGTACTCGGTGTCCGAGAGCCACGCGGTCATGTCCGAGGTGCGGCCGTAGGCGGCGAACACCTCGCCGTCACCGCGGACCATGAGCGTCTGCGCGCCCGGGTTCTTCGAGAGCACGGCACCGTCGATCAGCGTGTAGGCGAGGTCGCTCGACACGGCGATCTCCGCCTGCTGTGTCTTCGGTCCCAGGAACACCGTGCGCTGCGCGATCCCCGCGCCGATGCACACGGCGGCGAGGAAGAACGCCACCACAGCCCAGACAAAACGCACGCGAAGTCTCCATCCACGACCCGGCGAATGGTGCTCGGGTCTGCACACTCGACATTCCAGCCTAGCGAAACGCACCTGAGAGACACCATGGAGGGGAACAGACGTGATGTGATGGCTACCCTGGCGGGACATGAGGATGCCGCGGAGGCGGCGAACGGAGCAGCATGAAGTTCAGCAACCCCTTCCGCACCGCGCTGGTCGCGACCCTCGGCGTCGGCCTCGGCATCCTGCTGCTCAACAGCATCCAGACACTGTCGACGATCCTCCTCTACGTGGGGACCGCGCTGTTCCTGTCGCTCGGCCTCGACCCGATCGTGGCGTGGCTCGAGCGCCGTCGCCTGCCCCGCTGGGCGGCCGTGCTCATCACGATCCTCGCGCTTCTCAGCGTGTTCGCGGGCATCATCCTCATGGTCGTGCCGATCATCGCCGGGCAGATCTCGCAGCTGGTCACCACCATCCAGCGCATCGTGGAGAGCGGCGAGTGGGACGACCCGGTCAGCACGATCAAGGACTGGCTGCACGGCACCTTCCCAGCGCTCGACGTCGACGCGGTGTTCACCTACATCGAGGAGTGGTACGCGTCGCTCGACCCGGGCGCGCTGAGCGAGACGATCGGCGGCAGCATCATCGCACTGGGCGGCGCGCTCATCGCGGGGTTCACAGGTGCGTTCATCGTCCTCATCCTCACGATCTACTTCACCGCGTCGACGCCGAGCCTCAAGAAGGCCGTGTACCAGCTGGTGCCCGCATCCAAGCGCGACCGCTTCATCGACCTGTCCGAGCAGGTCACGGACTCGGTCGGCTACTACGTGATCGGTCAGGTCACCCTGGGTGTCATCAACGGCATCCTCAGTGCGATCTTCCTCTCGATCATCGGGGCGCCCTTCCCCGCTGTGCTCGCCGTCGTCGCGTTCTTCTTCTCCCTCATCCCGCTCGTCGGGACGCTGACCGGCTCGACGCTCATCGTGCTGACGTGTCTCATCCCCGGGCTGGGCTCCCCCACGACGGCGCTCATCGCGGCGATCTACTACCTCATCTACATGCAGGTCGAGGCGTACGTGATCTCACCGCGCATCATGAACCGCGCCGTCTCGGTGCCGGGCGCCGTCGTCGTGATCGCGGCCCTGGCGGGCGGTTCGCTGCTCGGGCTCCTGGGCGCGCTCATCGCGATCCCCGTCGCGGCGAGCATCCTGATCATCTACCGCCAGGTGCTCATCCCGCGGCAGAACGAGCGCTGACCGGCCTCAGCGGTCCCATTCGACGGGCAGCGGGAGCGCGTCGGGGTTGACCGCGGCGACGATCTCGGTGAGGACGCGGCGCGTCTGCGACTCCCCCACCCACAGGTGCTTGCCGCCCTCGACCGGGATGAGCGTCGCGTGCGGAATCGCCGCGAAGCGCTGCTCCGCCTCGGCGGGGCGCAGGTAGTCGTCGAACTCGGGAACGAGCACGACCACCTGTCGCGGATCGCCCGCCCACGCGGCGACCTCCTCGTCCGTGGCCCGGTGAAGTGGCGGTGAGAGGAGGATGACGCCGTCGACGGCATGGTCGCGGCCGTACTTGAGTGCGAGCTCGGTGCCGAACGACCACCCCACGAGCCACGGGTGCGGCAGCCGGCGCTCGGCGACGAAGTCCATCGCGGCGGCCACGTCGAACGCCTCCGCGCGCCCACCGTCGAACGCGCCGTCGCTCGTGCCGCGCGGCGACGTCGTGCCCCGGGTGTTGAAGCGCAGCACCGCGAGGTCGGCCAGAGCGGGCAGACGCGCGGCCGCCTTGCGCAGGATGTGCGAGTCCATGAAGCCGCCCGCGGTCGGCAGCGGATGCAGCGTCACGAGCGTCGCCACCGGCTCCCGGTCCTCGGGCAGCGCCAGCTCGCCGACGAGCGTCAGCCCGTCGAGCGTCTCCAGCTCGATGTCCTCGCGGCGAGCGGGCAGCTCGACGGGTCCGCGGATCTCCATGACTACGCGATCCTCCAGCATCCGGTGTGCCAATGACGCCGATCGGCGAGGGCCGCGGCGTCCCCCAGGACCCCGTCTGCGCGCCACACGACGACGTGGGCGACGCCCGGGTCGATGCGGCGCCCGCAGCCGGGGCACGTGTAGGTCTTCTGCGCCTGCGTCGCCGAGACGGGCTGGACCGTCCACTCGGCGCCGCGCTTCATCTCGGTGCGCTTGAACCCGGCCAGGAGCCGCTCGAAGGAGTCGTCGCCGCCCTGCTCGATCCGGCGACGACGGTGGGACCGCGGCATGGGTCAGTACCAGCCGACGCGCTGCGAGTGGCCCCAGGCCTTGCAGGGCGTGCCGTAGCGGCCCTTGATGTACTTCAGGCCCCACTTGATCTGGGTGGCCGGGTTGGTCTGCCAGTCGGCGCCGGCTGTCGCCATCTTCTTGCCCGGGAGCGCCTGCGGGATGCCGTACGCGCCGCTGGACTTGTTGTAGGCGTTGACGCGCCAGCCGGACTCCTTCTTCCACAGGGCCACGAGGCACGCATACTCGCCGTCGTCCCAGCCGCGCGCCTTGACCATGTCGTAGGCGATCGCCTTCGCGCTGCCGGGGTTCGGTGCGACGAACGGCGGCTTCCAGCCGCTGCCGCCCGACGAGCCGGTCGCCTCGCCCTCGACGGGAGGCCTCGGCTTGGGCTTGACGTAGACCGAGTAGCTGTCGCGGTTGAGCGTGATCGTCGTCGTCTCGATCTCGGCGGTGAGGGTCTGGGCGCCTTCCACGGCCGTCGCGTACAGCGAGGCGGAGGCCACCGTCTCGGCGTCGACGTCCGCGAACGCCGCCCCCATCGGCCCGACGTAGGCGGCGACGAAGCCGACCGCGGCGAAGGCGGCGAACGCGCCGACGACACCGCGACGACGCGACCAGCGCGCCTGCGTGCGGGGCCGGGATGAGGTCGCCGACGCCGCCATCCGGACGTCCACTTCCGTGGGTGCGGAGGCGCGCGCCATCCGCCGGGAGGAGGCGGGGTTGATCTCTTTGCCCGGAGTCACAATGCCGCGAGTCTACCGGCCGTCGCCTGGACGTGTCATGCGCGGCACGGTGAGAAGCGTCTCATCGGCGTCAGCCGACCGCGAGCATGACCTCCACGACGGCGTCGAGCAGCGCGTCGACCTGCGCCTCGCGGTAGCCGCGGCGCTGCATGCGGAACGCCGTCTGTCGGACCTGCTCCACCGTCACGGGCTCGCCCCGCTCGAAGTAGCCGATGAGCTTGCGCGCGACCAGGTCCACCTCGTCGATGCGGTAGCCGTAGGCCATGCCCCGCGCGCGGGCGAACCGGTGGCCGTCGGGACGCGAGAGACGGTCGAGGATCTCCTGCGCCGTCGCGCGTGCCTGGCCGACCCAGCCCTCGACGCCTTCGCGGGCGATGCCCTGCTCGCGCTCACGCGCGGCGAACGCGTCCTCGATGCGGCCGAGCGCGGCATCCACTGCGGCGATCGCGTAGCCGTGCTTGACGAGCGGGAACGACGCGTCGCGCACCGTCGCGCTGGAGATGCCGTCGTCGATGTCCGGGGCCTCGAAGGCGGCACGGGCACGCGCGAGGAAGACGTCCACGGCGCGCTTCTCGTAGCCCTTCTCGCCGCGGGGAGCCTCGGGGAAGGGCGCCGGGGGCGGCGTCGGCTCGCCGGGGGCGTCCTCGCGGAGTGCGGCGACCGGATCGGATTCGGATGTCATGAGACCACCAGGGGTGAGAAGAAGTAGTACAGCGCGAGCGCCGGGACGGTGGACAGGAGGATCGAGTCGAGGCGGTCGAGGACTCCCCCGTGGCCCGGAAGCCACGAGCTCATGTCCTTGATGCCGAGATCGCGCTTGAGCATCGACTCGCCGAGATCGCCGATCGTCGCCGAGAGGAGGATGAGCACGCCGAACACGATGCCGCACCACCACGGGATGTGGAGCATGAACAGGGCGAGCAGGACCCCGGCGGCGACAGCCGCGAGCACCGCCCCGCCGAAGCCCTCCCACGTCTTCTTGGGGCTGATGCGCGGCGCCATCGGGTGCTTGCCGAACGAGATGCCCGCGGCGTAGGCGCCCGTGTCGCTCGCGACGGCGACGATGATGAACGCGAGCACCCACCACTCGCCCTGCTCCTGACGCAGCAGCACGAGGCACAGGCTCGCGAGGAACGGCACGTAGATCTGCAGGAAGACGCCCGTCGCGACATCCCGCAGCACGTCCCCGTACATGCGGCCGTCCTTCGCGACCATCTGGGCGATGAGGCGCCAGATGACGACGATGACGACGGCGGTGAACAGCATCACCCAGTGCAGGGCGTAGCCCAGGACCGCCCCCGAGGCCACGACGGCGGAGCCCACGACGAGCTGCGGGACGAGATCCACGCGGCGTCCGTTGGCCTGGAAGGCGCGGGCGAGCTCGACCGTCCCGAAGATGCTCGCCGCCAGCGCGAACACGACGAACACCCACTTGAGGAAGACGAGCGTCGACACGAGGACGGCGCCGAGGGTGAGCCCGATGAGGATCGCGAGGATGAGGTCGCGGCCGGTGCGCTGCTTGATGCGCTCGTTGGCCTCTTCGAACTGCTCGCGCGCGTGCGCGACCTGGTGCTCGAACTCCGCACGGGCCGCGCGCGCGGCGCGCACCGGATCCTGGAGGCGGAGGCCGGGATCGGCGGGCAGCGGAGGCTTGGGCGGGATCACGTCGGGCATCGGCGGCACGGGCGGCGGCGTGCTCACCGCAGCCTCCCGGCGCCGGGCCCTGGCGGCCTCGCGCCGCGTCATCGGCCGATCAGCCGGTGACGCCTCCTCGCGGGGATCGGACATTCCAGGTCCTGCGCCTCAGACCTCGAGGAGCTCGGCCTCTTTGCGCTTGAGCGCGTCGTCGATGACGTCGACGTGCGTGCGCGTGAGGGTGTCCAGCTCCTTCTCGGCACGGCCCAGCTCGTCCTCGCCCACCTCGTTCTTGAGGGCGTCGAGGTCGTCCTTGGCCTTGCGGCGGATGCCGCGCACGTGCACGCGCGCGTCCTCCGCCTTCGTGCGCACGAGCTTGACGTACTCCTTGCGGCGCTCCTCGGTCAGCTCGGGCATCGTGACGCGCACGATGTTGCCGTCGTTGGTCGGGTTCGCGCCGAGGTTCGGCGTGTCGCGGATGGCCTGCTCGATGGCTTTGAGCGCCGACTTGTCGTAGGGGGTGACGACGAGCGTGCGCGCCTCCGTGTTGTTGAGCGAGGCCAGCTGCGCGAGCGGCGTCGGAGAGCCGTAGTAGTCGACCAGGATCTTCTGGAACAGCTGCGGGTTCGCGCGGCCGGTGCGCACGGTCGCGAAGTCGTCCTTCGCTGCCTCGACGGCGCGATCCATGCGAGAGGTGGCATCCGCCAGGACGTCGGCGATCACAGTCACTCCATTCGTTGGGGTCAAGGGTCGATTCTATCGGGGCGGACCCTCGCCCCGTGATCAGCCGCGGCGGGAACGCCGCGGCATCCGGCCTCAGGCCGTGACGAGAGTGCCGATCGACTCCCCCAGCAGCGCCCGGGTGACGTTGCCCGCGGGCTCCATGCCGAACACGCGCATGTCCATGCTGTTGTCCATGCACAGGCTGAACGCGGTCGAGTCGACGACCTTGAGGCCCCGCTGGAGGGCGTCGTAGTAGGTGATGCGGTCGATGCGCGTCGCCGAGGCATCCTTCTTCGGGTCGGCCGTGTAGACGCCGTCGACGCCGTTCTTGGCGACGAGGACCTCCTGCGCGCCGATCTCGAGCGCGCGCTGCGCGGCGACCGTGTCGGTGGAGAAGTAGGGCAGCCCGGCGCCGGCGCCGAAGATGACGACCCGGTCCTTCTCCATGTGCCGCTCCGCGCGACGCGGGATGTAGGGCTCGGCGACCTGCATCATCGAGATGGCCGACTGCACGCGCGTGGCGGCACCGGCCTGCTCGAGGAAGTCCTGCAGGGCGAGGGCGTTCATGACGGTGCCGAGCATGCCCATGTAGTCGGCACGGCCGCGGTCCATACCGCGCTGGCTGAGCTCGGCGCCGCGGAAGAAGTTGCCGCCGCCGACGACGACGGCGATCTCCACCTGGTCGACCGCCGCGGCGATCTCGCGGGCGATCTGGCTCACGACGTCGGGATTGACCCCGAGCTGGCCGCCGCCGAACGCCTCTCCGGAGAGCTTCAGGAGGACGCGGCGGCGTCCGGTCGCTTCATCGATCACAATGGTCCTCTCGTCGCAGGTCACAACTTACCGAACGGGCATGGGAAAGGCCCGCACCGTTTTCCGATGCGGGCCTTCCCGAACGACTTAAGCGCCGACCTTGAAGCGGGCGAAGTCGGTGATGGTGATCCCGGCGTTCTTGGCGACCTGGCCGACGGACAGCTTGTTGTCCTTGGCGTAGTCCTGGTCCAGGAGCGCGACCTGCTTGAAGAACGCGTTGACGCGACCCTCGACGATCTTCGGCAGGGCGGCCTCGGGCTTGCCCTCGTTGCGCGAGATCTCGGTCACGATCTGACGCTCCTTCTCGACCTCCTCGGCCGGCACGTCGTCGCGCGACAGGTAGGTCGGGTTCGCGAAGGAGATGTGCTGCGCGATCGAGCGGGCGGTCTCCGCGTCGTCACCCGTGTAGGCGACGACGACGCCGATCTGCGGCGGGAGGTCCTTGCTCGTCTTGTGCAGGTAGATCTCGAAGTGCTCGCCGGTCAGCGTGCGCACGCGGCGCAGCACGACCTTCTCGCCGAGGATCGCGGCCTCGTCCGAGATGAGCTGCTCGACGGTCTGACCGCCGGCGTCGGCGGCGAGGGCCGCCTCGGCCGAGTCGGCGCCCGCGGCGGCCGCGGCGTCGGCGACCTTGTCGGCGAGGGCGATGAAGCGCTCGTTCTTGGCGACGAAGTCGGTCTCGGTGTTGAGCTCGATGAGGGTCACGGCGCCCTCGCGCTCACGCGCGACGACCAGGCCCTCACTGGTGGAACGGTCGGCACGCTTGGCGTTGCCCTTGGCGCCGGCGAGGCGGAGGATCTCGACGGCCTTCTCGAGGTCGCCGTCGGCCTCCTCGAGGGCCTTCTTGGTGTCGACGAGGCCCGTGCCGAGCTGCTCGCGCAGCGCCTTGATGTCGGCGATGGTGAAGTTTGCCATGTCTGGCGGCTCCTTGCCCTTATGGGGGTTCGTGTGTGAGTGGATCCGAGTGGATGGATGCCACGGCGAGGTCGCCCTGTGGGTGACCTCGCCGGGCGGGAAGAGCGTGACTTACTTGTTGTCGGCGGCCTCGGCGGCGGCGACCTCTTCGGCCGTCTCGCCCGCGGCGGCGGCGATCGCCTCGTCGTGCGCCTCGGCACCCGCCTCGTCGGCGGCCGACTCCGTGGCGGCCTCGCCCTCGACGACCTGCTCGTCGGCGACGAGCTCAGACGCCTCGGACTCGGCCAGCGCGACGTCCGCGACCTTCTCGGTCTCGGCCGACGACTGCGCGGGGGCGGCCTGCTCGAGGAGCTCGCGCTCCCACTCGGCGAGCGGCTCGGCGGCCTCGGCGGCCTCGCCTGCGGGCTGGTGACGCTGGATGAGACCGTCCGCGGCGGCGTCCGCGATGATGCGGGTCAGGAGGGCGACGGAGCGGATCGCGTCGTCGTTGCCGGGGATCGGGTACTGGAAGTCGTCCGGGTCGGCGTTCGTGTCGAGGATGCCGATCACGGGGATGCCGAGCTTCTTCGCCTCGTCGATGGCGAGGTGCTCGCGCTTGGCGTCGACGACCCACAGGGCCGACGGCGTCTTGGTGAGGTTGCGGATGCCACCGAGCGACTTGTGCAGCTTGTCGAGCTCACGCTTCTTGAGGAGGAGCTCCTTCTTGGTGAGACCGCTCGCGGCCGGGTCCTCGTAGTCGAGCTCCTCGAGCTCCTTCATGCGCGCGAGGCGCTTGGAGACCGTCGCGAAGTTGGTGAGCAGACCGCCGAGCCAGCGCTGGTTGACGTAGGGCTGGCCGACGCGCGTGGCCTGCTCCGCGAGGACCTCCTGCGCCTGCTTCTTGGTGCCGACGAAGAGGATGGTGCCGCCGTGGGCGACCGTCTCCTTGACGAACTCGTAGGCGCGGTCGATGTAGGCCAGCGACTGCTGCAGGTCGATGATGTGGATGCCGCTGCGCTCCGTGAGGATGAAGCGCTTGACCTTCGGGTTCCACCGGCGGGTCTGGTGTCCGAAGTGGACGCCGCTGTCGAGCAGCTGGCGAATGGTGACGACGGCCATGGCCGTTCTCCTTTTCTCGGCGCGTGCGCGCCTGGTTGCGGTTTCTTCCGCCGTGTCGTCCGACCGGCGAGCCTGGTGCCCGACACACATCCCACTCGCCCGTTTCCGGGAGAGACCGTGGGGAGTGATGCCGCCTGTTCTCGGTTTCCGTCGAACGGGCTCTGGGCACGCGTAGTCATCCCGCGAACGGGATGCCCCACCAGTGTACCAGTCGGCGGCCCCTCCCCAGGTGGCCGGCGAGCACGCACGCTCCACGGATCGGATGCCGGTGCGGGGCCGGAGCGCGCAGGCTCTGCACAGTGGGGCGATGGCCCTGTCGCGAAGGTCCCTGCGCCGCGTCGCCGCGGTGGCTGCGCTCGTCGCCGCGCTCGTCGGACCGGCCGGCGGCGCGGGTGCGGCGCCGGCTGCTCGGGACGCGGCGACGGCGGCGGATCCCGCGCCACCGGACGTCGCGGTCATCGTGACGCGGGAGCCCTGGGAGTGGCCCGTCGCCGCGCCGTTCCGGCTCGCACGCGCGTTCGTCGCTCCCCCGCACGCGTACGGGCCGGGGCACCGCGGCATCGACGTCGATCCGCTCGGCGCGGCGACGGCCCGCGCACCCGCGGGAGGCGTCATCGCGTTCTCGGGTCAGGTCGCGGGGCGCGGGGTCGTCACGATCGACCACGGCGACGGTCTCGTCACGACGCTCGAGCCGGTCGTCTCGGAGCTCGAGCCGGGTGCGGCCGTCGCCCGGGGAGACGATGTCGGTGACGTGGCGCGGGGCGGCCATGCCGCGCCGGGCGCACTGCACTTCGGCGTGCGCCTGCACGGGGAGTACGTCAATCCGCTCCTGCTGCTGGGCGGGGTGCCGCGCGCGGTCCTGCTGCCGTGCTGCTGAGCGTGCCGTGCAGGCGCTCAGGCGCGGGGGTGCGCGAGCCGGTAGGTGGCGGCGAGGCGCTCGGCGGACACGTGCGTGTAGATCTGCGTGGTGCCGAGGCTCGCGTGGCCGAGGAGCTCCTGCACGGTGCGCAGGTCAGCCCCGCCGTCGAGCAGATGGGTCGCGGCGGAGTGGCGCAGCGTGTGCGGTCCGACCGTCGCGGATCCGAGCGCGGGGCCGAGGGTGCGGGACACGACGCCGTACACCGCGCGGGGCGTCAGGCGCCCGCCCCGTGCGCCGAGGAACAGCGCCCGCGCGGCGTCGTCCGGGCGCGTGTCCGCGCGCGCGGAGAGGGCCGGGCGGGCGCGGACGAGGTAGGCGTCGAGGGCGCGCTCGGCGGGCAGGCCGAACGGCACCACGCGCTCCTTCGAGCCCTTGCCGAGCACGCGCACCGTGCGGCGAGACCGGTCGACGTCGTCGACGTCGAGGCCGCACAGCTCGGACACGCGGATGCCCGCGGCGTAGAGCAGCTCGAGAAGCGCGTGGTCGCGCAGCGCGATCGG
>Ga0182741_1004690_pt1 | contig 13245 bp, 10 predicted proteins | sample eDN5th37CBELigOP_FD_128874 | JGI IMG/M metagenome (GOLD analysis project Ga0182741, IMG submission 128874) | Enriched Organic Plus compost microbial communities from Emeryville, California, USA - eDNA 5th pass 37_C BE-Lig OP (version 2) (version 2) ...
AGTCGAAGGTGCTGGACAAGGTCGCCATGGTGTTCGGCCAGATGAACGAACCCCCGGGCAACCGCCTGCGCGTGGCCCTGACCGGCCTGACCATGGCCGAGAAATTCCGCGACGAAGGCCGCGACATCCTGTTCTTCGTCGACAACATCTACCGCTACACCCTGGCCGGTACCGAAGTGTCGGCGCTGCTGGGCCGCATGCCGTCGGCGGTGGGCTACCAGCCCACGCTGGCCGAAGAAATGGGCGTGCTGCAAGAGCGCATCACGTCCACCAAGACCGGCTCCATCACGTCGATCCAGGCCGTGTACGTGCCCGCCGACGACTTGACCGACCCGTCGCCCGCCACCACCTTCCAGCACTTGGACTCCACCGTGGTGCTGTCGCGCGACATCGCCGCCCTGGGCATCTACCCCGCCGTGGACCCGCTGGATTCGTCCAGCCGCCAGCTCGACCCGCAAGTCGTGGGCGAAGAGCACTACGCCGTGGCCCGTGGCGTGCAGCAGACGCTGCAGCGCTACAAGGAACTGCGCGACATCATCGCCATTCTGGGCATGGACGAACTGTCGCCCGACGACAAGCAGGCCGTGGCCCGCGCGCGCAAGATCCAGCGCTTCCTGTCGCAGCCGTTCCACGTGGCCGAAGTGTTCACCGGCTCGCCCGGCAAGTACGTGCCGCTGGCCGAGACCATCCGCGGTTTCAAGATGATCGTCGAAGGCGAGTGCGACGCGCTGCCCGAGCAGGCGTTCTACATGGTCGGCACCATCGACGAAGCCTTCGAGAAGGCCAAGAAACTGCAATAAGGATCTCATATGGCTACCCTGCATGTGGATGTCGTCAGCGCAGAAGAAGCGATCTTCGCCGGTGAGGCGAAGTTCGTGGCCCTGCCTGGCGAAGCGGGCGAGCTGGGCATCCTGCCCGGCCACACCCCGCTGATTTCGCGCATACGCCCCGGGACGGTCAAGATCGTCCGTACCGATGGAGGCGAGGAAAACATCTTCGTCGCCGGGGGCATCCTGGAAGTGCAACCGGGCGCGGTCACCGTGCTGGCCGATACGGCCATCCGTGCCGCCGACCTGGACGAAGCCCGCGCCGTGGCGGCGCGCGAGAAGGCCGAAGAAGCCCTGCGCAACGCCAAGGACAAGGCCGACATCGCGGTGGTCGAGGCCGAGCTGGCCATGCTGGCCGCGCAGGCCGTGGCGGCCCGCAAGCTGCGCCAGACCCGCAACACGCACTGATCGCGGTACGCGCGCCCGGCAAGGGCGCGGTGATCCCAAGGCGGCTTCGGCCGCCTTTTTTCTTGTCGCGCGCCGACGCAGGGCGGCCTGTCGCGGCGGCAGGCAAGGGTTGATACGTACGTATAACCCGCAGTGTGACAAGTACGAATATCTCGCGGGCTGCCTGATGCGTAGGCTTACTTTCTTTGCATACGTATCAAGGAGCTCGTCTTGCGCGAAACACTCGATTGCGCCGTCCTGATGACGCCCGGCCATGAAGCCTGGGTACGGGAATGGGTCGGCACGCATCGCGGCCAATTGGGCCGCCTGCGGCTGCATGCCCAGGAACTTTCCCTGCTGGCGCCCGGCGCGCCCGATACCCAGCTGCTGTCGCGCGCGCGCCTGGTCCTGCGGCGCTTCGACGGCTGCGTGCTGCCGGTGGCGCCGGCCTCGTTGTCGTGGGTGCGCACCGTGCTGGCCAATGCCGGCCCGGCGCCGCGCACGCCGCTCATCGCGCTGGTGTTCGACATCACCGCGCCCGCCATCCTCGACCTGCTGGCGCTGGGCGCGGCCGACTTCATCCGGGCGCCGGCCTGCCCCGACGAACTGCGCGCCCGGCTGGTGCGCCTGCAACGTGCGGCCCGCCTGGGCGCGGCCCCGCCCGGGCCCGACACCCCGGCAGACGCGGCGCCGTCGGCCGCCTGCGCCATACAAGAATCCATGCCCGCGTATGGCGCGCGCCCGGGCCCGCGCGGCACCTGGTCGCGCGCGCGGCTGGAACACGCGCTGGCCGAACTGCACGCGCGCGATGCCTCGGCGGCCGAAGAACCCTTTCGCCAGGCCAAGGCGCGCGTGGTGGCCGGCTTTGAACGCGAATACCTGCGCCGCGCCCTGTCGCGCCATGCCGGCAACGTGGCCCAGGCCGCCCGCGCGTCCAGCAAGCACCGGCGCGCATTCTGGGCCTTGATGCGCAAGCACCGCATCGATGCCGCGCCCTATCGCAACGGCGACGAAGACGATGCCCTGTCGCCCGATTAACGGGGCCGCATGTTCGCCGGCCAACCGGCGCGCGGCTTGCCCGGCGTCCAGGCCGGGGCCTCGCCCGAAGGGTAAAATCACGGCTTCCGCTTTCGAAGGATAGTCGTGTCCGTTGCCCCGCTGAAGAACGATGTGTTCTTGCGCGCCTTGTTGCGCGAACCCGTCCCGTATACCCCCATCTGGCTCATGCGCCAGGCCGGGCGCTACCTGCCCGAATACAACGCCACGCGCGCGCGCGCCGGCTCGTTCATGGGGCTGGCGCAAAATCCCGATTACGCCGCCGAAGTCACGCTGCAGCCGCTGGCGCGCTACGACCTGGACGCCGCCATCCTGTTTTCCGACATCCTGACCGTGCCGCACGCCATGGGCCTGGGGCTGGACTTCGCGCCCGGCGAAGGCCCCCGCTTCGCCCGGCCGCTGCGCACCGAAGACGACGTGGCGCGCCTGGCCGTGCCCGACATGGAATCGCTGCGCTATGTCTTCGACGCGGTGGCGGTCATCCGCCGCGAGCTCGACGGCAAGGTGCCGCTGATCGGCTTTGCCGGCAGCCCCTGGACCATCGCCTGCTACATGGTCGAAGGCCGCGGCAGCGACGACTACCGGCTGATCAAGACCATGCTGTACGCGCGCCCCGACCTGCTGCACCGTATCCTGGAAATCAACGCGCAGGCCACGCTGCAGTACCTGAACGCCCAGATCCAGGCCGGCGCCCAGGCCGTCATGCTGTTCGACAGCTGGGGCGGCGTATTGGCCGACGGCCTGTTCCAGCAGTTTTCGCTGGCCTACACCCGCAAGGTGGTGCAAGGGCTGACGCGCGAACACCAGGGGCGCCGCGTGCCCGTCATCGTCTTTACCAAGGGCGGCGGCCAGTGGCTCGAAGCCATTGCCGGCTGCGGCTGCGATGCCATGGGGCTCGACTGGACGGTCAACCTGGGCCTGGCGCGCCAGCGCACCGGCGACGCCGTGGCGCTGCAGGGCAACCTGGACCCCATGACCCTGTTCGGCGGCGCCGCCGCCATCCGCGCCGAGGCGCGCCGCACGCTGGATGCCTTCGGCCCGGTGGGCAAGGGCGGCCACGTGTTCAACCTGGGCCACGGTATTTCGCAATACACGCCGCCCGAAGCGGTGGCCGAACTGGTGGGCGAAGTCCACGCCTACAGCCGGCCGCTGCATGCCTGAGTAAGTGGCCGCTTCGCCGGCCAAGGCGTAATCAGCGCCTTTGGCCGGCCGACTTGTGCACAGCAACCAGGCAAGTCGGGGTAACCCTCAATAGCTGGCAGCGATTCTGGAAATTGTTTATAAGTATATGAATATAAAGGGAAATTAAAGCAATATTGGCTTGTGACGCTAAATGGAGCAATCATTCGCCTTGACACGAAACAATGTTGTTGCGTGTTTTTCCCCAAAGTTATCCACAGGCTGCTGTGCATTCCCTATTTCAATTTGACCTGACAATCTCTTAGCCGCCAAATCCAGAATTCACTTTAACTTCGATACGCTGCCCGCCATGTTCGCGACCCCCACCCACCATGTCTGACGCGCCCGACTCCACCGGCTTGCGCGCGGACGCCTGGGTGCGTGTGGCGCTGGATGTGCCTTTGCCCGGCCCGTTCGACTATCGCGGGCAGGCGGGCGTGCCGGTAGGCACGCGCGTCATCGTGCCGTTCGGGCGCCGCAAGCTGGTGGGCGTGGTGGTCGACAATCCGGCGCAGCCCTCGATCGACGCCGCGCAGGTGCGCGACATCGAGCAGGTGCTCGACGACCTGCCGCCGCTGCCGGCGGACTGGCTGCGGCTGGCGCGCTTTGCGGCCGATTACTACCAGCGTCCGCTGGGCGAGGTCATGCTGCCCGCCATGCCGCCGCCCCTGCGCAAGCCGTCGGCTTACCAGGGCAAGCGGTCGGGGCAGGGGCCGGTGGCGCGCCTGGACGCGCGCAAGGCCAAGGCGCCGGCGCCGCCTACGGCGCCGGACCAGGCGCCCGAACTGAACGCCGACCAACAGGCCGCGGTCGAGGCCATCGGCGCGCTGGCCGGCTTCAAGCCGGTGCTGCTGCACGGCGTCACCGGCAGCGGCAAGACCGAAGTCTATCTGCGCGCCGCGCAGCGCGTGCTGGCGGCCGGCCGCCAGGTGCTGCTGCTGGTGCCCGAAATCAACCTGACGCCGCAACTGGAAGGCGCGCTGCGGGCGCGCCTGGAATCGGTACTGGGCCGGGATGGCCTGGCGGTGCTGCACAGCGGCCTGTCCGACGGCGAGCGCCTGCAGGCGTGGGCGCGCGCGCAGCGCGGCCAGGCGCGCATGCTGCTGGGCACCCGCATGGCCGTCTTCGCGCCGCTGTCCGAACTGGGCCTGATCGTGGTCGACGAAGAACACGACGCCTCGTACAAGCAGCAGGAAGGCCTGCGCTATTCGGCGCGCGACCTGGCCGTGTGGCGGGCCCGCGACCTGGATATCCCGGTGGTGCTGGGCTCGGCCACGCCTTCGCTGGAAAGCTGGCATCACGCCGGGCGCGGCCATTACCTGCGCCTGTCCCTGCCCGGGCGCGCGCGCGCCAGCAGCCTGCCGGCCATCCGCCTGGTCGACACGCGGCGGCTGGCCATGCGCCAGGGCATGTCGCCGCAACTGACCGAGGCCATCGGCCAGCGTCTTGAACGCGGCGAACAGTCGCTGGTGTTCCTGAACCGCCGCGGCTATGCGCCGGTGTTGCATTGCGCATCGTGCGCCTGGGTCAGCCATTGCCCGCGCTGTTCGGCCTTCACGGTGCTGCACCGGACGTCCGGCTTCGGCCACCGGCTGCATTGCCACCACTGCGGCTACCAGGCGCCGGTGCCGCGCGCCTGCCCCGAATGCGGCGACCAGGACCTCGAACCCATGGGGCGCGGCACGCAGCGCGTCGAGGAACACCTGGCGGAACTGTTCCCGCAGGCGCGCATTTCGCGCATCGATGCCGACAGCACGCGCCGCAAGGGCAGCGCCCAGACGCTGTTCGCCGCCGTGCACGCGGGCGAGGTCGACATCCTGGTGGGCACCCAGATGGTGGCCAAGGGGCACGACTTCGCGCGGCTGGGCCTGGTGGGCGTGCTCAATGCCGACTCGATGCTGTTCGCGCACGATTTCCGCGCGCCCGAGCGCCTGTTCGCGCAGTTGATGCAGGTGGCGGGGCGGGCCGGCCGCCACGGCGGCGGCGGCGAAGTCCTGATCCAGACCGGCTACCCCGAGCAGCCGGTGTACCAGGCGCTGCTGCGCCACGACTACCCCGGCTTCGCGCGCCATGCCCTCGAAGAGCGCGAAACCACCGGCCTGCCGCCGTTCGCGTACCAGGCGCTGCTGACCGCCGAGGCCCGCGAACTGGCGCAGGCGCTGGCGTTCCTGCAGCAGGCGCGCGACCTGGCCGCCGACAGCGGCTTCCCCGGCATTGCCGCGCTGACGCTGTACGACCCGGTGCCGCTGCGGGTGGTGCGCGTGGCCAATGTCGAGCGCGCCCAATTGCTGCTGGAAAGCACCAGCCGCCCGGCCCTGCAGGGGTTCCTGTCGGCCTGGTCGGCGTACCTGCCGGCCATGGCGGCCGAGGCCCGCGTGCGCTGGCAGCTGGAAGTGGACCCTCTCGAAATCTAGCCCCATTCCCGTACTCATGTCCGACAGCGCACCCATCGGCCACGGCCTGAATCCCGCCCAGAAAGAGGCGGTGCTGTACCTGGACGGCCCTTGCCTGGTGCTGGCCGGCGCGGGCAGCGGCAAGACGCGCGTGATCACGCAGAAGATCGCGTACCTGCTGCGCGAATGCGGCTACATGGGCCGCAACGTGGTAGCGCTGACGTTCACCAACAAGGCGGCGCGCGAAATGGACGAGCGCGTCAAGACGCTGGTCGACCGCAAGCTGGCCAAGGGCCTGACCATCAGCACGTTCCACTCGCTGGGGGTCAGGCTGCTGCGCGAAGAGGCGCGGCACGCCGGGCTGAAGCCGCAGTTCTCCATCCTGGATGCCGACGACGCCATGGCCATCATCCAGGAACTGCTGGCCACCACCGACCGCGGCCGCCTGCGGACGGTGCAATCGATCATCTCGCTGTGGAAGAACGCGCTGCTGGGGCCCGACGACGCGGCCCGCACGGCGGCCACGCCCGGCGAGGTCGAGGCCGCCAACGTGTATCGCAACTATGCCGCCACGCTGGCCGCCTACCAGGCGGTGGATTTCGACGACCTGATCCGCATCCCGGCGCAGCTGCTGGAAAACAATGAAGAGGTGCGCACCCGCTGGCAGAACCGCGTGCGCTATCTGCTGGTGGACGAATACCAGGACACCAACGTGTGCCAGTACCGGCTGGTGCAACTGCTGTGCGGCGACCGCGCCATGTTCACCGCCGTGGGCGATGACGACCAGGCCATCTACGCGTGGCGCGGCGCCACCATCGAGAACCTGGCCAAGCTCACCACCGACTATCCGCAGCTCAAGCTGATCAAGCTGGAACAGAACTACCGGTCGGTGCAGCGCATCCTGGCCGCCGCCAACACGGTCATCGAGAAAAACCCGAAGTTGTTCGAGAAGAAGCTGTGGTCGGACCTGGGCGTGGGCGAACCCATCGTGGTGTCGCCCATGGAAAGCGACGAACACGAAGCCCAGTCGATCGCCATGAAGATCTCGGCGGCGCGCTTCGAACGCCAGGCGCAATGGAAAGACTTCGCCATCCTGTACCGCGGCAACCACCAGTCGCGCATCCTGGAGCAGGCGCTGCGCAACCTGAAGATCCCGTACACCATCGCGGGCGGGCAGAGCTTTTTCGACAAGGCCGAAGTGCGCGACATCCTGTCCTACTTGCGCCTGATCGCCAACGACGACGACGACCCGGCGTTTATCCGCGCGGCCACCACGCCCAAGCGCGGCATCGGCCAGGCCACTTTGCAAGTACTGGGCCAGTACGCGGCGCAGCGCGAAGTGTCCCTGCTGGCGGCGGCGGCCGAGTCCGGCCTGGAAAGCCTGCTGCAGGCGCGCCAGCTGGAATCGCTGCGCACCTTCGCCGAGTACATTCGCCGCCTGCAATGGCGCGCGGGGCGTGGCCGTACCGACGGCAGCGGTTCGGCCGAACCGGCCGGCGCCATCCTGGACGACATGCTGGGCACCATCCAGTACGAACGCTATCTGTACGACACGCTAGAAGAAAAACCGGCGCAGACGCGCTGGGAAAACGTGCTGGAACTCACCGGCTGGCTCAAGCGCAAGGCCGAGGAAGACGGCATGTCGCTGTTCGACCTGGTGCAGCACGTGGCACTGATCACCATGCTCGAGCGCGGCGAAGAAGAAGAGCCCGATGCGGTCAAGCTGTCGACCCTGCACGCGTCCAAGGGGCTGGAATATCCGCACGTGTACCTGGCCGGCGTCGAGGAAGGGCTGCTACCCCACCTGGGCAAGGACGACGAAGACGGCGACCCCGCCCGCGCCGCCGAGAACCTGGCCACCCGCATCCAGGAAGAACGGCGGCTGATGTATGTGGGCATCACGCGCGCACAGCGCAGCCTGAACCTCAGCTGGTGCAAGAAACGCCGGCGCGCGCGCGAAGACATCGTGCGCGAGCCTTCCCGCTTCATCGAGGAAATGGGCCTGGGCGATGTCCGCATCGAGGAAGACGAAGCCACCCGCGCCATGAGCCCTAAAGAACGGCTGGGCATGCTGAAGGCGTTGCTGCAGAAGTAGAAGCATGCCAGACACCCCGCGAGGCGCTGCGGGCGTGCCGAAGGCGCCTCAAGGGGATGCCAGACACCTGTGCAAGGACGGGCGCTGCGTTTTCCGAAACGCTTGCCGACGGCACGCCCGTCAGGCCAGTTCCCGCAGCAGCAGTTCCCAGAATTTCGCGCGCGTCTGCAAGGTGGACACCAGGATGTATTCGTGCAGCGTGTGGGCGCCGTCGCCGTCGGCGCCCAGGCCGTCCAGGGTGGGCACGCCCATCGCCGAGGTGAAGTTGGCGTCGCTGCCGCCGCCCGTCATGGGGGCTTCTTCCAGGTCGAAGCCGGCTTCGCGCGCATAGCCCTGCGCCAGCGCCAGCAGCGCCGCGGCGGCGTCGGTGCGCACCATGGGCGGGCGGTTCAGTTCCACGTCGATGTCCAGCTCTACGTCCGGCCCCACCGCGCACAGGTTGCGCATGCGGCGCAGCACGTCTTGGGCGGTGCCCATGTCGGGCACGCGGAAATCGACCACGCAGCGGCATTGCGCCGGCACCGTGTTGGTGACCGTGCCGCCGGCGATCGTGCCCACGCTGACCGTCACGCCGCGCTCGTAGTCGGTCATGGCTTCCAGGGCCAGCACCTGGTGCGCCATTTCGCGGATGGCGCTGCGGCCTTTCTCGTGCTGCATGCCGGCATGCGCCGGACGGCCCTTGACGTTCAGGCGCAGCATGCCGGTGCCCTTGCGGGCCGTCACGCACTTGCCGCCGTTGGGGCGGGCCGGTTCGCACACCAGGCCGTACTTGGCATTGGCCGCATAGCGTTCGATCGACGGGCGCGAGGCGTGGCTGCCGATTTCCTCGTCGGGAACCATCAGGAAATCTACCGGCAGCCGCGTGCTGCCCGGCTTGGCCAAGGTGGACAGCGCGGCCAGCGCCAGGTAGATGCCGCCTTTCATGTCGTAGCTGCCGGGGCCGTACAGCCGGTCGCCCTCGATGCGGCAGGGGTTATCCTGCAGCGTGCCGATGGGGTGCACCGTATCCAGGTGCGCCAGCACCAGGATGCCGGGGCGCTTATCGCCGGGCGCACGGTTGGTGGCGTACAGCAGCGGGCCGGTGGCCGCGTCCAGCGGCGTGATCTCGACCGTCAGGCCGGCCGCGCGCGCCTGCGCCTCGACCAGCGCGGCCATGGCGGCCACGCCTTCGGGCGAGCTGGATGGCGATTCGCAGCGCACCCACGATTGGATGCCGGCGACGAGTTCTTCGGTAGTGGGCAGGGCAGACATGTTGGCGTTCCTGGTAAACAACGGACGGCGCGGGGCTCAGGCGACCTGCTGGCCCGCCAGCCTGGCCAGCTCGGCGTCGCTGGGCAGTTTGCCCTCGAACCACAGGCTGGCGCAAGCGGCCGACATGGCGCGGCCATCGTGGCCGATGCCGGGCACGACCTGCAGCGTCCAGCCGAACGGCACGCCGCGGCGTTGCGCCTCGCGCTGCCCGGCCTCGAAATAGTGGTGCGCCCGCGCGTAGCGGTGCGGCCCCTGGCGCAGGGCCGGCGGGTCGGACGGCAGGTTGGGGTCGTTGGTGGCAATGTCCTGGTCGCCCGCCAGGATGGTCATCGGGTAGGCCAGCAGCCGCACCAGGTGGTCCTCGGTCAGGCCGACGCCGTCCAGGCCTTCGGGGAAGGGGTGGTCGAACGTGGGCAGCGTGTACCAGCCCGGGTTGGCCGCCGCCACGGCGCAGAACGGGGCATGCGGCTGGCTGCTCATCAGGCGGTGCACGAACTGGCCGCCGGCCGAATGGCCGAACAAGTGGGCCTGTTCGGCCTCGGTCACGCCCGCGGCGCGCAGGTCGGCGAACACCCGGCCCACCAGCGCGTAGGTCCAGCCATCGATATGGCGCGGGTTGCCGCCGGCGCTGAAGACCCGGCCATTGTTGTAGCTTTCCACGCCCGGCCAGATATCGTTGGAGAACGTCGGCGCCACGACCAGCACCTTGTGCTTGTCGGCCGCGGGAATCCAGAAATCGCGATAGTCGTCGCCGTTGCGCAGCACGCCGTGCTGCACCATCACCACCGGCCGGTCTGGCGTGTAGCCGTAGGGGCGGTAGGTCTGCAGCGTGAACGGGCGGTCGGCGTTGCGATCGTCGTCGACATAGGGAATGGCGTTGCGGCCGGCGTGGCCCAGTTCCTGGGCAATGCGGTCGACGTTGGACAGCTCTTTCATGACAGGCTTCAAGGATTCAGGTGACAGGCCGACCAATGGCCGGGCGCGATTTCTTTCAGTTCGGGCGCCTGCTCGCGGCAGCGCGCGGTGGCGTGCGGGCAGCGCGGGTGGAAGGTGCAGCCCGGCGGCGGGTTCAGCGGCGACGGGATCTCGCCCTGGATGGGCGTGAACTGGCGGCCGCGCCGGCCCACGTCGGGCACTTCGGCCAGCAGGGCCTGCGTGTACGGGTGGTTGGCGCGGGCGAAGATCTCGGCGGCGGGCGCGCGCTCGACGATCTTGCCCAGGTACATGATGGCCACCCGGTCGGAGATGTGCTTGACCACGCCCAGGTCGTGGCTGATGAACAAGTACGTGAAACCGTGCTGTTCGCGCAGGTCCATGAACAGGTTGATCACCTGCGCCTGGATGGATACGTCCAGTGCGGCCACCGGCTCGTCGCACACCAGGAACTTGGGCGACACCATCAGCGCGCGCGCAATGCCAATGCGCTGGCGCTGTCCGCCGGAGATCTGGTGCGGGAAGCGGTCGCGGTATTCGCGGTCCAGGCCCACTTCGGACAGCGCGCGGTCGATGCGCGCGGGGATCTCGGCCGGCGGGGCCAGCTTGTGCACTTTCAGCGCCTCGCCCAGGATCTGGCGCAGGCGCTGGCGCGGGTTCAGCGAGGCCTGCGGATCCTGGAAGATCATCTGCACGCCCAGCGTGTAGGCCAGCAGGTCGGCGCCGCGCAGGCCTTCGGTGGGCCGGCCCTGGTACCGCAGCTCGCCTTCGGTCTGGCGGTGCAGGCCGGCCACCACGCGGCCCAGGGTGGACTTGCCGCAGCCGGACTCGCCCACCAGGCCCAGCACTTCGCCGCGCTGGATGGACAGGTCCACGCCATTGACGGCATGCACCGTGCGGCGGTCGATGGGCTTGCCGGCCAGGGCCAGCAGGCGCTGGGCCAGGTCGGGGCGTTGCTCGAAACGCTTGTGGACGTTGCGCAACTCGATTACGGGCGTGTCTTGCGGGGTCATGCGGAGGCGGTCTCGCGGGCGATCGGTGCGTAGCAGCGGAAGCTGCGCGGGCCTTCCTGGATGGCGGAAGGCGCCTGTTCGGCGCAGCGGGTGATGGCGTTCGGGCAGCGCGGCCGGAAGGCGCAGCCGGCGGGCCGGCCCGCCAGGCTGGGCGCCATGCCGTCGATCTGGTGCAGGCGCGCGCCGGGCGCGGTGTTGGCCGGCATCGACTCGAGCAGGCCCTTGGTATAGGGATGGCGCGGCGCGTCCAGTACCTGCGCCACCGGGCCGGCTTCCACGATGCGCCCGGCATACATCACGGCGACGTGGTCGGCCAGTTCGGCCACCACGCCCAGGTCGTGGGTGATCCAGATCAGCGCGGTGTCGTGCTTGCGGCAGATTTCCTGCATGCGGTACAGGATCTGGCCCTGGATGGTGACGTCCAGCGCGGTGGTGGGCTCGTCGCAGATGATCAGGTCGGGCCGGTTCAGCATGGCGATGGCGATCGCCACGCGCTGGCGCATGCCGCCGGAAAACTCGTGCGGATAGCTGTCCAGGCGCTTCTCGGGGGCCGGGATGCCCACCATGGCCAGCGCCTCGCGGCAGCGCTCGCGCGCCTGGGCCGCCGGCACGTTCTCGTGCGTCAGGATGGCTTCCATCATCTGTTCGCCGATGCGCAGCACCGGGTTCAGCGTCATCAGCGGATCCTGGAAAATCATGGCGATGCGGTTGCCGCGCAGGCGGCGCATGCCTTCTTCGTCGAGCTTGCGCAGGTCCTGCCCCTTGAACAGGATCTCGCCGGACACGACCTCGCCCGGCGGGTCGATCAGGCCCAGCAGCGAAAAGCCGGTCACGGACTTGCCCGATCCCGACTCGCCGACCAGGCCCAGGATCTCGCCGCGGCGCACGGTCAGGTCGACGCCGTCGACGGCCGGCCAGGCGCCGGCCTCGGTATGGAACGCGGTGCGCAGGCCGCGCACCTGGAGAATGGTGTCGTTCATGCTCGTCGCGGGTCCAGGGCTTCGCGCAGGCGGTCGCCCACGATGTTGATGGTCAGGATCAGCAGCAGCAGCGCCACGCCCGGGAACATGCTGATCCAGTAATCGCCCGACAGCAGGTACTGGAAGCCGTTGGCGATCAGCAGGCCCAGCGAAGGCTCGGTGATGGGCACGCCCACCCCCAGGAACGACAACGTGGCTTCCAGCGCGATGGCCGTGGCGATCTGGATGGTGGCGAACACCATCACCGGCCCCAGGCAATTGGGCAGCAGGTGGAAGACCATGATGCGCCAGGCCGGAAAGCCCAGGTTGGCGGCCGCCTCGACATATTCCTTGCGGCGTTCCTGCAGGGCGCGGCCGCGCATGATGCGCGCGTAGTGGGCCCATTGCACCACCACCAGCGCCAGGATCACCTTGTCGACGCCGCGGCCCATCATGGCCAGCAGCACCAGCGCCACCAGGATGGTGGGAAAGCCCAGGATGAAGTCGACGATGCGCATCAGCATGGTGTCGACGAAGCCGCCCACGTAGGCCGCCACCAGGCCGGCCATGCTGCCGATGGCGGTGGCCAGCGCCACCGCCGACAGGCCCACCATCAGGCTGATGCGCAGGCCATACAGGATGGCGCTGAACATGTCGCGGCCCTGGTCGTCGGTGCCCAGCAGGTACACGTGGCCGTCCATCGAGGTGGCGCCCGGCGGCAGGCGGCCGTCCAGCAGGTTCAGGTTGGCCAGGTCGTAGGGGTTCTGCGGCGCGAAGTAGGGCGCGGCCAGCACCAGCACCATCAGCACGGCCAGCGCGATGGCCGAGCCGGTCACGGTGGGGCGGCTGCGCAGTTTCTTCAGGATGGCGGCACGGCGCGGGGTGTCTTCCAGCGGCTGGATGGTGCGCGTGCGGCCGTTTTGTGCGGGGTGGGCCATGGCGTTAGTGTGCGGGAGCGACGAGTTGCACGCGCGGGTCGAGCGCGGCGTACAGGATGTCGACGATGAAATTGACGATGACGAAGATCAGCGTGACCAGCATCACGTAGGCCACCACCACGGGACGGTCGAGCTGGTAGACGCTGTCGATCAGCAGCTTGCCCATGCCCGGCCAGGCGAACACCGTCTCGGTGATGGTGGAATAGGCGATCAG